>Ga0163150_10008293_pt1 | contig 11878 bp, 11 predicted proteins | sample OliLakLV19P2IB_FD_148628 | JGI IMG/M metagenome (GOLD analysis project Ga0163150, IMG submission 148628) | Freshwater microbial mat bacterial communities from Lake Vanda, McMurdo Dry Valleys, Antarctica - Oligotrophic Lake LV.19.P2.IB | ecosystem: Environmental > Aquatic > Freshwater > Lake >...
ACCGTACCGATGCGCTCAAATTCCTCCAGGTCGCCTGTGGCCCGGATGGCCTGCATCTCCGCCTCCACGCATTCGTCAAAATACTCGTGTACAGTGGCCGCGCGGTGCGGCTCGTCCGGCGACCAGCGCCGCAGCAATTCAGAAAGCACGGCCTCTTCTTCGGCCGTCAATTCCTTTTCCCGCGCGATGCTTTCGACCGAGTCCCACATGCCGACAACTCGCGACCGCTTTACCCGGCGTTGCCGCACAAACTCGACCAGAACCGCTAACGCAAGCAAGACAAGGCACACAACGACCATCCAGAAAAGAGCACCGGTGAATGGCGAGCCTGTCCCCATAAATTCCCCCGCTAAGCGATTCGGCAACGGTCACCCATGATAGGCGTGTTGCGCAGACGTTGCAAAAAGCAGTGTGGACGAGGTGGACTAAATGGACCGAGTGGACATAGAAGACCTGCGAGTTCGTCCGGGCCGTCAAACGCCACAACCACGGGTTCATTGAATCGCTACTGGAGCGCGAGTACGATCCGCGTTGCTCGGCAGTCGCCGCGCATTCGCACCTTTCATGCAGGAGATGAACCCGTGGCCATAACCATTTCTTCGACGAATTCCGCGATTGCCGCGTATCTCGCCAAAACCGATCCCGGCGACATCCATCCGGGGTTCCTGGCGTACATTGCAAACCTTGTGCAGGTGGCTTCGGTCGCGCCGGATGTTGCGCGCGGTGTCGTGCAGGAACTCGCGGACCAGCGCGCATACCTCAAGCTCATAGCCAGCGAAAATTACTGCTCGCTGGCTACGCAGGCGGCGATGGCGAATCTCCTGACCGATAAATACGCCGAAGGGTTTCCCGGAACCCGTTTCTATGAAGGCTGCGACAATATTGACGACATTGAGGCATACGCCTGCGCGGAGGCCTGCAAACTGTTCGGCTGCGACCATGCATACGTGCAGCCGCACAGCGGGGCCGATGCGAACATGGTAGCGTTCTGGGCGATTATCCAGGCCCGCGTAACCGTGCCCAGGCTGGCGGCGCTGGATGCGAAAGACCCGAGCGCGTTGTCGCATGAGGATTGGGAGACAATCCGGAAGGAAATGGGAAGCCAGCGGCTGCTCGGGCTCAACCTTGCCGCGGGCGGACACCTCACCCATGGCTATCGGCACAACGTGTCGGGAAAGATGTTTGAAGCATTCACCTACGGCGTGCATCCCGAAACGCATTTGCTCGATTACGATGCAATCGAAAAACAAGCGACCGAAGTGAAGCCGCTAATCCTGCTCGCGGGGTACAGCGCGTATCCACGCGCAATCGATTTCCGGCGCATGCGCGCGATTGCGGACAAGGCGGGCGCAGTGCTGATGGTGGACATGGCGCATTTTGCGGGCCTTGTCGCGGGCGGCGTGTTTACGGGCGATTTCAGCCCGTTTCCGCACGCGCACGTCGTAACTTCAACCACCCACAAAACACTGCGCGGTCCGCGCGGCGGCGTTGTTCTGTCCACCAAAGAGTTCGGCGAATACGTCGACAAGGGTTGCCCGATGGTGCTTGGCGGACCACTCGCGCACGTGATGGCTGCGAAGGGCGTCGCATTCACGGAAGCCAACAAACCGGCGTTCAAAACTTACGCGCACAAGATTGTCGAAAACGCGCGAACGCTCGCGGAAGCCTGCGTTAGTGAAGGGATGACAATCATATCCGGCGGCACGGACAACCATCTCATGCTGATCGACGCGACGACGTTTGGTCTCACGGGCCGTCAAGCCGCGGGCGCGCTGCGCGAATGTGGCATCACATTGAACAAGAACACAATCCCTTTTGATAAAAATACGCCATTGGTCACCAGTGGCCTGCGCCTCGGCACGCCTGCGATCACGACACTCGGCATGGGCGCGGCAGAAATGAAAGAGATCGCGGGAATCATCAAGCATGCGTTGTCGAACACCAAGCCGGGCGTAGTGGAATCAGGTGCAAACGCCGGCAAGCCGAGCAAGATTAACTATACGATCGACGCGAAAGCACTGGACGCTGCGAAGGCGCGGGTGAAGGAACTGTTGGATCGGTATCCGGTATATCCGGAACTGGATTTGAGATTCTTGCAGGAGCATTTTGCGTAGGCGTTTCAACGTGAGTTTAACTAAGGAAAGTGCTTGTAAATGTCCGAGCGGTTCAAGCATCTGAGAAAAGTGATGCAATTCGACTCGAAAGTTATTCCCACCCCGTAATTCCCGACGCGGATTCGGTAGTAATGGGTGCGGCCATGGATTTTCTTGATGTTTGAAATCTCTGCGAACGTTTTGGCTGCTTCGATAGCTTGAACCGCTGCCTTGATTTCGGCACGCGCGTGATCATCGGACAATTGCGCAAGTCTTTAACATAAGAAGTGAGGAATATGCACTTCACTCGCTTCCCTCAAGGGCAGCCATCACTTCGTCACGGGAAACGGCAGGAGACGTTGCTCCTTCGTCCATTGCGCGGCCCAAAGCGATATCCTCGACGACGTCTTCGACGATCGAACGCAAAAGGCCAGCTTTCTCATCGAATACCTCGGCAACAGCGTCCTTAATCGCCTGCTTCAGTTCATCATCCAATCGTGTCGGTAGCATTAGCCCTGCCTCCTCATGGCGATTATAGCACCAAATTGGGAAACTGTTTATTCGTTGCGCCAGCGTATCCACGCGTGCAATGATCCCGCCCTTGCGTAGGAAAGGAACAACATGAAAGCGGCAGTTCTCGAAGCACTTGAAACGCTCACTGTAAAAGAAGTCCCGACTCCGGAAATAGCCGATGACGAAGTATTGGTGCAAGTGGCTGCGTGCGCGGTGTGCGGGTCGGACATCCGCATGTTTCACCACGGAAGTCCACGGCTTGCGCCACCGGCTATCATGGGGCATGAGGCGGCGGGCACGGTTGCGGCGGTGGGTAAACTGATCACCAAGTTCCAAGTGGGCGATCGTGTCGCCCTTGGCGGCGACGTTCCCTGCGGAGAGTGTGTGTTTTGTGAAGCGGGCATCGGCAACAACTGCCAGATTAACTATGCGATGGGCTACCAGTTTCCCGGCAGCTTCGCGGAATACGTCAAGCTGAATCGCATGGTCGTGAACTACGGACCGGTACACAAGGTGCCGGATCACGTGTCGCTGGAAGAAGCCGCGCTGGCCGAGCCACTGGGGTGCGTGCTCAACGCGCTCGAGATTTCGCCGGTAAAATTTGGGGATTCGGTCGTGATCATCGGCGCAGGGCCCATCGGCTGCATGATTATCGAAGTTGCGAAGAAGATGGGCGCGGCGAAGGTGATCGTGGTGCAGCGGTCGCGCCCGAGGTTGGAACTCGCGCGGAAATTCGGCGCGAACGTCTACATCTGTTCGTCCGAAGAAGACGCCGTCGCTCGCGTGAAAGAGGAGACACGCGGCCTTGGCGCGGATGTTATTATTACGGCCAATTCATCACCCGAAGCGCAACAACAGGCGCTGCAAATGGCGAAGAACCGGGCCTGGATAAATTTTTTTGGCGGCCTCGCCAAGGATAACTCCATCGTTCCTATCGATACGAATCTCATTCACTACAAAGAACTGTTCGTCTGCGGCTCGCATGGCTGCATGCCTCGTCATCACCAGAAAGCAGTGGATTTGATTGCCGACGGCGTGATCAACGTCAAGCAATACATTTCCCATCGGTTTCCATTGGACAAGGCGCCCGAGGCATTTGCCGCCGCGGAAGGTAGAAGCGGCATGCGCGTAGTGATTGCGCCGTAGTATGTCGTTGCGGGTAGAAATTCACCCACACTGCCGTGTGCGGATGTTGGAGCGTGGAGTGATCGAGGAGGAAATCGTTGAAACTGTCGTATCTGGAATCTCAAACCCTGCCAGGCGTGGAAGAAACAAATTTCGAAAGGTGTTCGCGTATAATAGCTTGTGGAATAAGGTTTACTATCCGGAGAAGGAAATCACTGTTATTGCGGCCCCTTTCGATGGCGGATTCTTGGCAATTACGGTGATCGCCAGATATTTTTGAGCCGAATGCTCCGTGGAGTTTGGAAATATGAAATTGACGTACGATCCCGAGCACGACATAGCTTACATCTGTTTTCGCGAAAAGCCCGAACAGGTAGCCACAATCCAAGTGAGCGAAGAATTGAATGTGGACATTGCGGAGGATGGAAGCGTTTATGGGATTGAGCTCTTGAACGCAAATGAGCAGCTCAACGCAGACCATCTAAAGGCACTTCTGGTAGTCAATCAAGCCTCGGGGGTTTCGACGACAGTTCCCTTGACACTCTGAAGGTATCAGACCTCCCTGTTCATCAGGCTTTCGTGCGAGGATTCAAGAGTTCATCGGGTACACCACGAACCGCTCAGAGAATACCGCAAAATCAGAATTCCACGCTCCACCCTAAAGTAGCCCCCGCCTAAGTTGCCTTATTCCAGCGTTTTGCGGTAAACTACCCCGATCTTGGGCGGGCGCAAATCCTTGGGAGGTGCAGGTATCTTTATGACCCGTAGCATGACGGGCTTTGGCAAGGCGGCGGGCGAATACGACGGGCAGACCGTAACCGTCGAAGTGAGCGCCGTGAATAGCCGGTACCTGGACTGCAACCTGCGGATGCCGCCGGCGTGGAGCGCGTTGGACCCAATCCTCAAGCAGACGGTCCGTAAACACATTCAGCGCGGTAAGTTAACCGTCACGGTGAATCGAAAGCGCACAATGTCGTCAGCCAAATCGGTCAAGTTTGACCAGGGTATTGCGCAACAGTATCTGGACGCATCCAAAGAACTCGCTTCGATGATCGGAAGTTACGAAACACTGCCTTTGAGTGTGCTCGCACAGCTCGAAGGCGTGCTCTACCACGAAGAGGCCGATGAAGACCTGAGCGCGGTCGAGCCGGTGCTGGTGCGGATTACCGAGGAAGCGCTATCAAAACTCGACGCGATGCGCGCGAACGAGGGGAAGGCGCTGGCCGCTGACGTGTTGCTGCGCATCAAACTCATTCGAGAGAGCGTGGCAGAAATCGAGACACGCCTTCCCGAACTGAACACGCTTTACGAAGAACGGTTGCGCACGCGCATCAACGAACTGCGAACGGAAACTTCGATCACCGAAGAGCGGATGGCGATCGAAGTCGCGCTGATGGCCGAAAAGAGCGATGTGACCGAGGAGATCGTGCGTTTGAAAGCGCATCTTGATCACCTCGAAGAGATTTTGGGTTCAAAGGAGCCGGCGGGACGCAAACTCGACTTTCTGACGCAAGAGGTCCACCGCGAGGTGAACACGCTTGGCGTGAAGACCCGCGACGCAAACGTGGCCAAGGCGGTCATCGGCCTCAAGTCCGAGGTCGAAAAAATGCGTGAACAGATTCAGAATATTGAATAGGCGCCGGCCGGGAGGACACAGCAGTGGAACAGGCTGCATCGCCCGGGCGCGTGTTTGTCGTGTCGGCGCCTTCGGGCGCGGGCAAGCACACGGTGCTGAAGCGTGTCCTCAGCGGGGATGCGCGGCTTGGGTATTCGATTTCGGCCACGACACGCCCCCCGCGCGCGGGCGAGTTGAACGGTCGCGACTACCATTTTTTAGATCGGGAGACTTTCGAGAAGAGAGTGAGCACGGGCGGTTTCGCCGAATGGGCGGAGGTACACGGCAATCTCTACGGCACCTTGAGGAGCGAGTTGGATCGCGCTATCGAGTCTGGCAAAGACGTGCTGCTCGAGTTGGATGTACAGGGCATGCGCAACATGAGACGCCTCGGCCTGGACATGGTGTCGGTATTCATCATGGCGCCATCGCTCGAGGAGCTCGAACAGCGGCTGCGGTCGCGCGGGACCGACAGCGACGACGTGATTGCGTTGCGCCTGAAAAATGCGCGTGACGAAATCGCCGCGAAAGATGAATACGACCACGTCATCGTGAATGTCGACATTCGCGAGGCGGTGGAAGAACTGAAAGGCATCATCCGTGCCGCGCGGGAACGCGCGGACCACGGTGGCACAAAGGAGACGAGCACCTGATGAGCAACATTTCGGTGGAGCAGTTTGAAGGCAAAATCGACAGCCTGTACCGGCTTGTAATCCTGGCTGCGAAACGGGCCACGCAGATTTCCAAGCCCGATTCGCGCCCCCTGGTCCCGGTGCGGTCGCGCAAACCGACGCTGGTTGCGCTTGAAGAGGTCCTGAGCGGCAAGGTCAAAGCGCGGATTGGTACGGGCGATGAAGAGGATTTTATCGAATAGGGAAATCGTGCTGGGCGTGACGGGGTCCATCGCCGCGTATAAGGCGTGCGATCTCGCGTCACGCTTCGTCGAGTACGGTGCGCTCGTTACGCCGGTGCTGACGCAGTCCGCGTGCGAACTGGTCGGCCCGGCCACGTTTGAAGCGATCTGCGGGCGCCGCGCGATCACGCGCATGTTTGAGCCGCTTCAGAACCCCGAGGTCGAGCACATCGCCGTCGCGTTGCGCGCGCACCTCTACGTCATCGCGCCGGCTACCGCAAACTTCATTGCGAAGGCGGCGCACGGTCTCGCGGATGACTGGCTTACCACGACCCTGCTGGCGACACGCGCCCCCATCCTCATCGCGCCCGCGATGAATTCGAATATGTACGACCACCCCGCGACGCAGGAAAACATGCAGACGTTGAAACGGCGCGGCGTGCATTTCGTTGGGCCCGACGCGGGCCGTCTTGCGTGCCGCACGGTCGGTTCTGGACGCCTAATCGAACCCATGAAAATACTCGAAGCGAGCCTGCCACTCGTGAGCGAACGGCGCGACCTTCGCGGCGTGCGTATCGTTATCACCAGCGGCGGCACCCACGAGCCCATCGATCCCGTGCGCTATATTGGCAACCGCTCGAGTGGAAAGATGGGCCGCGCGTTGGCGATCGAAGCGCTTGCGCGTGGAGCGGACGTGACCGTCATCACCGGACCTTGCGATACGCCACTGCCGGAAGGGGCGCTCGTGATTCCGGTGGAGTCTGCGGCCTACATGGCCGAAACTGTCGTGAACCTTGCGCAGGACGCCGACGTGTTCATTGGCGCGGCCGCGGTTTCTGACTATCGCGTCGAAAACCCCGCCGATTCCAAACGAAAGAAATCGGGAAAAACAATGGACCTGGTCCTGGTTGAGAATCCCGACGTGATTGGCTTGGTGAGCGCGGTGAAAAAGCGGGGCCAGATTCTCGTCGGATTCGCGGCGGAAACCGACGACTTGATCGCCAATGCGCAAACAAAACTGAAAAAAAAACACCTCGATCTCATCGTCGCGAATGAAGTCAATACGAGCGAATCCGGTTTTGGAAAGGACACGTCGCGAGCGACCTTGATTAGCGGTAGCGGCGACGTCGAAACGTTGCCCCTGCTCACGAAAGATGAAGTCGCCGAGCGCATTCTGGATCGGGTCGTCGCGCTTCGCGGACGGTAACAAAGCGCGTTTTCGAAGGAGGGGAACAAATGAAAGCTGTGATCATCGGCGCGGGCCGCGGGCAACGCCTCATGCCACACACCGCCGACGCGCCAAAATGTTTTGCGGAGGTGCAGGGTAAACGCATCCTGGATTGGGGCATTGAAGCCCTGGCGTCCGCCGGGCTTGACGACTTCGTGTTCATTGGCGGATACCGCATTGAAATGGTGCGCGAGAACTATCCGCATTTTACTTTTTGTCACAACGCGGACTGGGCCAACAACAATATCCTCGAATCGCTCATGCACGCCGCGGACCACATGGACGATGGGTTTGTTTGCGCGTATAGCGACATCCTCTACACGCCCGAAATTATTCAGCAACTGGTCACGAGTCCGCACGACATGACGCTCGTGAGCGACACGGATTGGCGCGCGCGATACGTGCAGCGCACGGAACATCCGGAAGACGATGGCGAGAAGATCGCCGTGAACGGCAGCGCCCGCGTTGCCGCGATCAATCGCACGATGCCCTCCGAAGCGGCGCACGGCGAATACATCGGCGTGGCGCGGTTCACCCCGCGCGGCGCAGCGGCGATAAGAAAATACTATGAGGATGCCCGCGCGAAATATGGCGATGGCCCGTTTCTGGCCGCAAAGACGTTTCGCAAAGCTTATCTCATTGACCTGTTTCAACACATGATCGAAGCAGGCGAAGCGTTTCACGCGTTGGCAACACCGGGGGGGTATATGGAAATAGATACGAACCAGGATTTCAAGATTGCGCGCGAGGAGTGGGGCATATGAGCAGCACGATACCAAAATTCGCGGCCGGCGTGGTCGGCAGCATGCCGCGCTCGCAGTATGTTCGTGACCTGCTCGATCCCGATAAAGCGCCGAAGGACCCCGCCGTCTTTGATCGTCACATGAACGCCGCGATTGATCACATCCTCGCGCTGCAGGAAATGGCGGGTTTGGATATTGTGTCGGATGGCGAATACCGCAGACGGGCGTATATCGGCATCATCGCGGACGTGTGCGACGGGTTCCTTCTCGAACGCAAGTTCGGCGTGTGGTGGCATTCCGTCGTCGCTCCCATCGAACATACGCGCCCAGGTCTCGCCGCAAAAGAAGCGGCCTATCTCCGCGCGCGCACCGACCGCCTGATAAAAGTGGCGCTTCCATCGCCCTATTTGCTTGGGCAACGCATGTGGTCCGAAGAAAATTCGCGCGGCGCATATCCCACGCGCGTGGCCTTCATGGAAGCGCTCGTGCCGGTGTTGCGCGCCGAGTTAATCGCGTTGCGGGATGCGGGCGCGGACATCGTGCAATTTGATGATCCGCATTTGTGCCTGTTTGTTGATCAGCGCATCCGCGCGGAATACGCGAGTCCCGAGCGCGAGATTGATCTGTGCGTCGATCTGTTGAACGCTATTCTCGAAGGCGTCACTGGCGTGCATACCGCCATACACCTGTGCCGGCGTAACAAAGCGCGCGCAGGCTGGGTCGGCGAAGGTGGATACGGTCCAATCCTGGGCGCGTTGAAAAAACTGCGGGTGGACCAGTTTGTCATGGAGTTTACGATTCCCGTAGCCGGTGAGCTTAGCGTGTTACAAGAGCTTCCGGAGAATTCCATGATTGGTTTGGGCTGCGTCGATTGCCGCGGCGAAACGATCGATTCCGTGGATACTATCGTGGCTCGCGTCGAGAAAGCCTTGAAGCACCTTCCTCCCGAGCGCATTCTGCTCAACCCCGATTGCGGATTTGCTCCCGGCAACGCCGCCGACATTCCTATCGATGAAGCCTACGCAAAATTGTCGAACGAAGCCGAAGCCGCCCGGCGGCTTCGCGAGCGGTACGCGTAAGAATGCGCCGCCGCCCTAGAACCGAATCCGGGTCCCCGGGATTCCTGTGACGCTGAATTCAACGCCGAAGTCCCAGCCGGATTCGCGCTCGTTGATGAGGAGGGCGCCTTCGAGGCAGTTCATGACCCGGCGGACTTCGTACTTCTGGCGATAGAGCTCGCCGCGTTCGAGGTCGTAGCGGTGCTCAAACGCGACCGACCACTTGTCGTTGATGCGGTAGCCAAGCCCATAGAGTATTTCGCGGTTGAACACTTCTTCCTGAGTTTTCGTGTATGCGAAACCGACGCGCCCGTTGACATTGCCTCCGATGTCGCGGTTGTCGTAGTAGAAAAACGCGAGCATGCGATCATAGTCGCCGTACCGGGTGTTGTACTTGTCGGCGGTTTCGGGATCGAAAGGTCGATCCAGCACGCGCTCGTACAACTCGATCAATCCGCGCTGAACGATGAACGGGTCTTCGATATCGATGTCGCCTTCGTCCTCGGTGCTGTGATGCTCGGCAATTGTTTGCAAGCCCCACCAGGAGCGCGGGCGCAGATCGATCTCGAGTTCGTAGTCGTTCGATTCGCGAATTTCGTTCCACAGGTCCGCGCCGTGGTACAGCGAAAGCCGCGCAACCTGCCACGTCTCGCCCGTTTCCGCGTCCTTGCCCATGACGATGTTGTCGATTTTGCTTTCGATGCGGCTGCGGCCATACACGTTGTCATAGGCGTCAAAGCGCGGAGTTTCCTCGACGGTCATGGTTGGCGCGTCGCGATAAGAGAACGTCAGCGACGGAACGACGATATGCTTGAAGCTCGAAAAGCCCCACGCGCCGCCATAGGCCTTTTGAAAGCGCGACTGGAACGTCGCGCCTGTCAGGGCGGAGACACGCGCGTCGCTTTCACCGCCGTTCCGGGTTTTCGAATAATAGGTGGCCTCAAGTTCGACGAACGGCGTGATGTTGAGCGCGTCACCCAACTCGATGTCCGTGCTGATGCGGCCCACGTTTGCCGAGCGTAGCGCCGTATCGCCGTCCGGTTCGCGTTCGTTATAGCCGTTGACGGTGTCAAAGGTCAGGTACACGCGCGGCAATAGTTCGCGTTCGAGCAGGTGGAACGATACCTCGGGCAAGCGCTCGGTTTCGCTGATGAAATCGTGCGTGGCCTTCCGTACCGTGGCCGTTGCGATATAACCCGGCTTCGTGTGCGTGACATTGACGAACGTGCGCGGTTGCGTGCGGTCTTTGTATTCGTCGTAATAAAAATCTTTATAAAATTCCCGGTCGCCCCACTGCTCGAAATTTCCAAGCAGCACCGTGTGCGGCGTGATCTCCTGGCGGTGGTACCACTCGTAATACCCGCGGTCCTTCGTCGTGTACAGCGCATGGAACTCGCCCGCGCTGCGGAACAGCGGGGATGCAGGCGTTTCCATGTAGTTATATGAACCGTCAAAACCAAAGCCGACGCCTTCTTTTGTGGTTGGAAAAAGCCGAATACCCAGACGGAATTCCGGCGAAACAGCAAATTGCTGGCCCACGTTCAGGTAATAGCCCAACTCCGCCTTGCGGCCGCTGTCGAAGTCAAAACCCGCGGTTGGCGTTGGCCCGCCCTGATACGCCCAGCGCGGCCAATAGATCGGCGTCTTCGTGTTTCCGATTTCAAGCTGCGCGCCCTTCCCGAGGACACCGCCTCCGCCATCGAGTTGCAGGTCGCGCACGCGAATGCGGTAATACTCGTGCTCGCAATCGCAGGTCGTGAGCCAGAGGTCTTTGCCCTGTCCCTTGTTCTCGCCTTCCATCTGCAATTCTTCGCCGCCAAACCGGATTTGGCCCGATTGGCCCTCGAGGTCGTACATCACGCCGGACTGCGTCTGAAAATCGTAGATGATGTGTTGTGCGCGAAGCCGTCGCGTGGGTTCGATGATGTCGATATTTTTCGCGTCGAGACTTCCAATCGAGAGCAGTTTGCGCGTGAGATCGTCGTCGGAGTCGCCCATGCCGGTGAGCGGCGGCGGCGTTCGCAGCTTAGTGCTGCCCGGATAAATTATCGTCGTAATTTCATCAGCGAATGCCGTCGATGGCCCTTGCACGATTTCGACATTGCCGCTCGAGAACAGACGTCCCGTCATCGCATCGTATTCGATATGGTCCGCGGCAAATTCGACATCAGGCGCGCCGAGCAACCGGAACCGCACGTTGCCGTCCGCCTGCAACGAACCATCGGGGTTCTGAGTCATTTCGTCGGCTGTTACATCGAGAAATTCGTCGGCGCTCGTAGGCGGGGTGAATCCGCCTTCCGCTGTCAAGCCGCCTGAAATGCCTTCAGTTACGGCCTGTCCAATCGACGTCTCGTTCGCGACCCCGCTTCCGAGCGGGGAAATATCCGGCCGTTCGCCGCGCGAACGTGACGCCGCACCCGGCGTCATGTCTGGTTGCGGCACTTCGCCTCCGGGCCGGATGCGGCTCTTCCGCACGGGCCAAGGATTGGATTGCGACGACTTGGGCCGCCGCGCTTTCTTTCGATCCGCTTTCGTTTCTTCCTTCGCCGGTTCGGCGGGCAATTCAGAATCAGCTTGTGGTGTGGGCGTGGCAACGGGCGTTGGCGCGGGATCAGGAGAAACCTCCGGCGCGGTCGCTTCGGTCTCTGAT
>Ga0163150_10008296_pt1 | contig 11874 bp, 7 predicted proteins | sample OliLakLV19P2IB_FD_148628 | JGI IMG/M metagenome (GOLD analysis project Ga0163150, IMG submission 148628) | Freshwater microbial mat bacterial communities from Lake Vanda, McMurdo Dry Valleys, Antarctica - Oligotrophic Lake LV.19.P2.IB | ecosystem: Environmental > Aquatic > Freshwater > Lake >...
ACTTCAGATTCAACCGGCCGACTTTCATGGAGAGTGGAACTATATGATTTCACCCAGAAAACCCTCCCCATGAAAAAATATTTCACCGTAGGTTATTTCTCAACGGGCACTAAGCGGCGCGCCAGGTATGCCGACAGGCGTTCGATACGGGAGAATGCCTCATGACTACACGTCGCAAGTTCATCCAGCAAACAGCTGTCGCCAGCATCGCGGCAACGACTTTCGTTCGGATTGCTCTTGCCGCCGAGGATGCGGGCATTGGCGCAAGACCGGCGTTGAAAGCCGATAAGGCTCGGCAGAAATCTTTGCCGCGGATCAAATCAGTCATTCGTCGCGAAGAGACGACGCTCCGGCTCGGTGGTCACGGCGCCGAATGGCACATGAGCTGGGCGGCCGACGACCGGCAGTTCGTCTCTCTCGGCGGCGGCATGGGATGGTCTGACAACCCGGAGCGGGTCTACACCAGCCGGCTTTTCGTGATTAGCAAAGGCCCGCAGGACGCGACTTTTCAGGACGTCCCTGGCTATCCGGATCTCCTGCAGTCGTCGGGGGGCGAGAATGCTCCTCCGGCCTACACTAGTTTCGGTACCTTTGCGCTGGACGGGCGTATCTATCAGTTCCTCAACACCCTCAATCGGAGAGTTCCCTCCGCGCGCGAGGTACACTTCATCGGGACCAAGCTCATTTATTCGCCCGATAACGGGCGCACCTGGTGCAACCAGGATGGGTCGACACCAGTGGTGTGGGAGGGATGGGAGCAACGCTCCCATAAGAACATGCTCTTTTTCGAAGAACCACAAAACACCTTCTCGGTCTTGTCGGTCCTGCAGATGGGCCGCAACTATGAAGCGAACCGGGACGGCTATGTCTACATCTACGCGTGCAACGGCAATACCGAAGGAACAATGAACCAGCTCGTCATGTGCCGCGTGCCGAAGGCCCAAATCCTCGATCGCGCGGCTTACGAGTTCTTCTCCAGCCCGAAGCCCGGCGGCAGCGCCATTTGGACAAGGGACATCAATGGGCGTGCCGTCGTCCACACCTTCCCGCGCGGGTGGGTGAACGCCACCGGTGTTCCGCATGCCTGGCAGCCGAGCGTCGCGTACAATGCCCGGCTTGGTCTGTATATGATGGCCAACTGGGGCAATGGGGTCGCGCCGGACGGCGCCGGGTTCGTTAAGCCATGCTATATCGGCTTTTGGACAGCGCCGAATCCATGGGGGCCGTGGACACAAATTCATGAGGAAACCGCGTGGACGCCCGGCAACGATCCCGGATCACGCGCTTACATGCCGATAATCGCGCCGAAGTGGATCGCCAAGGACGGCAAGTCCTTCTGGATCGTATGGTCGGACCTCCAGCGGAAGGGCAGCAAGGAGGAATTCGAGCGGTTTCGGAAAGAGTCCAGGCAGATGAGCCCGCAGGATCGGGTGCGGGCGATGCGACGACTCATGCAGTATTATTCGTTCAACACTCAACGGGTCGACCTCGTCATCGGGTAAGTGCCGAGGAAACGCAACGCGCGCCTGAGTCCAAGCAACGCAGCGGTCAACGAATCGCCGGACCACCGAAGAGGCGCGGATGGCCGCGGACGAATTGAGGGAGCGAGAGCAGATGCTCGACCATTGAAGATTCACATGCCGGCGAGGTGTATGATTGCTTCAAAGGCCAGTGCCGATCGGGAAGACGATCGTGCTGCGCAAGTGGGTTCAGGTCTGCGTTCGAGGAAATGATCACATTCAAAAATTGATTTGATGTTGTGAATTCTGTTCAAATAATCTGCGAGCGTCGCATTGCACTAATTCCACGGGAAGATTTATTTGCCATGAGCAATACAAACGGGCTCACTTATGGTTGAGGATGCCCGGAGTCAAACCGAAACTTCAGATCATCGCGCAGTAGGCACTTTTGGGGAGCGCATTGGGTTTCTGAGTGAATCCTCCACGCCTGAGGGGGGCTCTGCCATGGCGCTCATCCTATTGATCGTAATGTTTGCGTCGCAGGTGTTTGCAGCCGATGATCTGGATTTCTTCGAGTCGAAGGTTCGCCCGTTGTTAGCCACTCAGTGTTATTCCTGCCATAGCTCCAAAGCGAGGATAGTGCAGGGGGGCTTGCGCCTAGACAGCCGCGAGACAATCCTACGTGGCGGGCATTCCGGGCCTGCCTTGGTCCCTGGCAACCCTGACCAGAGCCGTCTGATTCGCGCCTTGCGACATGAAGTGCAGCCGCACATGCCCCCCTGGGGCAAGTTGGAGCCCGAAAAAATCGCGGTGTTAGAGGAGTGGATTCGCCGCGGCGCTCCGTGGCCGGAGGAACGCCCGTCCACTGCGAGTACTGAAACTACCTCATCGTCGAAACCCAACGCCAGGAGCCATTGGGCGTGGCAGCCCATTGCGCTGAGCCTCCCTCCTAGCGTGGCAAGCCCTTGGCCGCGGGACACGGTCGATCGGTTTCTACTTCACAAGCTTCTTCAGAAAGGGATTGAGCCTACGCCCCCAGCCGACCCGGCGACCCTGCTGCGACGTATCTGTCTAGACTTAACCGGACTCCCGCCGAGCCCCGAACGCCTGGAGTCCTTCCTGGCAAATCCATTCAATCAACAGTACGAAGCGATTGTCGACGAGTTGTTGTCCTCTCGTCACTTCGGCGAACGATGGGGCCGGTGGTGGTTGGACGTGACCTACTATGGAGACACCCTTGATACGGGCTCGGAAATCCCGGCAACAGAGGCCTGGCGATACCGGGACTACGTGATTCGATCCTTTAATGAGAACAAGCCGGTAAACCGGTTCTTCCAGGAACAGATCGCTGGGGATTTGCTGCCGGCGAAAAATCAACGAGAGCGCAACGAATTAATTGTGGCTACGGGTTACCTCGCAATTGGTCCCTGGGCAATTGTCCTTGCCGATAAGCCTCAATTGCAGATGGACACCGTTGACGAGCAACTCGAATTGATTGGTCGAGGCATGCTGGGACTTACGTTGGGCTGTTCTCGCTGCCACAATCACAAATTTGATCCCATTACCTTGCAGGACTACTACGGAATGGCCGGAATCCTCAAGAGCACCCGCACCCTACATGGGAAGTACAAGCCCGACGGCGTCTTCAGCAATGTCAACAAGGTCAGCTTGGTAGAGACCGACGAGGAACGCAAGCAACGCGAGAAAAGGCTTCAGATCTACGAACAGGAGATTACGGCACTCCAAAAGGTCTTGGCGCCCTTGAAAGAATCTGCTGCATTGCTGAAAGATCAAGAAGCAAATAATAAGGAGAGAGATAAGGATAAGGAGAAAAGCAAGGACACGGAGAGCGACCGAGAGAAAGACCCAGAGAAAGACAAGGATAAGGAGAAGAGGAAAGAGCTCGATGCCAAAATCAATTCTCTGGAGATGCGGATCGGTCTGCTCGAGTTCAACAAACCGCTTTCTCCCTTTGCTCATGCGGTGCAAGACGAAGAGAAACCGGAAGACTGCCGTATTGCTATCCGCGGCAACGCGCACCAGTTAGGCAAAGAAGTGCCGCGCGGTTTTGTCCAGTTAGCCTCCTTTGAAGAGTCCCGGTCTTCGTTCAATGGAAGTGGCAGACTGGAATTGGCGAAATGGCTCACGGATGACCGGCAACCACTGACACCGCGTGTTTATGTGAATCGTGTCTGGCAGCAGCTCTTCGGGGCCGGCATCGTGCGTAGCTCGGATAATTTCGGCATTCGAGGGGATTTGCCCTCCCATCAGGAGTTGCTCGACTATCTAGCGAGCGAGTTCATCAAGCAGGGATGGTCCACTAAGAAGCTGGTGCGGAGGCTTGTGCTGACCAGCGCGTATCGTATGTCTGCCAGCCCCAATCCGGCAGCTCAAGAGATTGATCCGGAGAACCGTCTGTTGTGGCGCATGAACGCCCGGCGTCTGGAGGCTGAGACAATTCGCGACAGCATTCTGGCGATCACCGGAAAGCTGGATCTCACTGAGGGCGGCGCGACTCTCCCAACGCATAGTCTGGAAACCTTTGCTCCGAACCTGTCAACATTCAATCCGTCCCAAGTCATCAAGACGGCTCGTCTACCAGAGAATCTACGGTATCGGCGCACCGTTTACCTGCCGGTTTTCCGGACGAAGCAGATGCAGGAACTCGATATCCTAAACTACTTCGACTTTGCAGAACCCACCCAAGTCAACGCCTCACGCCGGACAACCGTCGTTCCCACGCAAAACCTGTTTCTACTGAATTCGCCTTGGATTGTGGAACAAGCAGAGGCGCTGGCAGCGAAGCTTGTTCAAGATGACCAATTGCTTGATCGCCAGCGGGTCAACGAACTCATCGTACTGATCTTCAACCGTAAACCGGCGGAATCTGAGATCATGCGCGGACTGGGGTTCGTTTACGACTTTGAACGGCGCGCAAGCGCTGATCCGACAGCGAAAGGCGCAGGCCCGCCAGGCCGTTTGGCGTGGGCGGCATTCATTCAGATGCTCCTGGCATCGAATGAATTTCTGTATCGCATCTGAGGAATAATCGAATGGACAACAGGCACTTCATACCACCTGCAGTCAACCGGCGGGACTTCCTGCGCAGGGCCGGAAACGGGTTTGGTGCGATAGCACTGGCCGCTCTGGGCACGGAGCAATCTTTGCGTGCCGCATCAACCTCCAATCCACTGGCGCCCAAACTAGCGCACTACGCGGCGCGCGCCAAGCGCGTTATTTTCTTGTTCATGCAAGGGGGCCCATCCCACATGGACCTGTTCGACTACAAGCCCCGCCTGGCAGAATTCGCCGGCAAACCGTTTGAGCTCCCAGCGAATTATGAGGCTCCGGGACTCAACAAAACGAAACTGATGGGGCCAATCTCATCGTTCCGGCACTATGGTCAGTCCGGACTGCATATGACGGAATGGTTGCCGATGCTGGGCAATGTCGCCGACGAACTGTGTGTGTTGCGTGGAATGCAGACAGACACGGAAGCCCATACGACGGCAATCCGTCAGATCAATACAGGTGCACCCGTTCAGGTCCGCCCGTCGATGGGCGCCTGGATCGTCTATGGGCTTGGCACTGAGAACACGAATATGCCGGGGTTTATCACAATTCGCCCCAGTCTGACAGGGGATGCAGGAAGTCCGCAAAATTTTGGAGCTGCGTTCTTGCCAGCCATCTATCAAGGCACACCGGTAGGTTTGGCGAGTTCCGAAGAGGCAGCCGTGATTGGCTACTCCCGGAATGAAAAATTGACGCCCGGTCTGCAAAGCCGCCAGATGGACATGCTGCGAACCCTCAACCAGGAGTTCCTTGCGCGTACGCTGGATTCGGCGATGGAAGGAATGATTGAATCGTTCGAGCTGGCGTTCCGAATGCAATCGGAAGCGCCGGGCCTGATGGATCTGTCGAAAGAACCCAAGGCAACGCAGAAGTTGTATGGGATCGAGGAAAAGGAAACCAAGGGCCTGGGACAGCAATGTTTGCTCGCACGGCGGTTGGTTGAAGCAGGTGTACGATTCGTACAGGTCAATGACGACGGCTGGGATCACCACGCGTCGATTCGAGATGGGCTGCCGAAGAAATGCCGCCAGGTGGACAGACCCATTGCCGGCCTCATCACCGATCTCAAGGCGCGTGGCCTTCTGGAAGACACACTGGTGATTTGGGGCGGCGAGTTCGGTCGAACGCCATTCGACCAGGACTTATCGTTGGGCAAAGCGCCTGAGGAAAACCGTGGCCGCGAGCATAATCCGAGAGGTTTCACGATGTGGCTGGCTGGCGGCGGGGTCAAGGGGGGATTGGTTCATGGTGCGACAGATGACTTTGCCTTTCAGGCAGTGGATGGCAAAGTGCACATGCACGACTTGCACGCGACCATTCTGCACCTGCTCGGACTGGACCACGAAAAGCTGACCTACCGCTACAGCGGTCGAGACTTTCGACTAACGGATGTCTACGGTCGCGTCGTCACCGAGATCCTCGCGTAAGCAGCAAGCGTACGCTGCTTTCGATGCATTTCGGTCCCCCTCTCCCCAACGCGGGAAGCTGTGAACAAATTCGGGAGGGCGAGGCTCCTGCCGAGCCGCGAAGCCGCAAGCTCTTGATTCAGAACCGCTCGGCGGGAGCCTCGCCCTCCCAAGGCGCCGCAATTGGAATTTTTTCACAGCTTCCGGGAGAGGGGAGCCGATGCTCGGGACTTGCCGGAATTCTGATTTAATGTCTGCCAGGAGACTCGAATGGCTTTGCCGCTCGGAACCTTGCTTGCAGCTCTTGCAATTGCTGCCGGCCCGCAGAATGCCGCGATCGATCACTTCGAGGAGAAGGTTCGACCGGTGTTGGCATCGCACTGTTACGCATGCCACAGCAGATCGGTTGCAACACCGCAGGGTGGGCTGCTGCTGGACTCGACGCAGGGAATCCGGCGAGGTGGAAACTCCGGCCCTGCCATTCAGCCGGGCGATCCAGACAATAGCCTTTTGATTCGCGCCCTCCGACACACGGACAAGAAGTTCAAGATGCCACCCGGCGAGCCCCTTCCTTCGGAGGTTGTGGCCGATTTCGAGCTTTGGATTCGTGAGGGCGCTTCCCTTCCGGCAGATGCAGTTGCAATCGATAAGAAACAAACAGCGCTGTGGTCTTTGCAAAAACCAAAGCTATCAAACTTCCCAACCGTCAGAGACCAGAGCTGGATTCGCAACGATATTGATCGCTTCGTCTTGAGCCGGCTGGAAGCTAAGAATCTCAGCCCATCCGCCGAGGCTGACAGGCGAACGCTGATCCGGCGCGCGACATACGACTTGACGGGGCTGTCTCCCACCATTGAAGAGGTCCAGCAGTTTGTCCAAGATGCGTCGCCGCAAGCTTACGAGCGCCTGATTGATCGGCTTCTTGCTTCACCACGATACGGCGAGCGATGGGGACGTCACTGGCTGGATGTGGCCCGCTATTCCGATTCGGTGAACGACTCAGTCAACAGCGGCCAACGTTATCCCTGGTCGTACACCTATCGCGACTGGGTGATCCGCGCGCTGAACGACGATTTGCCCTACGATCAATTTGTGCTTTATCAACTAGCCGCCGATCGCGTGCCAAACGCTGAGCGGCGGCATCTGGCCGCGCTCGGCTTCCTGAGCCTCGGGCGCGATTTTCCAAACAGCTATCCCGAGACCGTAGACGACCGCATCGATGCGGTTTCGCGAGGAATGCTTGGACTGACCGTCGCGTGTGCGCGCTGCCACGATCACAAGTACGATCCGATTCCGACCAAGGATTACTACTCGCTGTACTCAATCTTCTCGAACATTCGCGAGCCTGACCAATTACCGCTGCTAGGGAAGCCCGTTGGGCTTTCGCAGAGGCAGGCGATCTACCAGGAACGGCTCGATCGTATTCAAAAGGTCTATCAGGAGTACCGTGCTCGCCGGCATGCCGAGATGGTGGGCTTTTTCAAGACGCAAGCAGCCGAGCACATGGTTGCGGCGCGCGATGCCGAAAGCTTGAGCAATCCCGAGATCGAAGACTTGGTGCGCGACCGGCAGTTGAATCCGCATCTGCTGGCCCGTTGGCAAAAGTATCTGCGGGAATCGAAGGAAAGCGGCGAGCCGATATTCCGTTTGTGGCATGCCGCGGCCGCGATTCCGAAGAAGGAATTCGCAACGAAGTGGCCCGCAGCGCGCAGATCTGTCAAGGGTGTTGCGCTCGTCGAAGCCGAGCTGGATACGAAACCGATCACCTCATTGCGGGATCTCGCGGACGCATATGCTGCCGCACTGCGGAAAGTCGATCGCGACCAACCCTTCGGCGATCCCGAAGCAGATCGGCTCCGTGCCGTCGTTCGGGGACCAAAATCACCACTCGATGTGCCGTTCGAGGAGTTTGACCTGATCTGCACCGAGGGTGATAGAAACAACATGCGATCAATCCGCGTCCGCTACGGCGCTATGCTGGCGCAAGCCGCGTATGACGGCGCAGACCCGCGAGCGATGGCCGTGGAGGATCTGCCGAATCCTGTTCCCGCCCATGTCTTCCTCCGCGGCAATCCCAATAACCCCGGTGCGCTGACGCCGCCGCACTTCCTGTCTTGTCTGGGCGGCGGTGACGAAGAAGTGTTCAAGGACGGCAGCGGGCGGCTGGAACTGGCACGTTCCATCATTGACCCCGAGAATCCGCTGACGGCCCGGGTCATCGTGAATCGCGTCTGGATGCATCACTTCGGTTTTGGTCTGGTGCGCACGCCGAGTGATTTCGGCTTCCGCGGCGATCTGCCGACTCACCCGGAGCTGCTCGACTATCTCGCTCTAAAGTTCGTGGAGTCGGGCTGGTCCCTCAAGAAGTTGCACCGGCTCCTGATGACCTCGGCTGCCTATCGACAGGCGAGCGCCGACAATGAAGCCGCTCGCAAGATCGATCCCGAGAATCAGTTGCTATGGCGAATGAACCGGCGCCGGCTCGAAATCGAGAGTTTGCGCGATTCGATGCTCGCCGCTGCAGGACGCCTCGATCTGACGATGGGTGCTGTGCCTTTCTCGCTGACGGCACAGCCCTCGGTGCCGCGGCGGTCGGTGTACGGTTTTATTGAACGCGGGCGAGTGCCGGGTCTGTTGAGCGCTTTTGACTTTGCTTCGCCCGATCAGCACGCACCGATGCGCTATGTAACGACGGTGCCGCAGCAAGCGCTGTTCTTTCTCAACAGCCCGTTCGTTGCGGAACAGGCCCGAGCTCTTGCATCTCGCCCTGAAGTAGCCGCCGCACCGACGGCTTCCGAGAAGGTCCGTAAACTCTATCGTGCGATGTTCGCCCGCGATCCTGATCAAGCAGAGTTGGACGCGAGCCTGAAATTCCTGTCGCCAGGCGCCCAACAGGCCGGTGGCGCCGATGCAGCTTCGCCATGGCAGTACGGGGTGGCCGAGTTTCGTGCGGACATCGGTACTGTCGAGTCGTTCACGCCGTTCGCTGTCTTTGTATCTGACCGTTGGCAGGGAGGCTCGGTGCTGCCTGCTACACGCTCCGGAAAAGCAGTGATCCGTGCGGCAGGCGGCGAACCTGGTTGGCAGCCGGATCAAGCCGTTATCCGCCGCTGGGTAAGCCCGGTCTCGGGAAAGCTCAGCATTGAGGGCACGCTGCAGCACGGCCAACCGGCGGTGCCCTATGGCGACGGCGTGCGCGGCCGGATCGTCTCCAGCCGCGATGGTGAACTGGCGTCCTGGTCGGTGAATGGCTCCAGCGCAGACACAAACCTAAACGGCATCAAAGTGGAAAAGGGCGACACGATCAGTTTTGTTGTCGATGCGCGCCTCGATCCCGAGAATGACGGCTTTACTTGGGCGCCGGTCATAAAGTCCGGCGAACAGAGCTGGAATGCCAAAAAAGATTTTGCGGGACCTCCGCCTCAGCCGCTGGACATTTGGGCACGCTTCGCACAGGTGCTGCTGGAGACCAACGAGTTCGCGTTTGTCGACTGAACCGGTGTGCCAGGCAGCACGAGGCAGATATAGAGAATGATGCGTCAGGTTATGAGTCGAATGAGAGAGGCTTTCCGCGTACGTCAGGCTTTCCAGCCTGACATCGTTGGGCGTGCGAGCTGAACCGAGCCGTCAGCCTGGAAAGGCTGACCTACTTCATTCCACTCGCAACGTCGTACCAGGACAGGAAGTGATGAAATGTAACTCGATCGTACTCGTCGTCGTGGTCCTCCTCGGTTTTTCAACAGCCGAGGGCGAGCGCGATGGCGACGACGAGGACGACTCGGAGGAGTGAAAATGAAACCTCGGGATCTGTTTGTCACCCGGCGAGAAATGCTGTCGCGCTGCGGTTTGGGCATGGGCCTGGTCGCGCTGACATCGACCCTCGGCGACACGGGGTACCTGCAGGCGGCTCCGAACAGCCAAGCGATCAATCCGCTCACCCCGAAGCAACCGCCGCTGCCCGCCAAGGCCAAGCGTGTGCTGCACCTGTTCATGAACGGCGGCGCATCGCATGTCGACACGTTCGATCCAAAGCCGTCGCTCGCTAAGTTTGCGGGTAAACCGATTCCAATCACGCTGAAAACAGAGCGGCGCACCGGTGCGGCGTTCCCCTCGCCGTTCACGTTTCGGAAGTTCGGCCAGAGCGGCACAGAAGTCAGCGAAATCTTTTCGAATGTGGGTGAGTGCGTCGACGACCTCTGCATCGTGCGATCGATGCACACCGACATTCCGAACCATGAGCCGTCCCTGATGATGATGAACTGTGGCGACGTGCGCCAGGTTCGGCCGAGCTTCGGGTCCTGGATCACGTATGGCCTTGGTTCTGAAAACCAGAATCTGCCCGGCTTTATCGTGCTATGCCCGGATGGCTTGCCTACCCAGGGAAATCAGAACTGGCGTTCGGCGTTTCTACCCGGCTCCTATCAAGCCACCCATATTGATACCCGGGAGACACAGATCGAGAAGCTGATTGAAAACATCCACAGCGGCTTCACGTCCTCGGCTGAGCAGCGCCGGCAGCTGGACCTGCTGGCGGACTTGAATCGCGGATATCAGGCGCGACGCCAGAACGATGCGCTGCTGGAGGCGCGTGTCCAGTCGTTCGAGCTGGCGTACCGCATGCAGATGGAAGCGGACGACGCCTTTGATCTTTCGAAGGAACCTGAGCACATCAAGAAAATGTACGGTGAGGGTCTGCAAGCCCGGCAAATGATTATCGCCCGACGTCTGTTGGAGCGCGGCGTGCGCTTTGTGCAGGTATGGCACGGCGCCGGGCAGCCCTGGGACAGCCACGACGATATCCGAACCAATCATGGACGCCTGGCGCGGGAATGCGATCAGCCGATCGCTGCATTGATCAAGGATCTGAAGCAGCGCGGGATGCTTGAGGACACACTGGTCATCTGGGGCGGCGAGTTTGGACGTACGCCGACCGTCGAGTTGCCGGACCTGGGAGCAAACTCCGGCATGGTGAACGGCCGCGATCATAACCCGTATGGCTTCAGCATGTGGCTGGCAGGCGCAGGACTGAAGAAAGGCCTGGTGTACGGAGCGACGGATGAGTTTGGCTTCGCGGCGGCAGAGAACAAGGTCCACGTGCACGATCTACATGCCACACTGCTCCACCTCCTCGGTTTCGATCATGAGAAATTTACATACCGCTACGCCGGCCGCGACTTCCGGCTCACGGATGTGCATGGACAGGTCGTGCGCGACCTGCTGGCTTGATGGAACTCCAAAGCCGCACCCCGTAGATACGAATTGAGAGGTCATCGATCACAAATGAATTATGAATGTCACGAATAATCTGACCGGTTAGCTGCTTTCGTCTACCTGAAATTTTCTACCAGCATGAGGTCGCTGCTGGATTCGTCTATCTGCGAATACAGGATCGAGTGTTCGTCGGGCGATACAGAAAAACCCAAAAATGGAGGACGTGGAATGGAAGCCACCATTTTCACCTTCTGGGTGGCAAAGTCCAGAAACTGGATGAAGTACTTCCCATCGGCGCCCGGTTCTGGAACAAAATAGATTCCACTGTTGACAAGAGCAAAATTGCGCCTGTACACGGACGGAAGCACGCGGCTCTCCTCCCCGCCCGTGACCTCGATCTTCCACAGAGCCATGGAAGCCGTGTCAACACCGGTCATGGGAGCACCGGTCATGGGCGCCTGATCAATTTTGTTCGTATAGAAAACGGACCTGCCATCTACTGACTCCATGGCTGCGAAGCCCCCATTCTTCGTCACCGGGACAGCTTCTCCGCCTCCGGCGGGCGCCTTCCAAACCTGCCGTCGGCCACTCCGTAGCGAGGTAAAGTAGACCCAATTGCCATCTCGTGACCAGCTGGGAACGTTGTCATCCGCAGGATCCGCGGTCAGGCGCGCGGGTTTGCCTCCGCTAGCTCGAATAACGTAGATATCCATGTTCCCCTCAAG
>Ga0163150_10008298_pt1 | contig 11872 bp, 14 predicted proteins | sample OliLakLV19P2IB_FD_148628 | JGI IMG/M metagenome (GOLD analysis project Ga0163150, IMG submission 148628) | Freshwater microbial mat bacterial communities from Lake Vanda, McMurdo Dry Valleys, Antarctica - Oligotrophic Lake LV.19.P2.IB | ecosystem: Environmental > Aquatic > Freshwater > Lake >...
GTGGAAGCGCAAGAAAAGGCGCTGTCGGAACTGTTCGATGTGGTGGCGGAGGTGGCGGTGGTGGCGCATTTGCTGTTATACACACATTACAAATGCTTACGACAATGGACGTGGTGGTGGGTCAGGGTGGAGCCGGTGGAGCTTCTGTTTCGTCCAACGACACAAGCGGAAACTTCGGAGTGGCTGGAGGAACATCTTCTTTTGGTTTGATTATTCGCTCTGCTGGCGGTGGACCGGGAGCTGGTGGAACAACAGCCTCTGGAACTGGAGGCGCTCTTGCCGCAGGGTTGACCTCTGCGTCAAGCGCTGGCAGCAGCGCAAACAACGCTGGCGGTGGTGGCGCAAACCCAAGCGCTTCCGCTTACGCTGGAGGTGGCGGTGCTGCTGGCGGTGGGGTAACATCAGGAAATGTCGCTTCGATTGGCGGCAACGGAAACATTCAGCAGACTCACAGTAATTACGCCTCCATTAGTAATGCTGGCCCCGCCGGGGGCAATTCTGGAACCAGTGGCGATAATGGTCAAGTGGTCAATCTCGGAAGGGGTGGCGGAGGTGGCGGTGGTAGTTCAGTGACATTTGGCGGAGGCCACGGGGGCAATGGGGGGAATTATGGTGGTGGTGGTGGCGGAGGAGGCGCATCAGTCAATTCTGTTGGAAATAGCGGCAAGGGCGGAGATGGTGCGATAGGAGTGGTAATTGTGATTTCACATTTTTAGTATTTTTGCCGCGTTGCGTGCTGGCAACCCTAGGCCAAATGAATCGCCTGAATCAAAGATTCATAACCTCAAAAAATTTTAATACAAATGAGTTGCTTAATTGAGTGCTCGCAAGACTTGTTGACGTTTCCGTCAGCGGCTTGTGGAATAGTCACTAGGCCTGCGGGAATCAGCAGAATAATTTTTAAAGATTGCGCGGCGATTTTCACAGACCTTTCCGATCTAACTGAGTGGCAAACATTTATTACCGCTGAGCAAATCAGAGCTACCGGATACGTCAAGGGGTCAAAGGCAAAGGGAAGTTTTACAAAAAAGAAACTCGCCTCTTGTCAACCTGAACAAGTAACCGGAAAAACGAGCGTAATAAATTTTGTTGACGCAAATTCTGACCCAGTTGCTGGGTCAGCCAGAGATTACCTTGCGTGGAATCAAATTCAAGCTTATTACAATCGTTATGACGTTGGCTACCTAACATGTGACGGCTTGTTTTATGGCTGGATACCGGCGGGGACATGGTCTCTTGAAGTCGATGATGTTCGCGCTGATAACAATGATGAGGAGGCTAATTTTGATGGAAGTATTTCCTATACCGGAATCGAAATGGTGATCCCTGAACTGATAACCGGGTTGAACGCAATTTTGATTTAATAATGTTCAACATACAGGAATACCAAGCTGAATTTAATTCGTACCCGAAACCCTTAGCTCAACCGCTTTGGGTTTCGGACTACGAATCTGTGATCGTTCACACACGCGGCACATCAAGCAAGAAGATTATCGACACGCGGAGGCCTAACGAACCGGAAGAAGTTAAGAATTACCGAATCAGCAATAGGCGAAAAATAACACAGCCGATTTTCAATCAGGCGATCACAAATGCGCAACGGATTATTTCAAATGCAAATGTTGCAGTTAAGTATCCCGATAAACTAAAAGAATTTTTATCAGGTGCGAACTTTGAAAAGAATTCCTTCACACATTTTTTTCAAAAGAAAGTTTTGCGAAGATGTTTCGAGTCTGCTCAGGGCGTTTTATTGTGGATGCCGACCGAAGTCGGGGACCAAACGAAACAGGTTGTGCCAGTTCCGATTTTAATTGAGCCGCAACAAATTGTTCATTATGACGAAAATGTTTTTACTTTTTTATCAGATGAGAAATCTGAAATTCAAGTCGGAAAGAAAACAGAAAAAACGGGAAACATTTTCTACGCAGTTACAAAAGAGGAAATCTGGAAGCGCTCGCAAATCAATAAACAAGGAGACTATCAGTGGGAGCTTCATTATGCACACAACATAGGTCAAGTGCTTGCTCTAGTGTTGGGCGGGGACGAAACAACAGGAGAGGTAGAGGTAAAATTTAAAAGCGTTCCTGTCGTCTATCAGCAATCATTTCTATCTCCCGCCGTTTCCTTAGCGGATGAGTGTCTTGCCCAGTTTTCCGATCATCAAGGCATAATGGTTTCGTCGGCTTTCCCACTGAGAGAGGTTGAATCTATGCCGTGCAACGCCATCGGATGTGTGCGCGGATGGATAAGCGATGGCAAAAAACGCACGCGTTGCAACAAATGTCAAGATGGAATAATTCCGCTGGCTTCGAGCCCATACGGAGTTCTGGTTCGTCCTCCTTCGCCTAATCCGCTGTCGAACGAGCCGACTTCCTCGCAGCCGATGATTCGCTTTATTTCACCAGATGTTTCAATTCTTGAATACTCTGGAAAATACTGGCAAGAATTGAGAGCAATGGTGCGTGAGTCGCTCAATCTACTGTTTATCGAGGAGGCTCAAAGCGGAGTGGCAAAAGAAATAGACCGTGAAGACAAGCTCGCGTTTCTTGATAAAATAGGCCAGAATCTTTACCTGTATTTGATGCACAATTCAATTTACATTCTGCACAAACTATTATTTCCCAGCGATGAAGTTCCGAGTATACAAATTACCCTGCCGAGCTCTTTTGTATCAAAAAGCGAGTCGGAATTAATCGGGGAGCTTTCGACTTTAAGGGACAAAGGAGCAGGCGGTTTCCTGCTGGGCGAGGTCACGCGGGAAATAGTTGCCAAGCGATACAACGGTGATCCATTGCTTCTTAAAATTCTTGACGTGTTGACGATATTCGACCCTCTGTTTATTAAAACAGACGAACAGAAAACAGCGATGCTTGGAGTAGGGGCGATTACCGAAGTGGCGTGGCAGAAATCGCTGTGGGCCTATCCAACCCTTTTAGAATATCAGCGAAGAACTCCGGAATTCATGGACATGGAAATCTCTGCAATCGTAGAGGCAATCACTCCTTTGGTTGACGACAAAATTGAAGTTGCTGATGTGATTTAAATGGAGTTAGTCGACAAGAATATTGCTATCGGTGAGCGGCTTGAAAGGCGCCTATCGAAGTCAGTCATCGAGGTTCAGAATGAAATTTATGAAGCCGTTAAAAAAGTACTTGACAAATTCCAGCTACAGGACGGCAGGTTTTCACCTGACCAGAATCCTACGAAGGTTCTTGCTGCGATCAACAAGGCGATCAGAAAAATAATTTCTACCTCATCGCTTAAAACCGAGTTCACAAATTTTATCGATGACTTTGATCAGATTGATAAAAATTTACAAGCAATACATTCGGATTTCAACGGGATCAAGATTCCCTCAACGATACTTACATCGGCTCGCGAGTTCCAAATGGACTATACCGTTAATAATTTACGACAGGCAAACATTAATCTCAAATTTCTCGCACCAGTCAAGCAGCTTTTATTTTCACGAGTTGTCTTCGGTTCCGGCATATTGGAGACCACTCAGCAACTGCGAAAAATGATAACAGAAACAGGTGGCGGAATACTCGCCCGGTGGTCTGGACAAGTGGCAAGAGACGCTTTGAGCATGTATCAAGGAACAATCAATCAACAAATTAAAGTTCACTTTGATTTCAACGCGGTCCGCTATGTAGGGCCGCTCGTAGTGGATTCACGTCCTCAATGTGTGCGATGGACCGATAAGGATATAATTCTTGATTCAGAGCTGGCCTCAGAAATTAAATGGGCTTATAAAAACGGCTCTGGAATGATTGCGGATACGACCGTTCTAAATTTCATTCTCAATAGAGGCGGCTATAATTGCAAACATGAAGCAATTCCAACACGCGTGTAATATATTTGGCGCATGAAAACAATTAAAGTTTTAGACAAACTCAACGGAAAATCTCACGAGTTTACCGAGAAGGCGTTTCTGATATTATCAGGAATAACGATGACGGAGAACGGTCAGTTGACTAATCGCTACACAACCGATGGCGCGGTGTTGCCTCCGGTTCAAAAAAAAAATGCAGAGCCTGTTGACCCTGTTAAACAAATCCGCGAAGCAACTACCATTGCGCAGTTGACCGAGGCACTGGGCGCGTCATTGGACCCCGAGGTGATTCACGCAGTGGAACAAAAGCGGTTAACCCTCGAGGCTAAGCAACGAGTTGGCATGATTAAGTCAGCCAAAACAATAGACGAAATTGACCAGCTTTTAATGGAAGAAACAAATCAGCACGTCATCAAAAAAGCACACGAACACAAAAAAATAATTAATGATAAAAACACACACGCAGGCAATAGAAATTATTAAACTCCTTGGAGTGTCTACTGAAATTATTGCGAAACTTTCTTCCGACAAAGATGAAGCGGCTGACGTAAATCCAACAGAAGTAAAGGACTTGGTCTTTGCTCAGCATCGCACCGCTCTCGCAACAGACGACGCGTTTTTAGGCCCTATAAGAGAGGCTGTGCGCGGGCAAGTTCTTGGCGCAAAACAAAACAAGTTACTTCAAGCTTTTGAATCCTTTGGCGTGACAAAGGCAGAGTTCGATTCGTTGCCGGACAAAACAAAGTTCGATGATTTAATTGCTTTGTGCGCCTCGCGCGCATCTGAGAAGACTTCTAAGGGTGACAACAAAGAAGAAATTATTCGTTTAAATAGAGAGCTGGCTGCTGAAAAAGAGGCTAAGAAAAAACTAGAGGAAGAAACTATTCCCGCCCTTCAATCCCAGAACGAGAGCGAACGGCAGGTGGAAAGAGTGCATTCTGAAATCCGAAAACAATTCGACAAAAATGCTGAAAGATTGATCGGAGAGCCTGACCTTTTGTTTCCGGCCATTCAAGCACGAATGAGCGAGCATTATGATTATCGACTTGACGGAGGAAAGATTCAAGTATTGAAGAAAGGCGCTGACACGCCAGCCTATGACTCAACCAATAAAGTGGTTGAATTTGAATCACTGTTAGAAATTACCTTGAAGGAAGCGAAGGCTTTAAAGTTAAGCAATGCCGTTGCATCAACAAAGAAAGTTTTCCAAGAAAACGGCACCCCTAAATTTCAACCCGTAGGCCTGCAACGAGCTAAAGAAACAGCAGCGGCTCAGGCGGCTGCGAGGTAAAAGAAAATATTTCTTGATTAACAAAAAAGACTTGGTAAATTTGCCGAGTCTTTTTTGTTTCAGCACAATTCAAACAAGGCATTGCTTGGCGCTCGCCAGAAAAATACTAGGTCAAAATCGGAACCTGAATCAAATCCGAAAAAACAATTTTTAATTTTTAAAGTAATGCCTATAGAATTTCAAGATATTTGCCACACAGTCCAAGAGGACATGATCAATTTGGCTGAGAGCAATTATGGCCTTTTAAAGCGGCAACGGACGGGACTGCTCAGCGCACTTCTGTCTCCGCAGAACACGTCCGAACAAAATCAACCTGTTCCAGTTGATCCCGGTAACGGCAAACCAGAAAAGGTGATTGTGACTTACATGCAGCCGGACTGCGAAGACGAAGTGGAAATCACCGACATCAACATTTGCGATGAAGCCGGTAACGCGGTTCCAGACCTTTACCAAGAGGTGACGCTTTCCAACATTGTTTCATCCGACGTGAAGACCATGTCGGAAACGCAGTTTCGAGCGTTTTGCGAAGACACAATTGATCAGCGAAGAGTAAAGATGATAAACGGGTTGATCGACTCTGTAAATCGCAAGATCAACTCCGGACTGATCACGTTATTTTCAGCCGGGGCTGGCGGTGTTTTGGGTACAAATGGCGTGAATGGCCAGAACATTCAATTCATGGACGGAACCGATAACACGATGGTTCCAATGGGTGAGTTTCAGCTCCTGCAAACATTGGAGGACTCAAACTTCTCAGCGCCTCCGATTCTGATCGGCAGCGGAAACATGCGGCAGTACATGGATTTGAAAGGAATCGGTTGTTGCAATGACAGTGGACAACAGCTTGATCGAATGGGAAACTTTGATTGGTTTTATGACAACCAATTTGCTTCCGTGTTCGGAGCTCAGAATCCAAATGAAGTGCTGGTGATGGCTCCTGGAGCTGCACAATTTCTTTCCATAAATTACAATCGCGCTGAGTTCCGCAAAGTTGCAGACACCTTTGTACACGATGTGTATACTGATCCAATTTCTGGCCTGACCTATGACTGGTTTCAGAAATACGATGACTGTGCAGGGCTTTACAAATTCCAACTAAAGCTGCGATTTGGTTTGTTCCAACCTCCGTTAACAATGTTCAAGAATTGTGACGCGCGTGACGGAGTCAACTTCTCTTACAAGTTCACAGCAGTCAACGGGGCAGCCGAGCCTTCCTAATCTAATTGGGGCGGCCTCGAAACCGCCCCTTATTTTTAATTATGAAATGTATTGACGAATATATCGGCATCTCACAATCATGTGAGAAAGTGGTTCCCAAATCAAAACTCTACATCGAGGATTTGCCTGGGGTTAGCTTAAAATACATGGCTCTATCTGAATCTGGCAAATACATCACTGCTAAAAACCTTGTAGCACAAAAGGCAAGAATTGCAGCGCAGTTGATGATTGCTGAAATGAACTCTTTGATGTTGTCGAACCGGATAACCACGGCTCTTGAAACAATAAATTGTCCATTCTTTTCCGACGAAGTTATTTTCGGGGCGGGGAGCCCTGGGCTACAAATAACAAAAATTCAAACTCAATTATCAAAACTTTATCTGCCGAGATTCTATTTCAAGTCATCGAGCGACGTAGTTGGTTTAGTGATTACGGTAAGCGATGGGGTGAGCCCGGTAGAGTTTACCGTTTCATCACTAGCCGGGGAGGAGAAAGTAATAGAAGCTCAGTACACGTCGAATCAAAACAAAATCACAATCACCTACCCCAGCGAGGGTGTGGAGGCCTATGGCGGCTCATTAGGCAACCTTTGCAACCACTGTTGCAATGGATGCTCAGATGATTGCGGCAGTTATTATCTCGAAGTCAAAGGCATTGATCAAGCTGGGGATGTAGCCGCTACGTACTTTGGAATCCGAGCTGACATTGAGTTGATTTGCGATACTGAAAAAATGTTTTGCAACACGCTGGAACAAAACAAAGTTATTTTTCTTTATGCAACTGGGGAACAGATAATGAAAGAAGCGTCACTTACTGATCGCGTCAACTTTCTTGCTCTTGGAGCAAAAGAAATGTTTGCTGGTTTGGCCATTGAGTTTGGTGCAAAATGGCGGCAACTATTCATGGACACTACGCAATCAACAGAAAATTATTTACGGCAACTTGAATCCGGTTGCTTCAATTGCACTTCATTTCAAAATGGCTATTCGACCCCGTAGAATTAACCCCCGTAAAACTCGTGTGACGAAAAACATTCGCACTAAGAAGCCTGTATTCAAAAGATGCCAGAGATGCTAACTATTTTGTCATTAAAAAAATTCGCATTTCTGTGCGGATACTATTTGGCGGCCTTTTTCTTGCCGATTAATCAGTACATAATTGCGATGTTTTTGCTGGTTGTAATTGATTGGTTGACGGGCATATCAGCGGCAATTCATCTGAAAGAAAAAGTGACCCACGAAGGGCTTTATCGAACTGTCGTAAAACTTCGCGACTACTTAATTCTAATCATTGCCAGTCATCTTGTGACTATTTATTTTTTTTCCAGTTTAAAAGTTCCATTTGAAACCTTAGCGGCTTCATACATTGGCCTGGTAGAATTCAAATCTATTATTAAAAACATTGAAACCACCTCTGGCCTAGACATCTGGAGTCAGATAAATAAATTCATTCCTGATGCAAAATTTCGCAAAAAAACTGACAAAAAACCTCCAGAAGGCGGTGCTGGAAGTACTGGCGAAAAGCAGTGACGCACAGAATGAAGCGCTGTTGAAATTCAAGGCCGATTTGAAGAAAAGAATTTTCCTGAACGGATTAGATGCTACCGGTTCGAGGATTGGGTCTTATTCCACAAAACCCATGTATGTTTCAGTTGAAAAGTTCAAGGCAAAATACGGGGGCACGGTGAAAACAGGAGCTTTGAAACCAAGGGGAAAAGAGAAAACAAAAGATTTAAAAATAAAAGGAAAAAAGAAGATAAAAAAAAACGAGTTTCAGAACGGCAAACTAAGGATGGCTATGTATTTGCCCGATGGATATTCACAACTCAGGCAACTGGCTGGAAGATTCACTGACAAGGTCAATCTTTATTTTTCTGGAAATCTTTCCGAGAGCATTGCAATTGGATCAACCACCAATGGAACAGAGCTTGCTTTCTTGAATCAGGATCAGGCCGACATTGCAGATGGGCTTGAAACAAAGTACGGTGGCGGAACAGCAAAAAAGACTATTTTCGCGGCGTCCGATATTGAAATTAAAGAAATAGACTCTATCGTGGAAAGTTTAATGGATAAAGCTTTTTTGTCAGCTCTTGATTCGTGATCTTGTAAATATCCTTGCTTCATCTCTCCAATCATCAAACGCATGGTTGACGGCCATTCGCTCTGTTGGCTATCATAATAGAGTTGCTCTTGGAAATGGAGGGTTTGTTGTCTCTGCAAATGGAGTGGAAATAGGCCTTTCGGACACCGATCAGAACTCTGGATACATTCGGTTCCGGGGTGATATTCGTTTTGAAGACAAGAGGCGAATGGCTTCGTGCAACTTCTTCAAAACGAAAATAATAGTGCCACTCCGACTGGTCGTAGTCTCCAACACAATGGAGTCAGAGAGCTTGGCGTGGGCTATGGCTACACAGATCAACTCCACTGTAGTTACGGTTGATTCCACAGCGGTTAGATTTAATTCGATTCAAGCAGGCGGAAACACTCCATCAATAGTCATGGAGGAGACTGGCAAAGAAGATTGGAACGCTGAGTTAAATGTTTTCTTTGTTGATTTTTCCGCTGAATTCCTTTGGAATTCGGATTGTGATTTACCAGTAAATTTTCCTGAAATGTGCGGATGCGCGAATACTTTAGACCTCGGCTGTGTCGACTCATGCAGCGAACTTCTGACTGCAATAATTCAGAGCGGAACAGTGACTATGAAAACATCCTTTGATGGCGTTTCGCAATCCGTCATCATTCCTGATCTACGGGTTGACCATAAAATCGTGATCCCCGTTTCCTACCTGAACGAAAGCTACACCTATTCGTTAAAGTTTTACAACTCTGATGGCGTTGCCTTAACGCTCGCAATAGCTGACGTCGAATACGATTGCTTCACTCTTAAAATTACTCCTCTTGCTTGATTTTCTTCACGCTGTTTTATCTTGCTCCGTTATCGGAATAGGCTGCGGATTGTTCACGATATTTTTTTCATTCATCATAGGCGAGCCTCATTTGGAACGCGTGAATACTCGCCGCGTCTTCTCGTGGTATGGGGTTTGGATTCGGCAGCAACATGACGAGCTCGAGGACCGAATCCAAAAGATTGCGACACGCGAAGGAATGAGCTACGCTACCAGGCCAGACAAAGGCCTCGAGCGCGAGTATGCCGCCAGGCCTAACTGGTGGAAGGCTGCCGGGGTTTGTCCCTATTGCTCAAATCTCTGGATTACGCTCGCGCTATCTATTCCGTCACTTTTTCTCTTTGACGTCAACTTTTTCTTCTTATTTCTTGTCATTTCGGCAAGTCACACGACGGTCGGATACATGATTTCAAGCTAAAATCAGACCTGTTGGCCATGTTTTCGACCGGCTACAACCCGCTCCAGTCGCGGTTTTAACAAAATAATTTAAAGTTTTTTAATAAACATGGGTTGGCTCCCCATATATTTGCAACGTAAAACAAACAAGTAAAACAAATTTAAAACAAAAACAAAATGGAATTGAACATAAAAAACTTAGAAGAAATGGCCGACTTCATCGAGACGGTTCCGAGTAAATTCTTTAACATGTACCGATTCCGTAAGGGTTGGGAGGTCACACCCGAGTGTGATAGTGTCGGTTGTATAATTGGCCACTGTACAGTTTTAGACAAACGTCCGTTGCCGCGGCTTCTTAACGGTGATATTTACTTCTATAGTTGGGCAGAGGAGTTTACGGGGCTACCCATGCGCTCGTCGGCCTCGCGCTACTTGTTTTCACCCGATTGGGCTGATACCGACGACACTCCGAAAGGGGCAGCAAAGCGAATTCGTTTCTTTCTTAAAAACGGGCTTCCAAATGATTGGCTTGAACAAATTTTCGGAGAGGCTCCCCTTTCGTATTAACGCAACATTCGTTTAAAAACAAAACAAGTAAAACAAATTTAAAACAAAAACAAAATGGAATTGAACATAAAAAACTTAGAAGAAATGGCCGACTTTATTGAGACGGTTCCGAGTAAATTCTTTAACATGCACCGATTCCGTAAGGGCGGGCGGGTCACGCCCGAGTGTGATAGTGTCGGTTGTATAATTGGCCACTGTACCATTTTAGACAAAAGGCCGTTGCCGCAGCTTCTTAACGGTGAAATTGACTTCTATAGTTGGGCAGAGGAGTTTACGGGGCTACCCAGGCGCTCGCCGGCGTGGTTCTACTTGTTTTCATCCAATTGGGCTGATACCGACGACACTCCGACAGGGGCAGCAAAGCGAATTCGTTTCTTTCTTAAAAACGGGATTCCAAATGATTGGCTTGAACAAATTTACAGAGAGGCTCCCCTGTCCTATCAACGCAACATTGGTTTAAAAACAAAACAAGTAAAACAAATTTAAAACAAAAACAAAATGAAAAAGAAAATGGATATGACAACTCCAACAGTCGTGTGGAAATTACTCGATGCGTTGATTAAGCAAGAGCAACAGCTTATTTCTGCGCTTCACATAATGCAAAACGTTATCGACAATCCTGGCGATGGTTTTAAAGAAATCCACAAAAATGAAATACATGAATTTTTGTCTAAACATGCTTCATCCGAATAATTGCCACGCAAAACAAACAACAATAAAAAAAACAAATTCACAAAAATGAAAATAAAAACCAACCGGATAATTGAAAGCGAAATACACGTTGATCTTCCCCTTTATAGAAAAGGCGGTGCATTTTTTTACATGGTCTCCTCAGAAAGCGAATGCGTAGCCGTCTGTGCAGTGGCCGAATATCTTGAAATAGGCAAACGTCATGCGGGGCTGGCGTGGAATAATGATTCATCAGTTGATTGCACGAGGGAGGAATTCGAAAACGCTTTCGCAAATGCTTCGTATGAGTTGGGGAAAATCGTAATGCAACCATGAAAATTGACCACACAATTCAAGCAGTTTCAGAACTTTCGTTTAACGAGTGGGCTGCCTACATCAGGAAAGAAACAAATATAATTTACAATATACATGGAGAAAACAATTCGACTTGTGGAGGGGATGAACCACTACTGGAGAGTGAAAAAAAAGAAAATCACGCAGGCTGAACTCGCTCAAAAAGTTTTGCCGGAATTGAAAACGTCAACGGGAGTTCACTATTTAACTCGTTGGGGGCAAGGTTTCGAGTTGACAAAACTTAGACCGATCCATGTCCACCGGCTTTGTGAAGTGTTGATGATTGACGCCAATTTTTTGTACGGGATAAAACCAATGATTATTTAAAATAAATGAATCTTGAATTTTCAGCCATGCGCGATGCCTTTCAGCGATGTCAGGAGAGCGGAGCAACAGAAACAGTCGAGGTCTTGAATGACCGATTAAAGGTGGTTTGCATTTTTGACATTGAAACCAGCGTGCGATGGATAATTGACACGAAGTCCAGCCACGAAAATCAGGAGGAGGGCCACTACTCTGGCTCGTTCACAGTCAGCAACATATTTTTTTATGACGATGACGGAGAGCAGACGCAAGGCAGCGAAGCGAATCTTATAAACGAGGTGGCAGATTTATTCAACGAATATTACGT
>Ga0163150_10008299_pt1 | contig 11869 bp, 5 predicted proteins | sample OliLakLV19P2IB_FD_148628 | JGI IMG/M metagenome (GOLD analysis project Ga0163150, IMG submission 148628) | Freshwater microbial mat bacterial communities from Lake Vanda, McMurdo Dry Valleys, Antarctica - Oligotrophic Lake LV.19.P2.IB | ecosystem: Environmental > Aquatic > Freshwater > Lake >...
CGGGCAATCGAAACTGGAATTTGCGCGGCGGCTGGCTGGGACGCTGGCCTATCTCGCTGCCGAGCAGGGCGATGCGATCGGGCTGTATTGTGCCGGGAAAAAATTTCACAAAGAGATTGCCCCGAAACGCAACGCAGCACACTTGCGGGTGATCCTGGACAGTCTTGGGTCGATGCAGGCAACGGGGGAGACCGGTTTGCCGCAAGCTCTTCACGAGGCGGCTGAGCGAATTCGCCAGCGGGCGCTCGTCGTTGTGATCTCGGACCTGTTTGTGGAAACGAAAGAGTTGAGCGACTGTTTTCAACATCTCCGTTTTCGCAAACACGATGCAGTTGTGTTTCATCTGTTGGAACAGAACGAGATCGATTTCGAATTCGATCGCCCGATGCGTTTTCTGGATCTGGAAGGCGGCTCGCCAGTCCTGGCTGATCCGAGCATCGTGGCGAACCAGTATCGCAAGGCGGTAACGCAGTACCTCGGTGATTTGAAAGAAATCATGCGCGACGCAGCGGTCGATTATCAACGGTTGAACCTGAACCAACACTACGGCGACGTACTCGCAAAATTTCTGCTGGAACGAGCTCCGAAACGAAAGTAGCCAGAGTAGATTGATTGTCCCCAATCGATCATTGGTTCTGTGAACGATTGGGGACAATCGTTCTACCCTGAAAACTGTTGGCAAGACGTTGAAAGTGAAAAGCGGGTTGATTGAATTTGTGGTTCTTGAACGAGTCGAAAATCGTTAAATGGGAACGGGAGAGAATAATGAAACGCCGGAATTTTCAGGTTTGGTTTTTGGCTTTCGGCATCATTGCTTTCTCGCCGATATCTTGGCTGACCGTTTTTGGTTTGCAGGATGAAGTTGCCAATGAACAGGCCGATGATACGCCCCGTGTCGATTTTATTGGTGATCCGCTGCCGCCTTATGCGCTGTTGCGGCTGGGAACGTCCCGGTTTTGTCCCAACGATGTCTATGCCATTGCCTTGTCTGCGGATCAATCGATTATCGTCGCATACGGCCAGGAAATCTCCGGTTGGGACGCCAAATCTGGCAAACGACTATGGACGAATCCGATTTTTCAAAACGACAAGGTGATTACCGGTTCAGCGCGTTATGGGTACCGTTCACTTTGCCGGATGCCAGTTTCCGGGCGACTTGCAAGTCCCTCATCTCCCGGCTCGGTCAAACTTGTTGACTTTGCCACAGGCGAAGCTGTGCAACTGTCCACGGGGGCAATTGACACGTTCCATTCGATCGATGTTTCTTCTGATGAAAAGCACTTCGCTCTCGGTGGTCCATCGATGTTGATTGTGTGCGATCACGAGGGGAAGGAATCGTATCGAATTGAAAACAAGCCGGAGAAGTCGATCGAGACGCGAAGTGATGGTGACAGATTGACGATTGCTGGCGAATTCAGCTACGCGCGATTCACGCCGGACGGCAAATCGCTGTTGCTTGTGAATAGCGAAAAACCGAAAACGATTCAGGTACTCGACTCGGTGACTGGGGAAGTCCGGCAAAACATCGAGACCGATGGCTTCATTATTCGCATCGCTTGTTCCAAAGACAGCAAGTTGGTTTATGCAACGGAACACGTGATTGCTGCCCGGGCCTATGAGATCGAGTCGGGGAAACGAGTCTGGGAAAGAAAGTTTTCGATTCCGGGGCTGGATGAGCGGTATACAACCGATATTGCGATGTCACCGACCGGAGACTTGCTCGCTGTGGGAACGGCAATTGGCGAAGACACCCGGATTCAACTGCTCAATCCGGCTGATGGAGAAATCATCGGCGAGTTGAAGGGGCACACCTGGAAACCCTGGTCTTTGGAGTTCAATGCCGACGGCAGCGAGCTTTATTCGGCTGGCTGGGACGGCGTCATTCGTCGCTGGGATATTGCGAAACGGGAGCAGGTTTGGCTTCCAAATTCGGAGCGGGCAAGCAGCCTTTGCACCATCGCCCCTGACGGAAAGACAATTGTATTCGGCGATGATTCGGGAAAGCTTCACTTCGTTGACAGGGCGACGGGCAAGAAAACACGAACCATTGAGATCGAGGGCACTTCGTTTTCTGAACTCGTCTATTCACAGGATGGCTCCCGGCTCGCGGCCGGCGGTTCCAGCACCAACGACATTCATGTGTTCGCCTGGAATCCGGAAAACGGGGACGAGTTGCACCATTGGGACTGGCCCAAGGGGCGTGACGTGCATTCGTCGGTCGAGGCCCTTGGTTTTTCCAAAGATGCCGAACGTCTGGCGGTGGCCGTGTTTCGCCAGTCGCAGTGTTACGTGTTTGACCTTCCGTCCAACAAGCCGCTGGTCCAGCCACAGCACAGGATGGTATACGGTTTGTGCTTGAATGCCGAAGGAACGAGCCTGGCTTCGGCAGGCTGGGACAAGGCGATTTGTCTGTGGGACTGCGAAACTGGTGAGCTGAGAAAGAAACTCGTGGTCGAGGATGCAGACAACGCGAACGCCGATACGCGCATGTATGGAGTGCTGTTCTCGCCTGATGGTCAGTCGATCGTGACCCAGGGAATGGATAACATGATTCGCACATGGAGTACGGATCTCGAACCGGCAAGCAGTTTTCGATTGAGCGGCGGAACGGTGAGGGGTGTTTTTCAGTTTTCGAAAAACGGAATGTGGCTGGGCGTCGGACATGCCAGCGGCAAAGTCTGGGTTTACAACTTGTTGGACGGAGAAGTTGTTTGGGATTCGGGAGAACATTCGGACAGTGTTTACAGCATTGATTTTGGACCCAACGATCAAACTCTGCTGACGGGTGGAAGTGATGGCGTCTGTTATTTGTGGGACTTGAATTCGTCAGGTAAAGAGGAAGTCGATTTTGGCCGGATGGCACGCGACCTGGTTGGAACATCGCCACGAGATGCGTTTGTCGCCCATCAAAGGCTGGCAAGCGAACCGGAGCGGGCGATACCGGCACTTCGGTCGGTGCTCGAGTGGCTGTTTGGGAAACCGATGGAAGGGGACAACGCCGACATCCAGTGCCGCCGAATCGTAAGCCTGCTGACTTTCCTGGAAACACCGGGCGCCGACGAACTGCTTGGCTACATGTTGGAACACAGCCCAAACGCTACGATCAAAAAGATGGTATTTCTCGCCCAGAAGGATCGCAAGCGATATCTGGAGCGAATGAGTAGCCATTAACTTGTGCAAATTGTCAATGAATTTCGCGCGACGAGGTAATTCGATGAAACGACTGGTCAAACTGAATTGCTTCTTCGCGCTTTGTTTTTTGATGATTTCGACAGCGGCTGATACCAGGGCGACTTGCTGGCAGGATGGCCTCGCGGATTTGACAGTCGAAAATTCGCAAACCGACTGGTTTCGGATGGATGGCGACCGCCCGATGCTGAAGGTGCGTGGCGAGGTGTTTTTGCCTGACGGATCGCCCGCCGACAATATTTCAGTCGTCGCGAGGATTGATGGTGGAGTGCCGGCACCTGATGTGACAGTTTCTGGTAACCGCTTTTCGTTTGAGACGGCCGGCTTACATTTTGGGCCTGTTTATTTGACTGTCGCCACTGCAGATGGGCAGTTTCTGGCGTTGCCGCAGATCGCACCGAGGCAGCTTCGGTCGGCAGCGATCAACGGTCTGCAGGTCAATCTGAAACGGGCGCGAACGGTGCGGATTAAGGCGCTGGCCAATGGCGTTCTGGTTGCAGATACCGATTTTGAATTGACCACTTCGTTTGGCCGGTTCGTTAATACGTCGGCGAAGGCTCAGGATGACACTGCAGAGTTTCTGCTCGCGCCTGGCGAACGAGTTACAACGATAATTGCCGTTTCATCGAGCCATGGCGTGGGTGGTGAATTATTACATTCACAAAGTCCTGAAAGACAACTGGCCGATGAATTCATTGTTGAGTTGACACCCGTGCGGGAAATGCGGGTTCGATTTGTGGACGAAAAAATGCAACCTGTTGAAAACGTCGCGATCAGTTTTTACGTCAGTTCGCAAGTCGATAACGACAGTTTCAGGTTTCATGCAACTAATCAAGATGCGAAGTCCGATGCCAATGGGATTGCGACTTTCCAGCAATTTCCTCAACGAGAGAATCTGCAGTATTCTTTTTATCCGCTCAGTGACAAGTGGCAGAAAGTTGGCCAGGAAGATGGGGAGGATGAAGTGGTCGTCCGGTTGAAACCGGTACTGCCGTGGGCTCGAAAGACGGTCAACGGCCGGGTCAGTTTCCAAACCGGTCAGACCGATGGGATCGCAGTCACTTTACAGTCGTTTCAGGCACCGTCCGAAGAAGACACCGATTACATTACAACGCGAGTCCGTCCAGACGGCACGTTTTCTGCTGATGTCTACGAAGGAGCGACTTATGTCGTTTACGTTGACGATGAGACCATCGTTTCGCAACCGTTTGCCGAGATTCTTTTTGATCCGAAAACGAACAAGCAGAATCTGCCAGACATCGAGGCTATCGACGGCGTTCCATTGGCGGCCCATGTTTCTGCTGGAAAGAACGGTCGTCCGATGGCGGACGTGCTTTGCCAGTACTCAACAACTGTCGAGTATGAATACGTCCAAAATGGGGAAACAAAGTCGGCCCGCAGTGGTCCCTACAAAGCGGTGCGGACCGACGCGACGGGCGTCGCCCGGATGTCTGTGATTCCAGGGAAAGTTACAGTGCAGATATTTGATGGCGAGTGGCGATCAACCCAAAAGGTGGAAGCCGTTGCCGGTCAGAATCTTTCGTTGAATTTTCGCCGCCCTGATCAGGACAAGCACGCCGTGGCCGGTCGACTGAAATTGTTGCCGGGTGCCGATGCCGTGCTGGAAGATGCTCGAGTCGAAGTCTATTCGGTTGATGGCGAGACAACGGACTCGGCGAAAACTGTTTCAGCAGCGGACGGATCGTTTTCGACGGAATGTTCGGGCACGAAAGTCGGAGTCTACGTTGTCACGGCGGATCAACGGGCGGCGGGAATCGGCTATTTTGAGGAGCCGCATGATTCGGTCGAACTCGAACTCTTGCCAACGACCGAGTTTGTCGGGAAAGTGATCGATCAGGACAAAAAACCTGTCGCAGACTATCCAGTTCGGCTGGTCGTTCATTTGGGCGAATATGGTTGGAGAAAGAACAATTCGGTCAGGACGCTCCATTACGTTGATGTGCTGGAGGCCAGGACTGATGCCGGGGGGAATTTCAAGATCACAGGTGTCCCGCTGAACGTGACACTCGCACGGTACGGCGGATCGCTGGGCAATTCGCGATTTGGCGACGAGATGGAGGGCCAAATGATTTTCAAACCTGGTGAAGTACGCAAGTCGGAAACGTTTCCGATTGAAAGAAACCCCGGACCAGAGTAGATCGATTGTCCCCAATCGATCATTAACACCAGGATCGATTGGGACAATCGATCTACTCTGAAAACTGTTGGCAGGAAAATGAATTGCGGATGAACAGAATCAGGAGTATTGGAACGGGCCGGGATTTTTTGATTTGGGAGAAGCAAATGAAACGGACATTGATCGTGTTATTGGTGGGTGTGTTTGCAGGCATTCTGTTATTGCCACCCAGTATTACTTTTGCGGGTTGCCAGAATGAAAAACCGGCCACCGAACGAAGCGAGATGCTGACCGCCAATGTTTTGGTTCTGGACCCGGATGGGAATCCGGTTGAGGGGGCGATGGTTTATTGCACGGGATTGCGGTCGAAAGTTGAGCCGGGGAGCCACTGGGGTTGGGACGACGAGTACGGGCCGCTGCCGAAAATCCAGACCAATGCCGAAGGTATTGCCGCGATGCCGTATCCAAAGTACCTCACGGAAAAGATTGAAACCGGGACGATGACTTGGACCGTTGAACATCCGGAGTTTGTTGATTTTCGAGAAGACCGCAGCGTGAGTGATGATCCGGCAGAGATTCGTTTGAAGCGTGGATTCAAAATCGCAGTGACTGCTGTCGATGGCGAAAGTGGTGAAGTGATCAAGACGGACTTGTACGCTTTGGTCAGCGGTTCGAGTTGGACCAAAACCTGGAAGCTGGCCGACAACGGGACTTTGATTTCACCCGTGTTCGATCACAAGCAATCGGTGATGCGGGTGATGCGAATTGTCAAAGGGGAGCCGATTCTGTTTAGCGAGTTGATTCCGATTGATTCGGAAGGGAAAAGCCGTGTGTTGCTGCGCGATGTAAAGCTGTCGAAAGGGGTTCGGGTCGAAGGGCGATTGGCCGATGAAGTTTCACGACCAGTGCAAAACGGATTTGTGACCATCCGCCTGACCAATCAAACAGTGCCTGGCGACCGGAATGGGTTGTGGTGCTGGAGTGACTCAGTGCCAATTGCAGAAGACGGAAGGTTTGTATTTGTATCGTTGCCTGACGGAATATTGCAAATGGCTCCGATTTGTGACGACTGGGTTCCGCTCAACCCAACCAAAGATGAAGTCTTGCAGTTTTTTCCATTAGAAGCGGCAGCAGGTGCTGGGAAAAGTTTTCCTCAGTTGTTACGGGCCGAAGTAGGTGTCGTTGCCTGTCCCGTGCTCAAAATGGAACAGGCGACCAGTTGCGAGATCACGGTTCTGGATCCTGACGGAAATCCGCTTGCCGGTGCCCAAGTCTGGATGGGACCCAATCAATATTGGTTCAGCATGGGCAGTCAGATTCTGGGGACGTCCATTCGCACCGCCGAATTGCTGGTGAAAGCATCAAAGGGAGATTTCGAATGGAATCGGGACCATCGATATTCAGCGAAAACAGACGTCAACGGTTTCGCCCGAATCGCGAATCTGCCGCCAGGCGGGATCGGGGGTATTTCCGCTGAGCACAAGGATTTCGAGTTGCCGGTTGCCGGCGGTCGCCGCCGGACAAGTGTTGATTTGAAACCCGGCGAGGTCGCCAAAATAACTATTCAAATGGAGAAGAAAGGAACCGAGGTTCTGGGTGCGGGCGAGGCTGAAGAAAAGGACAAATCGGACGAGGATGGCGGGAAGGGTGATGGTGACGGTGGACGAATGGATAATTGAATACTTAACCCAAAACTTCACGCGGAAGTCGTTGACATGAAATTTCTGATGCGAATTCCCAATTTGATTCTTGCCGTTTCGTTTGCAGTTTCTTTTGCTCGCATCCAGGAATCCGAAAAACCGGCGAACAAACCGGTGCTGGAGAATCGCGAGAAAATTGTGGCGCGGGTTTTGGTGCTCGATCCTGATGGACATCCGTTGGACGGAGCAACAGTTACGCCGTGGGCGTTGAGGCCAAGGCAGGCAGATTCAGGACACTTCTTGTGGAATGAGGACTTGCACGGACCTCTACCCAATATATTGACGAATGCCGACGGTATCGCTGAAGTCCCGGTTCCCAAATTCGTTGTTGAAAAACTGGAACTTGGCAAAATCAGTTGGATGGTCGATCATTCCGAGTTCGTTCGCAATTATTCGGACAGGAGTGTCGATGAAAATCCCGTTCAAATTTCGGTCGAACGTGGATTTCGCATTGCCCTCACCGCTGTTGACGGGGAAACCGGCGCTCCAATCCGAGAAGACTTGTATGCGATGGTCAGTAATCAGGTATTTGCAGACTGGAAATTGACAGACAATGGGACTCTGGTTTCGCCGGTATTTGCTGGTGCCGAATGTGTGCTGCGGGTGGTGCAAATGGTTGAAGGCCAACCTGTTCTCTTTAGCGGCTTGATCGAAATCACCCCCCAGGGGAAAAGCCGGATAATGTTGAAGAATGTGAAGTTGGCAAAGGGAGTGCGGGTTGAAGGGCGCTTGGCGGATGATATTCAACGACCGATACGCGATGGCTACGTTGCGGCAGATGTCGGCAACCAGGTTGATGGACGTGAGCCAGGAAAACGAATGCGATGGCTGGACCGGGCAGAGATTGACGAAGACGGGAAGTTTGTTTTCGAGTCGTTGCCACCGAATGAAGTATTGCAGATGATTCCCATCTGCGACGGCTGGGTCCCCAGTTTGCCCAACAAGGATTCTATACTCAAGTTTTATCCCAATGGTGTAGGCCAACTCGATAACAATTTCTTTTCCCTTCCGCAATTGATCCAACTATCAAATGAAACTGTCACGCCCATTCTGGAGATGGAACCAGGTGCATCGGTTTGTGTAACAGTTTCCGATCAAGATGGAAACCCGGTTCAAAGTGCAACAGTCGTGATGTGGCCGAACCAGTTGTGGTTTGGTGGTGGAAGCCAATTGCTGGGCGCATCTTACCCAACTCGCGAACGATTGTTGATCGAAAGACGAGGAGAATCGCTCAAACATATGCCGACCCCTTACACCTCGAAAACGGACAAAGACGGTGTCGCGGTAATCAGCAATTTGCCCGTAAGACGTTCCCAACAAATCGCCATCTTTCACGACCAGTTTGAAATGCCGATAGTCGGTTCCGCCCGGCGTGTCGAAGTTGAATTGAAACCTGGTGAGGTCTCAGAAATTCATGTTCAATTGCAGAAGAAAGGAACGGAATTGCTGGGTGAAAAGAAGGATGGAGAAAAGGACAAATTGGGGGATGGAGACCAGGAGGGAGATGGTGGTTAGATGATTGATTGAATGGATGAATGGAAAGCATTTTCACGGAGTGAAAAGCTGCGTAGCCGTTCACTCCGTGACCGTGCTGCCGCGAGAAATAATTGAGAGGTGGTGAACTGTGAAACGAAAATCAGGTTTGGGCTTGTTCATTGTGTTGGCATTCGCATCAACGGGTTTGATGGCACAAGAGAATGCGACGCAAGAAAAGGCTCCGCCAGGTGAACGGTTGACGGCAAATGTTTTGATCGTTGATCCGGATGGTCAGCCGATTGCCGGGGCGAAGCTGAGTGCGAAGGGAATGACCCTGGCGAGTGTACCGGGTGGCAGCTTTTCATGGATCGATGACCAGCCAGAAAAAGTCAAAGACCTGATCTCGGGCGAACAGGGGAAAATCGCGTTGACCTATCCCAAAAATCCGATACCGGACGAAACGGTCGAGCGAATTCACGTACTTGTTCAGCATCCCGAGTTTGTTGAATTTTCAAGCTGGATCAGTCCGACCGATAATCCTGCACGTATCACTCTGGAACGTGGTTTTCGGGTTGCAGCGACAGCGATCGATGCAACGACGGGTGAAGCGATTCGCGAAAACCTGTTTGGAATTACCAACCGGCATATACCGGTGGACTGGAAAGTGGCCGGGAATGGGACTGTGATATCGCCCGTTTTTGGCAAAGACGAAACGGTATTCCGGCTGGTGGAAATTGTGGATGGAAAAGCGGAGCGTTTTAGCGAATTGATGGAGGTCGATCCGACGGAACGAAGCCGGTTCTTGAAAAAAGACGTGAAGCTGTTCGATGCGGTGACGGTTCGAGGCAAGCTTGATGCGGCAGTGCCAAGACCGGTGAAAAACGGATTCGTCTCGGCTTGTGTTTCCAGCCCACGTGAGGTGGATCTCAAGGACATCAAGGCCTCTTGGCACTGGAAGGCGTTTTCGAAAATCGAAGAGGATGGTTCGTTTGTACTCGAATGTTTCCCGGCGGATTCGACCTTGCAGTTGATTGCGGGTTGCGAAGGCTGGATCAACGTCCCGGCGACGAAAGACGAGATCTTGAGTCGATATCCTGCCAATATAGGCAACGTCAACGTCGGGAGATTTCATTTCCCGCAACTGATCGATATCGCCACGGACAAAAACGAAATCAATCTGGCGATGCAGGCCTCCGGAAGGTGTTTGGTAACAGTCGTGGATGACACGGGGAAACCGGTTGCCGGTGTCAGTGTTTCATTGGGTGCCAGCCAGTTGTTTTTTCAAACAGGAATCACCTCTGGTTTTGGCTACTGTCATTCGACGGGCATGATGGTGAATTCGTTGCGCAGTGGAGTCAGCCCTGAAGAAGCGATTTCGGCCAGCATCGGCAGATTCAGCGAGTGGACAGAATCCAGGACCAATGAGGGAGGGAAATTTGTTTTCACCGATCTCGCCCCAGGAATGAATTACGGAAATATCGCCCATGAAGAATATCCAACCGAATCGGGACAGTATTACAGACGTATCGAAGTCAGTGTCAAAACCGGTGAGGAGGAGTCGGTGACGGTCGATTTGGGGAAACGGGTGCCGCGTGAAAAAGGCAAGGTGCCGGGTACGGGTGGGTGATTGAAAAACAACGGACATGCGAAATCTTGAATGTGCTGTATTGATCGACGCATTTAGCGGAAAGCCGAAGGAACCACCGTGCAAGCCGGTGGGATTTTGTGTCGGGCGAGGAGTTTGCTGTAGCTGAAAACCGAGAGTACCACCGGGCAAGTCGGTGGGATTGGGAAGTTTGAATCCCGGCGGCTTGTACGCCGGTTCGTTGGGGTTTGAACTACATACTGTTTTTTTACCGCGCAGCCGCGATCGCGAATTAACAGGCTTTGCGGTTAAACGAAAACGCAGCAATTGTTGGCGGTACTGGTTAGACTGTTTGCTGTTTCTCGTTTTTCATACTTCACACTTCAAACTTTACACTTCACACTTCCTTGACTTTCCTCAATCCAGTTTGGCTCCTTGCGATTCCGCTGGTGTTGTTGCCGATTGTGATTCACCTGCTGAATCAACGCAGGCACAAGACGATTGCGTGGGGGGCGATGCAGTTTTTGCTTTCGGCGAAACGGATGAGTCGCGGGATGGCGCGGCTGAAGCATTGGCTGATTATGGCTTCGCGGATGCTGGTGATTGCCGGACTGATTTTTGCCATCTCGCGACCGCTTTCGTCCGGATGGATCGGCTCGCTAACGGGGGGAAGGCCGGAAACCGTGCTGGTGTTGCTGGATCGTTCGGCCAGCATGCAGCAACAGCAAATCGAAACGGGCGAAACGAAACTATCGACGGGGCTGAAAAAGATTGTCGAGACGCTGCAGACGCTGGGCGGGGCGAACCAGATTTATTTGATCGAAAGCTGCGGGAACCGGGCTCTGCAAGTCGGCGATCCGAAATCGCTGCTCGATCTTCCCGATTCGACCGTAACCGAATCGCAGGCGGATATCGCGGCGATGCTGCAAACGGCGCTGACCTTTGTGGCGGACAATCAAACGGGGCGGACTGACATCTGGATTTGTTCCGATGGTGCGGCCAACGACTGGGATGCGGAGAGTAGCCGGTGGACGGCGATTAAAAGCGGTTTTGCAACGTTGGAAGGGGTCCGGTTTCATGTGCTGAATTTTTCCGGACGGCCGAAAGAGAACTTGTCGGTAGTTGTCGATCGGGTGGAACGAAGTGGGACGAAGGAAAAGTCGGAGTTGGTGATCGATTTGACGGTGCGGCGGACGGGGGTTGGTCAACGCGGGGCGCAGGATGAAAAGGGGTCAGACCCCAAGAAAGGCAGAGAGGGTCAGACCCCTTTTGCAACGGATGCGGCAACCATCAACGTTCCGGTGACGCTGAACATCAATGGGCTGCGGTCGGTGATGAACGTGGCGGTCGAAGGGGATTCGGCGTCGGTCGTCGGACACCGGATTCCGATCGATTCGGAAATGAAAACGGGTTGGGGGGAAGTGGAATTGCCGGCTGATTCGAGTGCGAGCGACAACTCGTACTTTTTCACGTTCGCCGATCCACCGCCTCGTCGAACGGTGATCGTGTCGAGTGACGAACGGGCGATGCGGGCGATAGAAATGGCCGCTGCGACTGCGATGCAAAGTGGCGTCGAGTATCGGGCGGTGCAGATTTCTCCCGATCGGGTTGGCGAGATTGAGTGGCAACAGACGGCGCTCGTCGTGTGGCATGCTCCGCTGCCGACTGATACGGTGGCGAGGCAATTGATGAGTTTTGTCGAGAGTGGCCGGACGGTGATTTTTTTGCCGCCGGATGAAGCGGACGGGACGGTGTTTGGAGGCGCGGGGGCAGGCGTGGGTG
>Ga0163150_10008300_pt1 | contig 11869 bp, 12 predicted proteins | sample OliLakLV19P2IB_FD_148628 | JGI IMG/M metagenome (GOLD analysis project Ga0163150, IMG submission 148628) | Freshwater microbial mat bacterial communities from Lake Vanda, McMurdo Dry Valleys, Antarctica - Oligotrophic Lake LV.19.P2.IB | ecosystem: Environmental > Aquatic > Freshwater > Lake >...
GGTCCGTGTCATCGACGAGGTGGGGCAGCACTTCGTATACCACTTTAATCTTGCTGATAGCTTCGCGCGCGGCTTCTTCCGAGCTCGCTGCGACGGAGGCAATGATTTCTCCTGCGTAGCGAACTTCATTGTCAGGAGCCGCAGTCCCGATCTCACCACGCGCTTCTACTACGCCAGGGACTTTTTTGGCTTCGTCAAAATTGATGGAAGAGACTTTTGCCGCGGCGTGCGGCGAACCCAACAGCCGCACGTAAAGCATGCCCGGACGATTCATGTCGTAGGCGTACTTCGCGTGACCGGTGGACTTAGCCGGGCCGTCGAGGCGGCTGATGCGCTTGCCCATGAGCGCCATTTTATTGGCAGCGGGCCATGCGTTCTTAGCCATTATGCGCCTCCTTTCGCGACCTGAAGCATCGCCTCAGTGATACCCGCGTATGTGCCGCAGCGGCAGAGGTTGCCGCCAAGGCCCGCGCGCACGTCTTCCAACGTCGCTTTGGGATGTTGTTGAACGAATGCTGTACACGCGACGACGAAGCCCGGCGTGCAGAACCCGCATTGTTGCGCGTCATGTTCGACGAAAGCCGATTGAATCGCGCTCATCTTCTCCGGCGATCCAAGGCCTTCAACCGTTGTGATTTTGTGGCCCTGCGCTTCGATGGCCAACAGCGAGCACGCATAGATCGCTTTGCCATCGAGCAGCACCGTACACGCGCCGCACGTCCCGCGGTCGCAGACCTTCTTCGCGCCGGTAATGTCGAGTTGGTTGCGCAACGCATCCAGCAACGTCACGCGAGGTTCGACATTGAGGGATTTCGCCTCGCCGTTAATGTCGAGTTTGATGGGGACGGGACCGGGGCCCACAACGGCCTTTTCCTGCGCGCTCGCGACGGGCGTGTCCGTCGCCTCCCGCACCAGACCCGTCGCAGCGGCGCCGGCACTGACGGTTTTGAGGAAACCGCGCCGTGACAAGCCCGAGCGCGTCTTCCCCGTGTCATCCATTGGCATAGAGAAACTCCTTCACCGTTGAACGAACGATTTACACCCTGTGCGCGACAGGCCTTCCCCGAATCAGGCGCAGCCCGCATCGCAAACCGATGACGGAGTGGAAGGTTGTGCCGCGAGTATCAACGTAACATCATGCGGGGCGGCTTGCAAGAGGGTTGATGTAGCGCTGAATCCCGATTCGGCGCACGTCGCACAGCTGGACCTCGAGATACAGGGGTCCTGTGCGAAGGTTTAGGCTGCGGGAAGCCGTCTAAGTCCGTCGACGTCGCTACTGAAGGAAACCAACCATTGGAGGGCCCTTAATATGCTATATTCAGGCACGGAGGCCATGATGAGTATTTCTAGCGCTCGCGAGCATGAAGAAAGTAAATTGGAGTGGTTGAGAGACGATTTAAATGCCGGCATGGACGAACTCAAGCGCGGCAACTATACTGAATACAATGAAAAATCTTTGCGGGAGTGCTTTGATTCGCTTATAGCAACGCTTCCCCAAAAGGGGCAAAAAATAGTCAAGAAATGTGCGCGTGGTAAATGACTACTCGAAAGCCCGGAGCTGCTATGAAAACCGCCGACATTAGGAAGCAGATTGCCATCGGTATCCGCCAAGCCAATCGTGGCGAACTGATTGACGGAAAAACCGCATTCCGGGAGCTACGAGCGCGAGCGCGAAAGCGCAATAAGTAAACCCATGATCAGGTACTATCCATATCGCACAATACTTTTCGTCGGTTTAATTGTTGTCACTCATTTAGGTCCGCTCACGGAATCAATCGCGTCGGAATTAAATGAAAGTGACCAGCAAAAGATTATAGCTGTTCTGGGCAATCAGTTGGCCGATGTTACTGTCAGAGACCTTGAGAAAATGACAATAATTTATAAAAAGTTGCCGGGCTTCGACCTTTTCTTGCAGGATTTGGTCTCGGACGATACGCAAAAAACAGTTACCCGCGAAAGAGCCACTGTCTGGCTCGGGGTGACCAAGGACAAGACAAACGCCGGATTTTTGTTGGAGCATTTTAAGGCTCTCATGGCTATGTCGAGTTCGAAAAAAGTTGATACTAACGTATCTGACCAGAGCACTCTCGTAGCGCAAGATATTGAGGTCTTAATTGGCGCAACGATAATCGGAATGGCACGTGCCGGACAACCGGAACTGGCCCCTGAATTGATAAAAATTGGAAGCCCCGAATATTGGGCGGATTGCATTTTTAGCGCGTCAGCAATTAGAGGATTTCAAAGACTAGCCTTTGAAGCTTTAGCGGAATCAGGTTCGGATGAAGCCGTGAAATTTTTCGCCGAAAAGAAAAATCGACCCGGCGAAATTGAATCAGTTGACTCCTGGAATGAGCGACTTAAGAGAGCGCAACTTAGTAGAGAACTAGCGGTGACAACCGCAATTAATTCCCAAGAATGAACTAATCCCGTAATGTGTCTGTCCAGTGCAGTGCTTATTCCTTGACCCACCCGCCAACCCCCACTACAATCCAACGTGCTGCAACCAAGGACCTGCGCACATGGAACTATTCCGCCAAACCATCCGCTTCATCGACGAAGGCCGGCGCTTTGCCTTCTCCGCGGTCATTCGCGCATCGGGCTCCACTCCGCAGAAGGCCGGCGCAAAAGCCCTGTTCGAAGCCGAAGGCGCCATTCACGGCACCCTCGGCGGCGGTTGCCTCGAAGCGGAATCGCGCAAACGCGCCCTCGACGCGCTCGACAACGGTCGCGCCTTTGCGTTCGATCTCAATCTCAATGAAGACTACGGCTGGGACGACGGCCTCATCTGCGGTGGAAAAGTCCGCGTGCTCGTAGACCCAAATCCCGCGCGCCACCGCGAGGCATTCGCAGCAGCAGCCGACGCTATCGACAACGGCCACCGCGGCGCGCTCCTGCTCAAAATCCCGATGGACGGCAACGTCGAATCGCGTTGGGTGCCCGAAGCGGAGATCGAATCGTATTGCCCATTTCCCGGTTCCGCCGAACTCTGCGCGTGCCTCAAGTCGACAATCCCGTCTTATTGCGTCGAACAATCCACCGACGGCGAAATGATCGCCGAGGTCTACATCGAACCCGTGGAACCAGCCCCCGTGCTCTTAATCGCCGGTGGCGGGCATGTCGGCCAAGCCGTCGCAAGACTCGGCGCGTGGCTGGGCTTCGACGTGACCGTCGTCGATGATCGCGCGATATTTTCTGATGCCGCGCGCTATCCGGAAAACGTCAGAACGATTTGCGGCGACATCTCAAAAGTCTTCGCGTCGTTTCCCATCCATTCGAATACCTACATCGTTATCGTCACCCGCGGACATCGCCACGACGGCGTCGTCTTGAAAGAATGCATCCATTCGCCTGCGCGATATCTCGGCATGATCGGCAGCAAGCGCAAAGCCCACATCATCCGAGAAGGTTTCCTCCGCGACGGCATCGCCACGGAAACCGACTTTGCCCGCGTCCATTCGCCCATGGGCCTCGACATCGGCGCGCTGACTGTGGAAGAAATCGCAATGAGCATTGTGTCCGAACTCGTCGCGGCCCGCCGCAGACGCAGCGGCGCGGCCAAACCGCTCACGGTATACACCACCGCATGATAGGCGCGATCATACTTGCCGCCGGCGAATCCCGGCGCATGGGAAAACAGAAACTGCTCCTGCCCTACGCGGGAAAAACCGTCGTCGAACATATCGTCGATCAGGTGCTCGCCAGCGAAGTGGACTCCACCGTCGTCGTCACGGGCCACGATCGCGACGGCGTGATCCGCGTACTGGCCGATCGCGAACTAACTTTTGCGCACAACTCCCGCTACACCGAAGGCATGCTCACGTCGATCCGCGTCGGGCTTGCCGTGTTTCCCCCGGACCTCGAAGCCTTCCTCGTCGTGCTCGGCGACCAACCGAGCCTTACGCCCGCCATCATCAACGCCCTCATTGAAGCCTTTCGCCGCGAGCCCCAGGGCATCATCGTCCCCTTCCACGACGACGACACCGGCCACCCCGTGCTCATCGCATCAAAATACCGCGAACAAGTCATGACCCAGTTCGACGACACCGGCCTCCGCGGCCTCATCTACGGCCGCCCCGATGAAGTCGTCAAACTGCCTATCGGCACCAGCGATGTGCTGAGGGATATGGACACGCCAGAGGACTACGAGCGTGAACTGAAGTTTCAAGACTCGGCGCCATTGCGCGATCAACACAAAGGCGTGTAATTTTAACCCGGATTTCCCATTTGAAGAAGTCATCTTCAGATCCGCTGGTATCGTTTAACCCTATGAATAAAGGGTGTTCTCAAGGTGATAGTACACAACAGCAGAAAATCAAATGGGTGAAACGAAAAAGAGCGCCTTACGCGTCGGTTTGACCGAAGTCTGAAGCTGGAGTTTCATGGTTCGAAGATAACGAGCGATGCAGGATTGTTGGCGTATCGCGAGCTGGATGACGCATTGGGATTGACGGTGATGGCGGAGGACATCTTCGACGATTGGCGCACAGGAGAGAATACTGGTCTTGAACTCGTCAGTGTGTGTCTCGATAATGGTGAATAACGCGCCCGTGGTGGTTACGGGCGTCCATATGGGAAATGTCGGCTGAATACGATACCGAATAAAACCCTAGAAGGAGTTGTAACCTATGAGTGATGGAATCAACGTATACAAGAAATACTCGGATATGTACAAGAAATACTTGGATCAGCCGATACTATTTGGGATGTGGGTGACACTGTCCTTTTCTATTGTCTCTTTAGCCACAGCACTTGGGATTTTCCTGTCAACGGAAAACTTCGGCAAAGGAATCACGCAACGGGATGGTATTGTGTGTGTCGTGTTGATGTGCATCATCGTGGTGTTTTTCCTGTGTACCATTCAAATTGCAAAGACCATGCGGAAACAGGCCATCCGGGCGGTACATTATTCCGATGAGGGCAAAATCGACGACTAAATACTTCGCCCTCGAATTCTACATCCTTCATACAGCTTGAATCGAAACGTGAAACTGAGCTTACCCCCATATATATTGTGACAGTTATCGGCCCTATCCTGTTCCCGCGACGATCGCGGGGTTTGTGTGGCTGGTCTCGTGGCGGCTGTGGAACCGTAAACCGCGCTACAATCATGCTCTGATGGAGGAAGTAGCTATGCGAATAGAGATTGAACGTGAAACTGACGATCGTTGGATCGCGGAAGTCCCTGATCTGCCGGGAGTGATGGCGTACGGAGGATCACGCGAGGATGCTATCGCAAAAGTAGAAGCGCTCGCGCTTCGTGTTATCGCCGACCGCCTGGACCATGGGGAGGCTGTACCCGAACTTCGAGAACTGTTTGCGCTGTCGGTATGACCCAGTGGCCTTCAACGAAAGCGAAACTTGTGCATTGGTTGGTCAATCAAGCGCGAAGGAGCGAGTTCACACCGGGTGCTGTGTAGACCACAATGGGAAGATTTTGTGTTTGCCTTTCATGATGGGCAAGAAATTGGGCCAAGAATGCTAGCCTGAATTGCAAAACGAACGGGCCTTAAGCCTGAAGACCTTTAGCCATAATCAACGGACACGACCGTATCGTGCTCACCAAAGACATTCCAGCCGAATCCCTCCAATCCGGTGATGTCGGCACGGAAATCCATATCCACGGCGATCACGCCGCCTACGAGGTGGAGTTCATAGCCCTGACAGGCGACACTGTAGAAGTTGCAACGGTACTCCCATCGCAATTGCGTTCAGTTTGCCGAGAAGATATCGCGCACCCGCGCTCAACAGTAGTTGCGCCTTGATTTCCGGCGATATCTCGTTTTTGCCTCCCTTATTTTAATCAATCACCCTTTGTTTCGCGCGACTACATCACGTAGTCACGGCCGTGCCCGCAGTGCAACGCACTGGTCTATTAAGTGAGCCGCAAAGGTTGTCACGCCGCAAGGAATCTGTTTAAACTCCTTTGGGGTGGGAATCTCGCTCTATTCCTCACAAACTTGGGGCGAACAAGACGGGGAGAAGAACTTTGAGTAGGTTTATTGGACTTCTGACGTTATCGATATTCACGTGTACCACCATCGCGTTCGCCCAGATCGAGCGCAATCCCGAACGCGACAACATCGAAACCTACCGCGTCTTCGGTCCCGAGCACCCGGGCTTGTACAAACACCCGGCTTCCATCACTGAACTCGCCAACGGTGACCTATACATCGCCTACTACGGCGGCGCGGACGAATATGCCACCGACACGGCCGTCTATGGCTCGCGCCAGAAGAAGGGCGACACGCTATGGACCATGCCGGAAGTCATTGCCGACACGCCGGACCACGGCGACGGCAACCCCGTTATCTGGCAGGCGCCGGACGGTCTGGTCTGGCTTTTTTATAACAACATATACGGCACCACCTGGTCGGACGGGCGCGTCCTCGCGAAGATTTCCAAAGACGGCGCAATGACGTGGTCGGACTCGATTGTCATCAACTTCGAACGAGGCTCGATGGTCCGCGGCCAGCCGATTGTCCTGAACTCCGGCGAGTATCTACTGCCGTTGTATCACGAAACCGGCGGGGATACCGAAATGACCGCCTCGGACACCATGTCCTATTTCATGCGGTATAACCCGAAGGACAAGACGTGGACGGAAAGCAGCCGGATCAAGTCAGCCAATGGCAACCTTCAGGCGCAGGTGGTTCAGATCGACGACAATTACCTCATCGCCTATATCCGTCGCGGCGGAAATTTTCTTCCGACCGAACACGGGTACGCCATCCGCTCCGAGTCGCGCGACGGCGGTCATACCTGGAGCGAAGGCGTCGATACGCCGTTCAAAAACCCGAATTCAGCGCTCGACTTCATCAAGCTGAAAAGCGGCAACCTGCTCATGGTCTACAACGATAACATGAACGAGCGCACCCCGCTGACCATCGCCATCTCGACCGACAACGACAAGACGTGGGCGCATTCGCGCAACATCCTCGGCGGAGACAACACCTTCGCCTATCCCTACGCCATCCAGCGAAGCGACGGCAAAATCTGCATCATCTACACCACCAACGCCCGCACAACGATCATGATGAGCGTGTTCAACGAATCGGCGATTATTGAGTCGAAGTGGTAAGGGAAAATTTGTGAGTTATGGGAGGGATGGGAATTACTGAGTTCCATTACTCCCATTCTTCCCATAACTCTCATCCCAAAACCTCCGCTGCCGCGCGCTCACCCGATCGCACCGCGCCATCCATATAACCGCACCAAACCTCCGCGGTCTCGGTGCCGGCCCAGTGGATGCGGCCAATGTGTGCGCGAAGCGCCTTGCCATAAGCGGTCATCACACCGGGCGCCATGAACGCTTCGTAGCATCCGCCAGACCATTCTTCTTCAAGCCAGTTTTTCTCGATGTACTCGATGGGCCGCGCGGCGGCGTCGCCGTAGCATTCGACGATCTGCTTCACAATGGCCTCGCGCCGATCATCCGGTGTTTTTTCAGTCCAATATCGCGCCGCATCTCCCGCGATGAATCCGATGAGCGATCCCTGCGCGCTTCCCTCCGGCGAATCATCGAATACCGATGACAGCGGCCCTTCGTCCGACGCGATCTCGCCGGAGAATCCGGCGTCGCGCCAGAACCGCTTTTCATAGACCACGATGCACTTGATGATCGAGCCCATCGGAAGTCGTTGCGTCAGTTGCGTGCGCAACGCGGGCAGCGCAGGGCTATACGTGATGCGTCCCGCGAGGTGCGGAGGCACAGCAACGATGACATTCTTTCCAGTATATTCGCCGGAGTCCGATACTACGCGCACGCCGTTGTCGTCGTGGTGAATCGCGCGCACGGGACAGTTCAGGTGCAACGCCTCTCCCAAGGATAATGCAAGCTGTTCAGAAATCTGTTGTGTGCCACCGTGAACCCGCGTTTCCTGCGCGCCGCCGGTAATATTGATGAGCCGCTCAAGCGATCCGCCGGAGCGCAGGTAGAACAGGAAAAACAGAAACGACAAATCGCGCGGTTCCGCACCAAACACCGATTGCGTGACAATATCGAGCAATGCCTGTGCCTTATCGGTGTGCATGAAATCCTGTTTCCAGCTTTCAAGCGTCATCGCATCGAATTCACGCGCATGCGGCGCATTGAACGGCGCTTCCAGCGGAATGTCCTCCGCGAGCTTGTTGAGTCGCGAGAACATCCGCCCCAGATCGACTTTCGCCATCAGCGGCATCGCCGGAATGTCGCCTTCGTAGGTGCGAAGCTTTCCGTCTATCTTGAGCATCTTCGTGCCGTCGTGCGGCTGCAAATACGTTTTCAGCCCAAACTCGTTCACCAGCGCCAACACGCGGTCTTGTCCCGGTCCAATCCATTGCGCGCCAACATCCAGAACTTCGCCATGCTGCGTCTTATGCCCGAGCGTGCGCCCGCCAACGCGGTCGCGCGCTTCGAGCACGACCACTGATATCCCGTTGCGCTGCAGGTCGCGCGCCGCGGTAAGTCCGGCAAGCCCAGCGCCGACGACGATGACGTCGACGTTGGTGACGGCGCGTATATCCGCGACGGCTGGCTGTGAGGTTGCGCCAACGCCGAGTGCAACGCTATGACCTAAGAATTGACGGCGTGAATGGGACATGGAACGCTCCTTGTGCCGCGGGCGCAATCGGGATTGTAACAGTTTGAAAGAACCAGACAAGTGCAGAAATGACAGGCGAGGCGCCTTCACGGTACAATATCGCTCCTTTCCAATCAGTACACGGACTCCTTATGGCAACTCCACCCACACCAGCAATCCTGACCGTCATGAATGTTACCAAGAGTTTCGGTGCGCAGCCGATTCTCGATAACGTGTCCCTCACCGTACACGAAGGCGATCTGATTGGTCTGATTGGCCGGAACGGTTCTGGCAAATCGACATTCATGTCCATTATCACCGGTGCGGAACCGCCCAGCGAAGGCAAGGTCACCCGGCAGGAGGGGTTGCGCGTGGTGATGCTGGGCCAACAGGGCAGCGCCGAACCGGACGACACCGTCGGCGATGTGCTGCACCGCGCGGCGGACGATGTGCGCGCACTGATTGCGCGGTACAACGCGGCAATGGAGCGCTATGGCGACGCGACGCTCGACGCGGCTGCACACGCGCGCCTCGAGAAGGAAGTGTCGTATCTCCAACACGAAATGGAAATTGCCGACGCGTGGAACCTGGACGAAGACGTTAAACGCGTAACGGTCGCGCTGAATCTGCCCGACGCTGACCGTAAGGTCAGCAGCCTGTCCGGCGGCGAAGCGCGGCGCGTGGACCTTGCCGCGGCGCTGGTGCGTCATCCGGATTTGTTGTTACTGGATGAACCCACCAATCATCTCGACGTGTCGAGCGTGCAATGGATCGAGGATTTTCTCGCGGCATACAAAGGCAGCTGCATCCTCGTTACACACGACCGCTATTTCCTGGATCGCGTGGTGAACCGGATTGTCGAACTCGATCGCGGGAGCATGATCACGTACTCGGGAAATTACGAACGTTTCCTCGAACAAAAGGCCGAGCGCGAAGCCCACGAACAACGCACGGAATCAAACCGGCAAACCCTGTTGCGCAAGGAACTCGCATGGTTGAGCCGCCAACCCAAGGCGCGCGGCACCAAGGCAAAGTATCGCGTCGACCGCTACTATGACATCGAAGCCGATGGGCCGCCTGCGCGCGACCGCGAGTTCGCATTCAACATTCCGCAGTCGCAACGGCTGGGCAAAACCGTGATCGAAGCCAAAAAGATCTCGCGCGTAATTGATGGAAAAACCCTGGTCAAGGACTTCTCGATCCTGTTACAGAAAGGCATGCGTGTCGGCGTCATGGGGCCGAACGGCTGCGGCAAGACCACGCTTGTGCGCACGTTGATGGGTATCGACGTGCCCGACAAGGGCGAGATTATTCACGGCGAAACCGTGCAGTTTCTCTATGTCGATCAGTCGCACGAAGAGGTGCCGCTGGAACAAACCATTCTCGAATTTGTGTCCAACGGCGTGATGGAAATGGACGTCTCCGGTAAGCGTGTTCACGTTCCCGCGTTTCTCGAACGGTTCCTGTTCGATCGCGCGGCGTTGCGCATGCCGATGGAGCGGTTGTCCGGTGGCGAGCGCAACCGGCTGGATATCGTGAAAAAACTGCTGCGCGGTGGCAATGTGCTTGTGCTGGACGAGCCCACGAATGATCTGGATCTTCAGACCCTGCGCGTGCTGGAGGATTCCGTGCTGGCATTCGAAGGCTGCGCAATTCTGGTAAGCCATGACCGCTATTTCCTGAACCGGTTGTGTACGCATTTGATTGTGTTTGAAGGCCCCGGGCAGGTCGTGCAGATCGCGGGCAATTACAACGATTACCTGGAATGGAAAGCTGCGCGAGCGGAGGAAAAGACACCGGCGTCAAGCGAACAGAAGACGCGTCAACTAAATCAACCGGTTCAGTCGCCCCCTGAAAAGATTCGCCGCCGATCGTACAAGGAAAAGCGCGAGCTGGATGGCATGGAAAAGGCCATCAAAGAGGCGGAATCGGGTGTCGCGAGCCTGGAAAAAGCGTTAGGTGACCCCGCCACCTACGCGGCAGATCGCCAGCGCGCCGCCAGTCTGGCCACTGAGCTGGAGGCCGCAAGGCGTGCGGTCGAATATCTGTATGCCCGTTGGGCCGAACTCGAGTCCATGATAGACTAACCCGGCTCAACCGGCGCGTCATTCTTGGGAGTGCGACGAATGAATATAAAATCACCATACGAAGCGGGCACGAAGTCCGACCGCCTCTCTATTCCAATATGCCCTGTATGCAACATGCCGTTGCGAGCACAACAATTCGGCGACGCTACGCTTCACTTTTGCGCCGCCGGACACGGCGCCGCGATTGACGGACACATGCTCGCCGCGCACGTGCACCATACGGCCCATGCCTGCGGTATGGATGACGTGATAGATCATGCGCCACGCGTATCTGCAAGTAGCAAGCCGCGCCAGTCGCCATGGTTTCCCATCTTCGCAATGGAGCCATGCGATGTCGAAGGAATCGAGATTGATTTCTGCTCAATCGAGCGGGGCGTCTGGCTGGATGCGCCCGAGATTGTGCAGATTGCGAATGCAATGCGCAGGCGCCCGGAGCCCAAAACTGAATATGTGTCGACCGATCTTGCCGGTTTTGCGTTCGAGATTGGCGGCGATGTTTTTGTGCAAACTGCGATAAATGCTGCGGATCGAGTTGTAAACAATGGCTCAAGAGAGACCGTGCAGGCAATTGATGCGACAGGAGATGTTATAGGTTATGGAGCGGACTTCGTAGCCGGCATTATTGAGTTCATTGCCGACGCAATTCCCTAAAATGTCGTGAATAAACAGTATGGGGACTCATGAAAACAATAAGCAATTTGACGATCGCAGTTTCTATGATGGCAGCGGGAGGTTTTGTGTCGATAGCCGAAGAACCAACGGGGTTTATCAACAAGACCCTCAACGCAGGTGGCAGGGAAATACCATGCAGCGTGTACGTGCCGCGCGATTACGATGCGACGAAGAAATATCCGTTGATCGTATTCCTCCACGGCATGGGTGAGCGTGGCGACGATGGTCTGATTCAGAGCGAAGTGGGAATAGGCCGTGCGATCCGTCGCAACCCCGATCGGTTTCCGTGCATCGTCGCGATGCCGCAATGTCCGAAAGATTCGATGTGGCACGAACGGTTCGACGTTATTGACGCCGCGTTCGCGCAATCGGTGGCGGAATACTCGATTGACGAAAGCCGGCTGTACCTCACCGGGCTTTCGATGGGCGGCTACGGGGCATGGCTCTACGGCGCGAAGAATCCGGACAAGATCGCCGCTCTGTTGCCCATCTGCGGCGGCGGAAGAGTTGCCGATGCGCCTGCATTGGCGAAGCTTCCCATCTGGGCATTTC
>Ga0163150_10008304_pt1 | contig 11866 bp, 6 predicted proteins | sample OliLakLV19P2IB_FD_148628 | JGI IMG/M metagenome (GOLD analysis project Ga0163150, IMG submission 148628) | Freshwater microbial mat bacterial communities from Lake Vanda, McMurdo Dry Valleys, Antarctica - Oligotrophic Lake LV.19.P2.IB | ecosystem: Environmental > Aquatic > Freshwater > Lake >...
ACCGAGCCCGGGCGGCTTGAAATCCCAGAAATACCGACGAATCATTTTCGGATAGCCTCTAAGACCACAGGTCGCTGTCAGAGCAACCATGCAGGCCAGGGTTTGCAGTTGCCGCACGAAACACCTCGTTGCTTTCCACATTTTACGGACTCTTCGCTTCCTCGAAGCCGGGCAGGGTGCCGATGTCGTATTGCACTTGCTTGAGAAACGCCAGCAGGTCGGCAAGGCCTTGCGGATCGACGGTTTTTTCCAATCCCTCGGGCATCAGCGATTGGCCGCTGCTCTTGATTTGTTCGATGTTCTGTTTCAGGATCGTTTCGGTCACGCCCTTGTCGCGTCCGAGCGTGATGCTGTTGGCCGTTTCGGCCAGGATCAACCCGGTGAGCGTGCGGCCGCTATCGTCGACTACGATATAACTGACATAGGTCGGTTGGACCTCGCGATTGGGATCCAAGATCGCCTCGAGCAGTGCCGCGCCGGTCCGGTTGCGGATGAGCGCCAGGTTCGGCCCGACCTGATTGCCGCGCTCGCCCAGCCGATGGCAGGCCATGCACTCGCGCTCGAACACTTTGTCGCCCCGCGTGGCATCGCCCGCGAGCGACAGGGCGGATTGATAGCGAGCCAGGACTTCGTTGCGAGGGCTGTTGGCTCCGCCAAACAGTTTTTCGGCATGTTCGCGCACGGCCGGCTCGGCATGACTCAGCAGACCTGTGCGCGTAGCATTGGTAATCTGGCTGGGCGTGATCTGATCGTGGTCGCAAGCATCGAGCAGTTGGCCGGCCCAACTTTGGCGCGAGGCGAGGGCCACGATGATTTCTTCCTGCACCTTCGGATTCGATTTTCGCCAGGTATTGACCAGACAGCCCGCCACTTCGGGGTCGGAGAATCGCGCCAGGGTGCGCACGGCCAGCATTTGCAGCGGCTCGGGCTGTTGCGGCTCGACAAGCGAGGCGAAGACTTCGAGCGCCGGCTTGCCGCCGCCAAAACCCAACAGCCGTACCGCCGCTTCGCGCTCGCCAGCGGATGCTTCCGAGCTGCGAGCTTGCGAGGCGGCCTCGTCAAATAACTTTTTCAACATCGCCACGGCCGCGGGCGAGGCCTTGGCCCGAACCGTTTCCAACGAACCGCCCGATCGTTGCAGGCCGGCGCCGAGACCGAGCGCGACGGTGCGTTGGACCGGCATTGGGCGCTGGCTCGCAGCCGCCGCTTCGAGCAATGAATCGATTTCGACCGGCTGGCGGCGAGCGCCCACGATCGTGGCGAGCTGATCGAGCCAGATCGAAGAGGAGGGCATCGCCAGAAACTCGGATTTGTTGACGAGCGCCACAAGCAGCCGATCCGAACGATCGGCCGTCGACGACAATACGGCCGTGCGAGTCCAGGAATCCTCGCAGTCGCTCTGGGCGATGTACGCCAGCGCGTCGACGGCGCGAAGATCGCTCGTTTCGCCCAAGGTTAAAGCGACCTGAAAGCGGACACGTGGCTCGGGATCGCTCGCCAGTGCCAAGATTCTTTCAAGTAGTGCTGGCGAAGTGCGCATCTTCGGTTCGGCCAAGCGCACCGCGTGCTCGCGCACCCCGGCCGATATGTCGCTCAGGCCGGCCATCAAGTCGGGCTCGGTCAGGGCGCCGAGACCTTGGAGGGTCCACAGAATATGCATGCGCGCGAGTGGCGAGGGGGCTTCGAGGAGCCGCCGGCGCAAGAGGACAACAGCCGCGGTGTCCTGCCGCTCGAACAGCAGCCTTGTGGCTGTATCGCGCCACCATCCGCTGGGATGTTCGAGCGTGGCGACCAGCTCGGCTGTCGTTGCTTTGCCGAGTTGCGGCTGCTTGGGCACTTTGAAGCCGGGGGGCGTGAGACGATAGATGCGCCCCTTGTCGCGCCCGCTGGTCAGGTCCAAATGTTTCACGACGTCGTTGGCAATGTGAATCGACTCGATCACTTCGCGCGACATGTCGAGCACATACAGGGTGCCGTCGGGCGCGTTGATGCAATTGACAGGGCGGAACCAAATGTCGGTCGAGCGGACGAACTCGGTGTTCCGCTCGGCCCGCTCGGAACGAAACGTCGCGCCGTCGGGCGTCAGTTTGCGGCGGTGAATCAAGTTGTTTTGCGAGCAGCCGACGAACAGGTTGCCTTGATACTCCCGCGGGTAGGCATGGCCGCGATAGATGGTGAGGCCGGCCGCGGCATCGATGACGTTGTGGCTGAGGCCTGCCGAATTGGGCGACCGCTCGCCGGCGGCCAAGCGGCGGCTGGAGCGGATCTCGCGCCATTTTTCGATGGGGCTGGTGCGAAAGATCGGCGTCACGCCGGGAGCCAGGTCTTTGATCGCACTGTCGACGGCCAGATATTGATTGCGGGCCAGTTCGTGTTGCGGCAAGACGACGTGGTAGGCCGGCTTCGATTCGCTGCACAGGAATCGGTTGAACCAGTCGTCGAAGGCATTGCCAAACTGCTTCGAGCCGCTGACGGTTTCGAAGGTTTCGCTGACCGGATCGAAACGAAAATCGCGGCCGGAGAGCACGATCGGCGGAGCGCCGGTTTTTCCGCCCGGCCGAATGGCGCCGCCATTGGACGAGCCCGAGCCGTAGATGGCGTGGTCGACGCCCCAGTTCAAATTGTTGACGCCCCCTTGCTGATTGCGATCGCCGAAGCCGGTGAAAGCCTTTCGTTTCAAATCGGCCTGATGGTCGCCGTTGTTATCTTTCAAGTACCAGATATCGGGCGCGGCGGCGACATAGACGCCTCCTTTCCAACAGACGATGCCGGTGGGCCAGACGATCTTGTCGGCAAAGATCCAGCTCTTGTCGTACTGGCCGTCGTCGTCGGTATCTTTGAGATAGCGAATGCGGCCGAGCGGCGTTTCGCCCGGCTTGGGCTTGTAGGGATAGTCGATCATTTCGGCGACATACATGCCGCCGTTTTCGTCGAAGCAAGCCGCCACCGGATCGGTCACGTCGGGCTCGTGGGCCACCAGATCCATGCAGAAGCCGGCTTGCGACTCGAAGGTTTTGACCGCTTCGGCCGGCGGTTTGGCTGGGACCGGTTTGAGAAACTCGGAGAGCGATTGGCCCTGCGACGCGCCGGGCACGGTATCTTTTTCGGCAATGTCTTTCTCAGAATCGACGGCAGCAGTCGACTTTTCATTGGCCGCCGGCGCGTTGCGCTTCCGTAGATCGACGAGGATTTCGCGCGAGCGGCGGAAATATTCGATCGGCACGATCTTTTCCGGATTCTTGCGCGCTTCATGACCGGCGATTTGTTCGTCGAGCCGAGCCAGCAACCAATCGAGGTCGGCTTCGCGATAAGGAGGCTTGCCGTCCAGATAGACGTACACGGGGTTGGTGTGCGCTTCGGCATCGGCACTGCCGTTGGGAGAAGTCGAGAACGCGCGAGCCGCGATCCAGCTCGACTCGCTCAAGTCGATCGATTCGGATAGCTCCAGCCACTGGCCCGTTCCGTTTTCAGCGGTGGCTTTCAACTCGCTCACCACACGGCCGTTGACCACCAGGTGGACGTTGGTGACCGGAGCCGTTTCGCTGTGCACCCGGACGCGAGCCTTGACCGTGCGCGGGGCCTTGCCGGTCGTGGTAATGATGTCGCCGGGCAGCTTGCCATCGACTTCCAACAGCACCAGCGGCCCGGTGGTCATGAAGCTGCGGCCTTGCGCCGCGCCGGCCATCCAGTCTTTGAACTTCGGCTCGCCGTTGATGTGTACATAGGTGCGGCAATCGCCCAATTTGCGGCAGGCCGGGTAGTCGCAAGCGGCAATGCCGGGAAAGCGAAAGCCGGTGTTGAGCACTCGATACCAGCCGTCGAGCCCGATGCCCCGATAGATGCCGAACTGCAACAGTTCGACGCCGTTGGTCGCGCCTTGCACGAGGTCGGCCCAGATCTCAAGCGCGTAGCCGCCGTGCGCATGAAAAGCGTAGCCGCCTTGCTGTTGTGTTTCGGCGCCGATCGTGCCGAAGACCGGACCCAGGTTCGGGTCGAGCTTCGAGCCCTCCAGCACCAACGAATCGCGCAGAAACAAATTCAGATGGCCGAAGACGACATTGCGATATTCCTGGCCTGAGATGATCTGATAGTCGCCGCGCTTGCGAATGGATTTCGTGCCGAGTCCCCGCAGTTGGGGCGTAATCAGCTCGGGCATTACGCCGGGATAGGCGTTGGTCTCGTTATAGGCCAGCACCATGCCGAGGCGAATGTCCTCGGCTTCGAGCAGATCGAAGATCGTCTTTTCGTCGGCGTCAGTAGCGCGAATGAAGTGCAGGTGAGGGTCGCCCGAGTACCAGCCTTGCTGGGCCATGGGCACGGTCTGGGTGATCTTGAGTTTCAAGTCGTGCGACGTGCCGTCCGCGGCGCGCGTGGTGAGCACCTCGGGACGATATTCAAAACCTTTACAGACTTCGATGCGCACCTGACCCTCGGGCACGTCGACGCTGAATTCGCCGGGTGTATAGAAGAAGTGGCCGAAGTAGCGGATGGGCGCTTTGCTGGGCCGGTTGCCGGCAAGCGAATCGGGCCATTTGTCGTTGAGGCTGAAGGCGGCGAGCGGATTGTCCTGGGGCAGATAGAAGTTTCCATCGGCGCCGACCACGTTCACGCGGCAGAGCGTGGGCTTGCCGGTGGCGCTATCAACGATCGTGATGTTCAGCCGGGCGGTCTTCGGCCCTGTGGCGATCGCGACTTTGCCTTCCGCGTCGAAACCGGGCGGGGTAAAGATGTAAGCTTCGTCGGCCGGGTTGACCGGCGCGGGGTCGAACTGACCCGGCTGGGCCCAACAGCTCGCGGGCACTGTCAACAACGAGCCGATTGTCGCCAGACAGAACCAACGCGCAGCAAACCGTCGAGCGAGACTCATAGGGTGGCCGTTCCCTGGGGGTGCGAACAAGGCGGGTCGCTGGCCGTAGCAAGACAGCCACGGATCGACTGCAATGCTACACCGAACCCCTGGGGGCCGCAACGATTTTCGCGTAGCTCGGCAAGCGAGCTATTTCGACGAAACTACTTTGACGGGGCAGGAGCTTTCCCGACGGCTTCCGCGACCTGGCGATCTTTGGCCTCGGGGTTTTGCACGACTTCGTCGGCGACCGGAATCGTCGAGTAGTAGCCGACCATCATCTCTTCGTAGGTTTGCAGCCCGAAGCGGACCGCCTTGGTGGGATCGGGATTGTAGGGATTCGCCTCCGAGTTGTCGTAGTGCGCGGTGCAGATCAGGCGAGAACCCTTGGGCATTAGCTTGGGCTCGGCCAGGTCGTAGCGCAACTGCCAGGCGAAATCATAGCGCGGCACGTCGAGCAATGTCTCGCGCTTGCCGTCGGCTGTTTCCAGTTCGAAGCGGAAGGATTTGCCGCGGTAGTGCATGTGCGGGAACAGATTCAGCAGCAGCGTGTCCTTCAAGATCAGCACGCGCGAAATCACTTCCGCATTGTCGGCCCCGGGCGGAATCTCGAAACTCGTGTTGACCGACATGTTGTAGCGCACGCGTTTCTTGACCGAGCCCGGCTTGGCGAAGTTGAGGCCCACATAGCTGCGATCGGACTGCTTGGTTCCGTTCGGTGTGTAGTGGAGCTGGATATAGAACTTCGTGCCGGCTTCGACGCGCACGGCCGCGCCCTCGAGATAACGCCAAGGGTTCATGCCCGGTGCGTAGAGCGCGACAATCTGTCCGACGGCCTGGGCTTCTTCGGGATTCTGCAGCACGCGGCCCGGCGGCACGGCGAACAGCACGACGTGATGCACAACCGCCGTGTTGCCCGGTCGGGCCTCGGCGCTCGTGATCCACTTGTCTTCTTTGAAGCCCGGATCGATTTCGAAATATTTGTAGTCGACGGTGCCTTCGGCTGGCACGGCGTAAGGCTCGGGCATTTGATAGACCACCTCAGGCTGGCCGATGCGCCAGCCCACGGTGAACGTTGGCGGAGCGGGCACTTCGGACTTGTTGCCTTCGGGGCAGCCGTTGTCGATCCAACTCAAGATCGTTTTCTTCTCGTGGCTGCTCAGGCTGCAGTCGTTGGCGAATTTGCCGAACTGCGGATCGGCGAACCAGGGGGGCATGCGGTTTTCGTTGACGACTTCGCGAATCGTGGCGGCCCAGCCAACCACTTCGTCGTAGCTGGTCAGCGGAAACGGCGCCAGCTCGTGCTCGCGATGGCACTCGACGCAGCGACGATTGAAGATCGCGGCCACCTGGCTGCTATAGGTAATGTCGCCGTGCGGTGTGATCTTGGAAACGCGCGAGATCAAACAGCCCGAAAAATCGGTGGCTGGCTGGCTGACCGGCTTATCGGCCAGCAATTCGTCGAGCGCTTCGGCCAGGTCGCGACGCATCGGCTTGCTGCGCTGTCCGCTCACGCCATATTGATCGTCGACGCGCCCGTGATAGCGGACCACGCGCTTTTGATCGAGCAGAAAAACCTCGGGCGTGCGCGTGGCGCCTACGGCGTCGGCCACCACATTGCCGGCATCTTTGAGCAGCGGAAATTCAATCTGGTTGGCGTTGACGAAGGCCGTGAGCTTGGTGGGCGTGTCGTGCATGTTGGCATCGATGCCCACCACGGTCACGCCGCGTTCGGCATATTCGCGCGCGATCGCGGCCAGCCGCGGGGCGTAGAGCTTGGCCAGCGGGCATTCGGCGCCGAGGAAGACCAGCACGACCGCTTTCTTTTCGGCAAGTTGCTCGAGCGAGTGGGAGTTGCCATGAAAATCTCGCAGCGTGAAGTTCGCCACGGTCTTGCCGACCGCCGGATCCTCGGCCGCCCGAGCCGCGCTCGACACGATCAGTCCCAGCGAGCACACACACGTCGCGACAAGCAAAGGTTTCAACATCGGATCCTCACTCGGCGTTTGAGTTTCTCTCTAAAACTGCTTCAGCGATCCGCAGCTTTTTTATATTCAATCCACGACGTTTGCGTGATCAAGTGTTCTAGCGAAGCAAACGAGATGGCAGCATTGGTGGCAAAGCGGGGACTCGAGTTGGCCGGGAACGTGGCCAGAGTCGCGTCGCCGACCAGAAACACGTTGAAATCTTTCGAAAGGTTCTGAAATCCGGCCGTCGTCTTGCAAAAGCACATGTCCGTGGCATACCCGGTGAGCAACACATGACGAATACCCTGGGCTTTCAGGAATTGTTTCAACGGCTCGTAGCCCGGCAAATCATAAATCACCACGTCGGCCGGGTCGACATCAACATCTTTGGTGACCGGAATCGGCAGGTCCCAAAAGCCGGCGTTGTTGAACCGCGGCCCGGGATCGAGCCCGCTGAACTGCTTGAAATAGTCGATCACCGGCTTATCGGCCGCCAGCCGCAGCCGCGTGGGCACCGGTTCGCCGCGATAGACAAAGCTATTGAGCTTGGCGTCGAGCTCTTGGGCACCTTGCCGGCGCTCTTCGTCGCTGGGCTGGTGGGTGAACGAACGATACATCTTCTGGCGGATCGGATCTTCGTTGCCCGGCAGGCTGTACATGACGAGCGAGACTTTGCCGCGGAGCCGCTTGAGCAGCGGGTTGATGACTTCGCGCGTGTGACGGCCGGCCAGATGATTTTTTTCCGGCGTGCAGAAATCGGCCGCACCGGCCGGTTCGGGCGTGCGCCAGCCCTGGCCATCGTCGACGCCCCAGGGATGCACCATGATCAGCGCCGTCTTCGCGGCTTCGAGCCGATTGGGCATTTCAATGATGCCGCGAGCGTTGTAAGAAAAACGCCACGCTCGCACGGCGAGGTCGGCTTGCGGGTCGTCGACCAATAGCGGCGCTTCGTAGCGAACCGTCTCGACGACTGGCTCGACGAACTCGGGATGGTCGGCCAAGAGCGGCTTTGGATTGGCGATCCGCGTCAGGCGGTTTTCGTACGTGCGAACGTCGTCGATCAGTGTCTTGGAAGTGCGCGGCGATGCTGTCTGCCGCTGGGCCGCGGTGGCCGGCAGGTCTTCGGCGATGCTGGGCGAACGCGAAGTAAGCATGAAAATGGTGGCGATCACAAACGCCAGAGCTCGCAAAACGACCGGCGACAAAATCGTTGAAGTACGGTCCTGCCTGGGAGTCATGGGACGTCCTCTGCGATTCTGGTTCGGTTCATTGCGATTTGCCGTACATCATACCAGCGGGGAAGGCCGGCTCAATCATCCGAAAACGGCCGATTTGGTCTTGTTCGGGTGGCCCAGACGCCGCCGGCGTCTGGGTTGCGAAGCAACAAGAGGTCTTTGCCATTCCAACGGAGATTGTCCATGAAGCAGTTCGCCTCTTGTCCCTTCGGGACCCAGACAACTTGCAGCAAGTTGTCTGGGCCACCCGAAAACGGTCGCACTTCAATCTGCCGGGGGTTGGGTATTGGGTGTGGTGAAACTATCATCGAATCAATTTGAATGCGGCAGGTAATATTTAGCGGGGAGCGACTTTGGGCATTTACGAAGAACTTGGTTTGCGGCCGATCATCAATGCCTCGGGCGCGGTGACTCGGCTGGGGGGCGCGCCGATGAGCGAGGCCACACTCCGGGCTTTTTGCGACGCGGCAGGCGAGTCGGTGCCTCTCGAACAGTTGCAAGCCGTGGCTTCGCGAACGATTGCCGCCGCGACGGGTGCCGAAGCGGGGCTTGTGACCGCCGGTGCCGCTGCCGCGCTCACGTTGGGCGCCGCCGCGATTCTTACCGGTTACGATCTGGCGCGCATGGAACGGCTGCCGCATTGCGAGGGCTTTCCCAACGAGTTTGTGATCGCGCGCGAACATCGCAACGCTTACGATCATGCCGTGCGGGCCAGCGGCGCGCGGCTGGTCGAAGTGGGCTTTAACGAAATCACGAGCGGTGCCGGCGTGCGGCGCGCGGAGGCTTGGGAATATGAAGCGGCCTTCGGGCCTCGCACGGCCGGCGTGGTGTATGTGCAAACCGCCGGATCGCAGCCGCCGCTCGTGGAAGTGGTCGAGCGGGCGCATGCGCATCACCTGCCCGTGATCGTCGATGCGGCCGGCGAGCTGCCGCCACGCGGCAATCTGAAAACCATCGCGGCCACCGGCGCCGATCTCGTGGTGTTCAGCGGTGGCAAAGCGATCCGCGGTCCGCAGGCCACGGGCATCCTGTGCGGCCGCCGCGACCTGATCGGCCCGGCCGCCTTGCAAATGCTCGACATGGACGATCACGTCTCGCTCTGGCAACCGCCGCAGGAATTGATCGACCGCACGAAATTCGCTGGCATGCCCCGGCACGGCATTGGCCGAGGCTTCAAAGTTTCCAAAGAGCAAATCGCGGCGCTGCTCGCGGCGCTGCGGCAGTTTGTCGCGGGCGATTACGATCGCGAGATCGGCGCGGCTCGGGCGCGGCTGGAAACGATTACTGGGTCGCTCGCAAAGACGACCGCGCAATGCCGCATAGATCAGAGCGAACCCGAATGCCTGCCGATTCTCGAAATCAAGCTCGATGAGAGCAAGCCAGGCCGAACCGCGTTCGAAGTTTGTCAAAACCTGCGAAGCGGTTCGCCACCGTGCTACGTCGGCCACGCGGGATTGGCGGAAGGCAAGTTGCTGATTAATCCGTTGCATCTGAACGACGAGAACACGTCCGAGCTCGCGAGGCGGCTGCGGGAAGAGTTGATGAGCTGACAAGACGTTGCGTGTTAATAAGTTAATAGGTGGTGCAGGCCCGGAGGGCCGCAGGCATGTAGCGGCGGGCGATTAGCCCGCCGAAACGATACCCCAAACGAAAATGTGAGCCGCGCGAGCGGCGCAGGAGGGCGACCGCGGTGCGTCGCGTTGAGCGCGAAATGAGTTCACCTTCGCCGCTTGCGCGGCTTCCACGGCGTTGGTGATTGCGACGCGAGAACGGTGGGCTCGGTCGCCCACCGCTACATGCCTTCGCCGCCTGCGCGGCTGGTGTCGGTCGTGCGTCTTGCGTATTGACCTGCGTGTAATCCGAAAAGACGGGCAACTGGCTATGCTGGATTTGGTGACCACGACGTTATTAAGGCCCGAGGTCCGCATTGCCGCGAGCCGTTCATCAGCTAAAATTAAAGAGCAGGCTGCTGGTCGCTCGAAGCAATTGCCAATCGATGCACGTTGAGGAAAGTCATGATCTCGCCATCGAATTTTCGCGGAGTCATCTACGGCAAGACCATCGAACTCATCAATGACCCGGGCTTGAAGGAAGGCCAAGAAGTCGAGGTCACTCTGTGTGCGGCCACCAACGCGGAGTCGTGGGGCGAAGGACTGCGCCGTTCCGCGGGAGCGCTGGCAGATTCCTGGCAGCCGGAAGACGATGAAATCCTCGACCGAATTCAGGGAGACCGTTTGCGGTCTGTCGGTCGAGACTTGCCGCTATGAGCTTTCTGCTCGATACGAATATCTGTTCGGCCCACCTCAAACGTCCGAGCGGATTGATTCATCGTTTCGTTCAGCACGGAGGCAGTCTGCATATCTCGACGATCGTGCTGGGCGAGCTCTACACCTGGGCTTACCGGCGCACCGATCCACAAAAGTTGCTTTCGGTGATTGAGACGGACTTACTACCGGATCTCACCGTCCTCGATTTCAACAAGGCGTGCGCCGCGCAGTTTGGTCAACTACAAAGCGAATTTCTGCGGCAAGGCAACGTTGTCAACCCAGTCGATTTAATGATCGCTGCCGTTGCCCTAGTTCATGACTTGACGCTCGTAACGCACAACACAAAGCACTTCGAACCGGTTGCCGGCCTTAGGCTGGTAGATTGGTTGGTAAGCTGATTCGCAGGTGGCGTAGGCCCGAAGGCCCGCAGGCATGTAGCGGCGGGCGATCAGCCCGCCGAACGGGTGATCCAAACGAGAATGTGAGCCGGGCGAGCGGCGTAGGAGGGTGATCGCGTTGCGTTGATCACGAAATGAATTCACCTTCGCCGCTCGCGCGGCTTACGAGGAATTCGGGATCACGACGCGAGACGGTGGGCTCGGTCGCCCACCGCTACATGCCTTCGCCGCTTGCGCGGCTTTTATCGCCGGTCGATTGTGATCCTTCGGCCGGTGATTTATCGTAATGTCGTACGAAGAACTATCTATGCGGCCTTGAAACGAGAACATCCCGTGCTGACCAACAACTGTGCTATGCATTGGACGCCTAAACATTTCCTTAATGCATTCATCGTCTTGCTGCTCCTTGCGCCGTGCACACTTGCCGACGATGCGCTTTATGGCGTCTCGACTCAAACGGACGTGATGGTGCCGATGCGCGATTCTGTCGCGATGGCTACGGATGTCTATCTACCGGCGCGGGAGGGGAAGGTGGTTAGCGAAAAGTTTGCCACGATTCTGATGCGGACTCCTTATGGCAAGTCGGGTGGGAAGGCGGATGCGGAGTATTTCGTGGGGCATGGCTATGCGGTGGTGATGCAGGACACCCGCGGGCGGTTTCGTTCGGAAGGCGTGTGGCACATGCTCAATGACGATGGCTGCGACGGGTTCGATACTTGCGCTTGGATAGGCAAGCAGCCTTGGTCGAATGGCAAGGTCGGGACGATCGGCACCTCGTACGTCGGCGGAACGCAGCATGCGATGGCCATGGAGCGGCCGCCGGAGCTGGCGACCGTGATCCCGGTCGACGCGATGTCGAACTTGGGTTACGCCAGCATGCGCAACGGCGGCGCGTTCGAGCTGCGATTTTGGAATTGGATTTTTGGCAATGCGGGGCCCGAAGGGAGCCGCCAATCGCGCGATCCGAGCACGGCCGCGATGCTGAAGGAGATGAAAGACCACCGGCTCGAGTATCTTGTGAACCTGCCGCTGCGCCGCGGCACGACGCCGCTGAAATTCATACCCGAGTATGAGGAGTGGCTGGTGGAGGCTCTGGGCCACGGAACAAACGATGACTTCTGGAAGCACAACAACATTTTGGACTACACCGACC
>Ga0163150_10008306_pt1 | contig 11863 bp, 18 predicted proteins | sample OliLakLV19P2IB_FD_148628 | JGI IMG/M metagenome (GOLD analysis project Ga0163150, IMG submission 148628) | Freshwater microbial mat bacterial communities from Lake Vanda, McMurdo Dry Valleys, Antarctica - Oligotrophic Lake LV.19.P2.IB | ecosystem: Environmental > Aquatic > Freshwater > Lake >...
CAAATGGGGGCACGCTGGCTTTATCCGTAGACGCGACGATGGTGAGGTGGACGTTAGCCACGTAAGCGGCAAGGGCTTCCACCGAGACTGCCTCCTAGAGTACCTCAAGGCAGTTGACCACTTTGCGCTCATCAAGCTCCCCGCTAAAAGTCCCGAAGCCCGCGCTTCGATTAGAGACCGTCGGGAGAAATTAGACTACTGGTCCGACAAAATTAAGTACGCGTTCTCGTTCCGTGTGCAGCCTGAGCTTGCCGATTTGATCGACGCGAACACACCCCCAGAAGAGATTGTTATCTACTGCTCAACTTATATTTACGCTATTGGCGCAGGCTTAGTGGACGACTCTGACTTCGATCTCCAGTGGGTTTCCGGTCGTCTCAGCTTCACACCTGATGATGTTTACAAGGGCGGCGAAGTTCTCTTTGAGGCTTAACAGATTCTCTATAGCCGGAGAAATAGCTGGGTCCAAGCACTAAACCCGCATTTCGGAGAGGACCAACCTGCCTCTTGGAAAGATTAATACTATGGCGACCCTAACTACATTCCGTGTCGAACGGGGCCACACGCTAGCTTTGGGTGGGTACTGATGACCGTAATAAATGTGACACCTGGTATTGTACGGAATCTACTCAAGACGCCGTTCTACCTCCGTGTGCCACACCAAGACCCAACGCGGGGGGCAAAGCACGACCGTAGGTCGGAGACTATTACGTTACCCCCTGCGGTTAACGTAACGATTTTCTGGAAAGAGTTCGAGGCGGTTGAAGAAGAGTTAAATCGTTTAGACCGTGAAAACATTGTTAGGATTATTCAAAGGCCAGCCCATGCTAGCGACGGTGGGATTATCTCGGTCGAGCACGACCTCGTAACCGTGGTCATGCCAGCGACGTACCTGAACTTCATCGGCCCGTATTTTACAGTTACAGACCAGGGCGGAGGTAGGGCGGGGGTTAGCCTTTCTATTCCGACGCTCACCGGCACGGTAGTAGGGAACGAGATTCCCTTTTTTGTTGCCGACTGGGTGTCTAACGAGATCGACGTCATAGCTACAGGCGTTCCTGCTGCGGGGCAAATCGGGCCGCACGGCTTACCACTTGTTGGTCGGCAGCTCGTGGTGTCCCCCTTTCGAGAGAACGGCGGAACAGGTCGTAGAGAGATAGGACTCAATATTTTCACTGATACCGCGACCGGCCTTGTGCGTATGCGCAAAGCCCCTATTCAAGACCCCTTCGACGGCGTTGTTGTAATTACGGAGGTTCTACCTTAATGGCCAGAATTGATGACAACGAACAAGGTGTTTTAAAGCTACAGGTTTCGCTTGTGATGTTAGTGAATCACCTACGCAACGTGCGAGACGGGTACATAGTAGAGATCCCGTCGGGAATACTTGATGATCTGGAGCGGATGATTCTAGCGCGACCACTTCCTGCTGAACCGCCACCTCCGTTGCCACCCAAAAACCACCCCGTGGTGGCACCACAAGAGAAGGGAGGCGTAGGGCAGGTTTTGCGTAAACTGCTCGCAAAGATTAAAGGGTGGGGGGGTACATGGAAATCTACCTAGTCACCAATAAAGTGAATGACAAACTCTATGTGGGAAAAACCTCACGGAACGTAATTTTGCGCCAAATCGAGCATGAGTCTAAGGCTAAGCTTAAGTTGAACGATAACCATTTTCATAATGCTTTGGCCAAGCACGGCCTTAAGAATTTTATTTGGAAAACCCTTCGCTGGAACATCGAGACGGCAGAAGAGCTACCATTTGGAAAGACACTATATCCGACATTATAGAGAACAAGGGCACACCCTGTACAACCATAAAGACGGGGGAGAAGGCGGGGCTCTTAGCGAAGAGACTAAGAGGAAAATTTCTGAGGCGCATAAGGGCAAGCGGCTGGGGCTCAAACATAAAGCGGAAACTATAGCTAAAATGAAGCAATGGCGTAAGAGCGAAGAACATAAAAAAGCTATCGGTAATGCTAGTAGGGGGCGGAAGAAGTCGGCGGAAGCGATAGCCAAACAAGTGGAATCTTTCCGAGGCTGGAGACCTACCCAGGAAATGCGTGAAAAAATGTCGAAGGCGGCTAAGGGTAAAATAGTTACGGAAGAAACTAAGAAGCGAATGTCGATAGCATTTGCGCTTTGCCGAGGTTCTAAGCCCTTCATAGTTCAGAACGCAGAGACCGGCGAAATTGTTGGGGAGTGGATTAGTGTTATGGCGTGCTCTCGCGATCTTAAAATTGATAACGGAGCAATTAGAAAACGACTTCGAGGAGAATTTGATATTCAACGGTATCCTTTCAGATACTTATTTACACACGTTAATCCATAATTAAGTTTATCAACTTCTTCTAATAATTTCAGGAGGTTACATGTCAAAGTTGCACTACGCGAATGTATTCGCAAGCGGCGGATTTGCAGGTGAGTCGTTCGACATCGCAGCAGGTCCAGCTAACACAGGCCTCATCGACGTTCTTTTGAGCGCTGGTGACGGAGCGTTAACCGACGAAGCACCACACGTTTTGGCCTCTACTGGTGCTCTTGGGGCACCACGAGCCTTGGACATCTCGGGTATGGAAACTGAATCAGCAGGTGGCGCTCAAGCCCTTCGCGGTCGGTTCTTTTACTTGACCGTTCAAAACAGCGACATCGACTCGACCAACACGCTTACGCTCTCGTCGTCGGCTACCATCAACGGTGCCGCGTCTTTTGTAATCGACACGACTGGCGACTACTTGTTTCACCACATCGCAAGCGGTGTTTGGCGTGCAAACTACTTGCCAGACGGTTACCCCTCGTCGGCTGAGTTGCAACGCATCCCATTCGCTACCACGGATTGGGTATCGGACGCGATCACCGTTATTGCTTCGGGTTCTCCCGGTGCAGGCCAAGTCGGTCCTCACGATTTTGCTCCTTACAACTCGTACATTGTTCAAGTTCTTAACACCGACTTGACTCCAGACGAAATGGTTGACGTTGAAACCCAGTTCGCGGGATCAGGTAACGTCACCATCCGTAAGGCTGCTCGTCAGGCGGCGTTCAACGGTATCGTTGTAATCGTTGGAACCAACACTTAATCCATCACCTTGAAAGGAGGTCTACGATGACAGCTAAAGCTACCGACCTTCGACAAGAGTTGGAAGCACTCGGAGCTGAGGAATCTCAGCTTCGCAGTCGCATCAAGCAACTTAAGTTGATGGTTGAAGAAAAGAAGAATCGTCTCGAATCGCTCGAAAAACTGAAAGCCGAAGAAGCCGCCCTGCTGGCAACCCTAGGTTAATTATGCGGGCCGGGGGACAGCCCCCGGCCTTTCCTTAGCTTGCGGGAAACCTAAAGTAGGTGTGATTCAATGGCTAAAGAGTTCTATACAAAAATTTCCGCATATGGCGGTTTTTCCGGTGAGTATTTGGACGTTGCCGAGTCTGATTTCGCCGCAGCCGCAGGGGCAGCCTATTCTCCCGGCGAGCTAGGCGACTACCGTAGGGCGGACGGCACTCGCAAAGTTCAGCTTCTTACAGATTGCCCGGTTGTAGTTGAGACGTTCCAGACTAGCTCAGGTACCCTTGTACTGCCAGCTATGGACGTGTCGTTGACAACCAACGACGCGGGCGATGGCCGCCTGTTCTTTATTAAAAACTCTGGTACCGGCGACGTCTTCATTTATGATTATTTAGGGGCATCGTTAGCGACCATTGCCGCCAATACCATTACTATGGTCCTCGGCAACACGGCCAATACTTGGGACTTCCTCACCCAGGCGGGAACTTCCTTACTCGCTGGCCCCAACATTGTCATCTCAGGTACCAACCCTTATACGATCTCAGCATTTGAGATATCTACGACGATTGTTTCCGCTGGAACTATTTCGCTTGTCGCCACCGATAACTCACAGCAGCGTTTTACCGGGGTGACGGCAGGCCAACTCGTAGACTTACCAGACGCTACGACGCTTCTTCTTGGTCGCATGTTTGTTGTTTGGAACGATTCCACCCAGTCGGTAGACGTTAGAAACGGCACGGGGGCTAGCTTGATTGTGGTACCCGCAGGTTTCCGCGCTATTTTAACCGTAGCCGACATCAGTACGGCGGCGGGGGTCTGGACCTGGATGACTATGTCGGAGGCTATACCAAGCGCTTCGTTGAGCATTAAGTCAGGGGTTGTTTCCTCTGGCAGCTTTGCAGGTAGCCCTAAGACTGTAGCCCTATCTTTCGCCACGGCGTTCGCTTCGTCAGATTATGGAATAACCATCACGGGGGTGGACCGTCGGTCGTGGTCTTATTCTAGTAAAGTCGCAGGAGGGTTTACTCTTGAAGCAAACGCTAATGCGGCACTTTCGTCAGAAGTTTCTTGGCACGCAATTTTATTAGGTGAAACCGCTTAAAATTTTTAAGAAGAGGACCTTAGAATGTCACATATAGTCGATAGTCTCATTGTCGAAGGTATTGGTCGGGTTGACGCCTTATCTGTAGACCTTACGTCTACCGTTACCTCAGCAGGAACTCAGACGTTGGTGGCGTCGAGCACTTCGCAGCAGGTTTACACGGGTAGTACTGCTGCACAAGTAGTTCAACTTCCTGACGCTACTACCTTGACCAACGGTCACACTTATTTCTTGTGGAACGAATCCACGGTAGACATCAGCATTGAAAGTGCCACCCCAGCGGCTCTCTTTACCCTAGGCGCAAGCTACCGGGGGCGGGTAACCCTCCAAGACAACGGCACTGCTGCTGGCGTCTGGATTTGGGAAATAGCCACCGAAGCGGCAGACCTCAAGATAAAATCGGGGACGATCTCGGCTGGAACCTTCGCGGGCCACCCGAAAACCGCTACGGTTACTTTCGCCACGGCGTTCGCTTCCGCTGCCTACGCTTTCACTATCACGGGAGCCGACGGACGGTCGTGGAAGTGGCAGACCAAAGCAGCAGGCTCCATCGTTATCAACTCGCAGGCTAACACGGCCCTCACTGGCAACGTCGATTGGATGGCGATTGTATCTGGTGAAAATTAATAGTCCCTTCTCGGGAGGGATTAGCTAGATGTCTCACATAGTAGATACCATTGTTAGCGAAGGTCTGATGGACACGGCTAGTTACCGTGTTCAGACCACCGTCGCTGCGACCGCCAATACCACGACCATCCTTACGGTGGCCTCCGTGTCGTATATGATTTATACGGGGTCCACGGCTGGGCAGATCGTTAGGTTTGGGGCTGCTACGACTTACACGGTAGGTCACACGTACCTCTTTCATAACAACTCGTCGGTTTCGATATCAGTGCAAGACGGGGCGGCAACCACCCTGTTCACCCTTGTTGCCGGTCAACGGGCAACGATTGTTCTCCAAAACAATTCTACGACGGCAGGTATCTGGGTTTATTCGTTAACTGGCCCAGCGATTGCGGTTAACCTGTCGTCGAAAACAGGGACCATTGCTTCGGGTAGTTTTACAGGTAACCCAAAGACGGCTGCGGTTACGTTTTCAACCGCATTCGCTAACACCAACTATTCAATTTCCATCACTGGGGTAGATGCCCGCCAGTGGTCGTGGTCGTCGAAAGCCACCACGGGGTTTACCATATCGTCGAACGCTAACGGTGCCCTCACAGGCAACGTCGATTGGCAAGCAATGGCTATCGGGGAGAGTGCCTAATGACCGCCTACGTTGATAATCAAACCATCGAAGGGCTCACTAGCACGCTTGCCTATAGTCTTCAATTGACCGCGCAGGCAACCGCAAATAGTACCCTTACTTTGGCGGCTACTTCTACGGGTAACCAACAGTTTACAGGTACAACTGCGGGGCAAATCGTCAAGATGCCCGTTGCTACAACCCTCCTCGTGGGGCACGAATATTGGTTTATTAACGATTCTAACCAATCGGTAACTCTCCAAGATAACTCTGCTGGGGCTATCCTCGTACTAGAGCAAACTCGTAGAGCTAAGGTTGTACTCAAAAACAACTCCACCTCGGCAGGCGTGTGGATCGTGGTACAAGTTGCAGCAAATACGAACCCTTTAGGGGGTCTCTTCATTGCCTACTTCGCTTCGACCGCTAACTCGAACTCCAACGTGTTTCTTTCGACCTACAACATTGGTACCTCCAACTCGCAACCTGCCGTTGTCCCAATTACAGGAAGTGTCGTAAGAGTTACTATAACTCTAAACGGCGTTGGGTCTGGAACCTTTGAATTCCGTGTTAATACCAGCGTCGGGGCGGCGGCCTTTTCTGTTGTTATGTCCAGCCAACAGACAGGCAGCTTCTCTGTTAGTCATGAAGTTACGTCGGGCGATAGGATCAATTGTAAGGTAGCCAATGGTGCGTCAGGTATAGCTAAACCGTTGGTCAATATTTATATGTGAGAGGTAAGCTGTGGTAGTAAGAATAAAAAACGCTGACTCTGTAGACCACACTTGGGTTGGTCAAACTATCGCCCCAGGTGAATACTATACCATCGAAGACACGCAGCTTCCGCGATGGCAATCCGACGACACCCTCCTGGCCGCAATCGCGGCAGGGACGGCGGTAGTCAACAACGGAACGTCGGACATCGCAGGGGTTTCAAACCAAATAAATTGCCTCAAGGGCAACCCCCCAGTAAGTGCTGCGGGTATTCCTTTAACAGAGCCGAGCCACCTAACTGGGCCAGCCGGGGCAAAGGGTGTCTCGCTCGTCACCCCCAACCTAGGCACGCGGGCGACCTGGTACCAAAAGTCGGTGAAGGTAACGACCGAGACGTTGACCGACTCTGGCGACGGCCTCACGTTCACCTCGGTCAACCCCTACTGGGTTAACATCTATCATCCAACATTAACCTACACCCACAAACAAATCCCCAAGCGCGACGGGACCTATGGCAAACACGCCGACTGGGCCGTCCTGGTCTACGTCGGAGGCACCCTACAGTCCTCTGGGTACACGGTGAACCACGCGGCTGGGACCATCACCTTCGGCTCCTCTAAGAGTGGCCAAACAATAACTTGCACCTACTGGCACACCAACGGCATCTACCAACCTAGTGAGTGGTTGATGGTTCCCCCTGCTGGCAAGAAACTGATCATCTCGTGCGTCGAACTACAATATTCGATGAATCTCCCTGCCTCGTTCGATACGATTAGGTTCGAGGTCTGGGGGGGTGCAACCCTCGAACAATACACAGGTAACTCCGCGCCAGGGGCTACCATTGCGAGTGGGACCCAGGTTAAGACGCCAGGGCTGGCAGGCACTCTGAGGACCACCACCACAGCAGACTTCACACAACCAGCAGTAATGGGCACTGTGTCTGTGACCGTGGCAACGACTGTAGGTACTTCCGCTGGCCATGCTTTCTTTATCTCTGGCGGTGGGTTCTATGTCGTCGCTGCGGTAACCGACGGAACCACCTTAGTGTTGTTGAACCTCGGCTATACGAGCTTTTCGGACGGGGTGTACGACCTTGGGTTCGGGCAATTTAGAGCCGACTACAGGAACGTCTGGGATATCATTAACACCTCCAACAACCAGCAATCGACCATCATCCCCAAGCACGGGGGGATGACCCAAGATATGTTCATCGTTCCTTACAACTATACCCAGGCCAACATATTTGATTCTGCCGTTAACGCCACCCTTAGAGTTTGCCTTGTTACGGACACACCTGTCCCTGACATAGAGGTCGCGTCGGCTACGTTCTACTTACAGATCCTTTAAAACAAAAGGGAGTTACTCGTGGCTAAGAAACTAACCAACACGTCCACGTCGCTAGTCTTCCTTAGGAGGCCAGGGATTGTCGGAGTGTACGCTTCTTCGTTCACCCTTCGACCAGGGCAGTCAGCAACGGTCTCCGACGAAGAGTACGCGGAGATGGAAGTCAACACGACGTTAATTTCGGTCGTCTCCATAGCGGACGACTCGCTCGACACACCCGACGAGCTAGCAACGCTAGGCCTAGATTTAGATAACCGTCTACTCAAAGATTCTTCCGATGAGACCGCCTTGAACTGGGAGGCACGTACTCTTCGCGACCCTGCGGACAACGAAGCTATGGATTGGGAAGCACGGGAACTGCGCGACCCCGCCGAAGCCCTAGCCGGAGATTGGGGGGACCGCGAACTGCACGATTCCTCCGAGGTGGTTTCCATCGATTGGCAGGACCGCCAGGGGCGAGACATGGCAGGCAATACTACCCTGGACTGGCAATCGAATAGGTTGCTAGAGAGCGGGATGGATGCGGTCCATTGGGGTAATCGCACACTCACTAACGAGAATGCTGGCATCGCACAGTGCTGGACAGAAGCTGGCCAAGCGGGTGCAACCGGCTCACGCCCTGGCCCTGTAGCTGTAGGGTATATGTTTTTCGACACCACGCTCGGCTACACCGTGTGGTGGAACGGAGCCGCTTGGGTAGATGCCGTGGGTACTCTCGTATAATTTCTAAGAGGGGTTTTTGTGCAAAACGCAGAAACCCCTTAAAAGATTCAGTTTAGAAAGCAAGATCCAAGCCTCTTTAGAGAATAAAGAATGGACCAAATACTAAAAAATCACGCTCAAGGCCGGATAGCCGTGTATGCGTCCACCCCAATGTCAGCCCTACCGCAAACTTCGCAAGGCTGGCGGGATACGGTTCGTAAGGTCGAGGACTACGATAAAAAAACAAAACGAGCTGTAATCGGTAACGCAAACCTGAACTACTCTTGGCTACAAGGCGCGGCAGACACCTACCGCTTGTCTCCTGACATCAACGACTATCTTTTTACAGAAGTAGGCATCGTTACGACGGGGGTCCCAAATCGTAATTTACACTGCTTTCCTTATGATGAGGTGACCTACTTCGACCCACGCTTCGGACAGTTCGTCTACAAGACCTTTGTTGGTAAGCCGACCTATTCTGATCACAAAAACACCGATTTCCTTAAAGCAAAAGGCGTTCACTTCGATGCCACCATGCGGAAAGTTCCAGGTTGGAACATTTGGAAGATTCATGTTCTACTCGGCTACGACAGGACGAAAGATCCTTACCTTGTGAAGGCAATTGAAAAGGGCGAGCGTAGGGGCTATTCAATGGGCGCTTGGGTCTCATATTTTTTAAGCTCCGCCACAGGCCAAATTGAAAACGGGTCGCAAACGATGAAATATCCCAAGGGTAGTGTCGTTAACGGTAGGTTGGTTTATTCAAATTGCGCGGGTGTAGAATTTTTTGAGACATCTTCGTTGGTGACGGATACGCAGGCAGATACTACCGCTGAATCACACCAGCTTTGGTATTTTTAATTGACGCGGGGCAGCGGCTCTACAGTTTAAGTACTGGGATTTAACATCATATTAAAGAGGAAGACTGAGCGATGGCTTTATCAAGAAAAAGAGCTTTGGAAATTACCAGGGTTTTAAATAAGAAAGTAGAAGCGGGCACGATCAGCAGGGAAGAGGCTAAGAAGCTAGCTTTGGTTGCGGTTCAGGAAATTGACCCTGAGCTTGACGACGAGGCTGATGCTGCTGAAGGCGACGAAGCTGCTCCTGAAGTAGCGCCTGAAGAGCCAGCAGAAGAAGCTCCTGCTCCTGAGGAAGCTCCGGCACCTGCACCGGCTGCACCGTCGGACGTGGACCCTAAGACCCAGATCTTAAGCCAGGTCACTCAGTTTGAGAGCACCTTGGCTAAGGCTTGGAATGAGTTCATGGCTGCGGTTAACGAGATCGTACAGGGCACGGAAGGCGCTGCGACTCCGCTGGGCGACTTCAATGTTGGAGCAGGCGAGCACGAAGCTAAGCTAACGATTGAAGCTCAAGACGCCACCACCGCGTTGCTCACCTACAACCTCAAGCGTTCGTGGAACCTAGCGGGTTTAGTGGGCCTTCCTATCGGGGGGTCTCCTGTTGTGACGGCTGCCGCTACGAACGACGCCTCTTGCCACCTTCAGCTCCGCAAAGAGCTGCTGATGCTCGTTGATGCTGTAGCGCATGGTGAAGACATGGACGAAAGACGTCTGAAGCGCATCACAGCCGAAGCTAAAAAAGAAAAAGAAGAGCGTATTCTTGAGATCGTCGAAGCCCGCGAGGGTATGAACGAGCGCAAGTGGGCTGTAGCCGCGCAAGTTTACTTGATCGGCCCCGACTTCTCTAAAGGCAAATCTTTTACGAATGTTGCTAAAGGGATCAGCTAACACGTGTGGTTTATTCTCCTAAAAAACTGCGGCTCTAAAGGGTACCAAGGCGGTGCCCTTATGGAGAAGTGGCGTGTGGAGAAGATGGCGAAGCGGTGGGGTTGTCATTTTTACGAGATGCAAAATCGTCCTGACAACTTCCCACTTCTTTCCCCGTGCAGCGACGAACATATATTTTTGCAGACTTTGACAGAAGAGCAGGCACAGCAGGTTAAAGAAAAAGGTAAACGGATTTACTTACGATCTAAGAGTAGCCAGGGGCGCGGCAAATGGTCAGCCGAAGTTAGAAGGCGCTACAATATAAAGACCCGAGAATCTATTTTACGAGACGCTAGGAGAAAATGAATGAGTAAGTTCAAAGACGACGCCCGCGAGGCTCTGCATCGAATTTCGGCTAGCTATAGTCCCCACGACCCTAAAGCGGCTGTGAGGGACCTACACGAGCGTTACTACGGTACAGGTGCTCAGCGCTATACTAGCGAAGCCGCTAGCGAAGAAACCGGACGCTTGGCTCGCGAAATGCTGCACGACGCTCAGATTGAAGTGACCCGTATTGCTCAACGCGCAGGCGTCGAAGGCGCTGCGGCTTGGAAAGAATTCATACGGCAGGTCAAAGGACAAATCTAAGTAGGAAGTTATGAGGTTTTTAACCAAAATAGGCAGGGCTTCTCAAGCCAAGACGGTTCTTCCTAAGCTCAGGCTACCTGAACAATCTGCCCCGGAGCAGCTTGGAGAGCTTGGTTTGCTATGGATGCGAAAATGGCAAAAGGGTTTGAGTTAAACGGGTACAAAGGTAAGGTTAATCAAGCGTCAAACTAGAGGACTTGATATGGAGGGAGAAATCATCTCCCACCTTCTATCAGGCGGCGGCGGAGCGAGTGTTGTGTTGGGGGCTCTCTGGATGAGTATTAAATCCATGAAGGCCAGGATAGATCGACTTGAAGATAAAGTAGATGCGTTAGAGGTAGAGGTGGCGAAGCTTCAGGACACGACCGAAGAAGAACGAGAAATCGCAGACAAGATCGACGTGCTGGAAGTAGCTGTAGCCAAATTGCAAGACAGATCAGAACGGGCAACACCGCTGGGCAAGATTTAGTCGAAAAACAGGACGAACAGTATGCGCATAATTTTAGGTTATCAGGGGGGGTCGAGCTACTATCCCTACGTCCAAAAAAGCGTGGACTACCAACCTTACCGACCAGTCTACTTGTTCCGTGGCCCGCCACCGGATGCAGGCTTTTCTTACGGCCTGTTTGAAGACATTGAATCGGGCAAGAAGTATTACGCTGAGCAGGGCCTAGAGCCATTCTCACCGTTCTCAGGCAAGCCCGCTAAGATGCTTGAAGTGGTAACGCACGAAGAGCTTAAGGCCTTGCTAGGCGACGACAGCAAGGAACTAGAGGAAGTCAACTGCCCGTTCTGCTCGGCGGCCTACCACCAAAACCTCCACGTAGGCGACACCAAGCGAGAACTCTACTGCCACAGGTGCGGCGGTCGTTTGCCGCTTGGTTTCTTCGAACGCCAGGAAGCGGTTGAGGAAAAGGGTAAGAAGGAAGCTGCGGAAGGTCGGGCTAAGCCCCTCAACTCTTGTCTAAGGAACTTGTGGTCAATTACCCCCACCTAAAGGAGGGGGCTTGTGAGGTGACTCATAAGGGTAACTAGTTGACCAGACCACTAACAAAGAAAGGCAAGAAAAATTGTTAGTAAACGTTAAGACAGAGACATCAGTCAA
>Ga0163150_10008307_pt1 | contig 11861 bp, 7 predicted proteins | sample OliLakLV19P2IB_FD_148628 | JGI IMG/M metagenome (GOLD analysis project Ga0163150, IMG submission 148628) | Freshwater microbial mat bacterial communities from Lake Vanda, McMurdo Dry Valleys, Antarctica - Oligotrophic Lake LV.19.P2.IB | ecosystem: Environmental > Aquatic > Freshwater > Lake >...
GCCACCCGTCGCAGCCCCGGTCGTTACCATCTCCGATTACCGCAGCAACACGCTGATTGTAAAAGGATCTACCAGCTATCTGTCCCAGGTGGAGCAGTTGCTGGAGGCGATCGACGTTGCCGAAACCGAATCCAAAAAACACGTCCGGATTTTCCGTCTGAAGAACACGACTGCCAGCAACGTTGCTGCCGTACTGCAGGATTCGATCAACGGCGGAATGCCCAACGCACCACGTGGATTGAACCCCAATCCACAACAGTTAAACCAGAACGCCCAGGGCGGAGGTTTTGGCCAGGTGGGGGCGGCAACGCCCGGTCAGTCCCAATACTCCAGCGCCTCGCTCAGCCTGGTAACGATTGACGCCGCCGGAAACCGGATCGAAGGCAAATCCGGAATTCTGTTTGACGTCCGGGTCAGTGCTGACGCTACCTCCAACTCGCTGGTTGTCACCGCGCCGGAAGAAAGCATGAACCTGATCGCCGCCCTGGTGGATCAGCTGGACCAGATGCCGCAAGTGGAAACGCAAATCAAGGTGTTCCAGATCCTCAACGGCGATGCACAGACAATCTTCACGATGTTGCAAACCCTTTTCTCCAGCCAGACAACCAACCAGGGTGGACTCGGTGGCGGGTTTGGAGGAGCAGCCGGGACCCAACTCGGTCCAATTCCGCTTGCCACCGGCAATGCGCAGGCAGGACAGACCCTTGCGAATCTTTCCTTCTCGGTCGATCAGCGAACCAATACCATCATCGCCTCCGGCCCGATCGGTGACTTGCAGGTGATCGAAAGCCTGCTGATCCGTCTGGACGAAGAAGAGCTGGTAGGACGGCAAATCATCATCTACCGGGTCAGCAACATTTCCGCGCTCGATATGGCCGACGCCGTCAACGGCTGGCTGGACAGTCGCCGGTCGCTGGTCACCCAAGTCGATCCAACGTCGCTCAACAGCTATACCACCAGCCGGCGGGAAGTCATCGTTCAGCCCGAAGTCGTCGGCAACTCGCTGATTATCAACGCACGTTTCGAATACATGAATGAAGTGATGCAGGTGATTGAGGCGCTTGACCGGCGGCCCCCGATGGTGAAGATCAAGGTGCTGATCGCCGAGGTCAACCTGACGATGCTGGAAGAATTCGGAGCGGACATCGGATTACAGGATGCACTGCTTTTTGATCGTGGAATCGGCAATATCGGATTTCCTTTCAACCAGGCCGGCATCGGCAATAACAACACACCTGCGTCGCTGGCTACCCGAAATGCACTCGGCAGCCAGGCATTGTCAAATCTTGGAACGGGGCGAATCAACAATACGCTTGGCTATGGTGGACTCGTTCTGTCCGCCGGAAACGAGTCGGTTTCCCTGTTGCTTCGAGCCCTCAAGGACAAACAATGCGCCCGGGTCTTGAGCAGTCCGCAGGTAATGGCTATCGAAAACCAGTTGGGCCGAATCCTGGTCGGAGCCACCGTTCGATTTGTATCCGACTCGACGATCACCAACGCCGGCGTTGTGCAAAACTCCGTCGAACCGGTTGATGTCGGTGTAATTCTGGAGATTACTCCCCGTGTCACGCCTGATGGCATGATCGTGATGCGAGTCAACGCAACCAATTCGACGTTGGGCGCGGAGTCTCAGGGTACAGTGGTTACCACATCGGCCAATGGCGATCCGGTGCGTGTTCCCCAAATTCTGAAGACCGAAGCGCAAACCACTATCATGTCGCGACATGGACAAACGGTTGTGTTTTCCGGACTGATTCGTGAAGAGAAGACCCAATTTGAGCGTGGGGCACCGTTTCTGTCCGACATTCCGATTCTGGGAAACCTTTTCAAGTTTCAGGGCGAATCCGCAGAACGCAAGGAGTTGATGATTCTGCTGACTCCGTATCTGGTTGACAGCGACGAGGACATTGAGCAGCTGAACTTCGAAGACATGGACCGGATGCACTGGTGCCTGAATGACGTCGCCGAAGTATATGGCACGGTCAACTACGACCAGGGAGTCGAATCTTACTCCTCTCCACAAACCTTCTATCCTGATTCGGACCCAACCGGAATGAATCCGACGATCATGAACCGCCCGGTATTTGAAGAACAGTTTTTTGCCCCGGAAAATGGCGAACGTCAGGCGCCTGCGAACAACCGAAGCCAGGCACCGGCGAAAAACGAACCTGCAGTCCGGCAGGTTTCGGCGTCCGTGCCCGAGGCTGCAGCCAATTCCGGCGAGGGTCCAATGCCGCGAGTAACCAATGGGCAACCGCCTGCCAATCCGGACGCTCGCGGGTTTTCGAATAACCGGCACGTCAACAAACCGGATGGCGCGACGGCATCTGGTGGTATCAAACGTTGATGCGTCCGCTCCAAAACTCGTAACTGCAATTTGACATTCGAATGGACATTGGCTGATGAATAGCGCAAAAATTCACCGGATCATGGCGGTACTGCCTGTTTTGATGTGCATTGCGTTGATGGCACCCGGCTGCAAAACCGTGCACTGGAGCAAAGCTGATTTCAACCGCCCGGCTACGAAGGCCAAGAAAAAGGAGCAACCGCCAGGAGTTCCCGAAAAAATGGTGGCAATCTGGCGTGATGCGGTCTACGAATCAGGAACGTCGCCTTCCGCGAGAGGCTTCGGCGGAAGATTCTATTTTTATGACCGCGAGCAGAAAGCCATTCGAGTCGATGGCGAACTGGTTATTTACGCTTTTGATGATTCGGGGAGTTCGAATTCGACCGAAGCCGATCGCAAATACGTTTTTGAACAGGAAAGCCTCCAGGGCCATTTTAGTGAAACCGCACTGGGAGCCAGCTACAGTTTCTGGATTCCGTGGGATCAGGTCGGAGGCGCCCGGCGCAGTATAGCCCTGATTCCGGTTTTCAAATCTGCCGACGGACAAATCATCCGCGGCGAGCAATCCGTTAACGTCCTGACAGGAAAGTCGCCGGAATTGGTCGCCGGGGATCCGGCGGAAACGATATCTAACGATTCCGGGTCGGCAGCCAAGTCGATTGCCACGACGTGGAAAAAGGAGAGATCGGTCAACCAGGTTGCTTATTTCGACGAATCCAACCCCAACATTATCCAGACCAGCGAATCCCGCCGGACCACGACGATCAATGTCCCCGACGAGACCGCCCGGCGAATGCAGGCCCAGGCAGCCTCGCCAATTCAGGCACTCGAACCGGCCCGGTCGCCAGCGGCCCCGGGTGCATTGCAGCCAGTCCGGCCTGCCTCCCCGACTCCATCCAGCACTGCGGCCGACGAATCCAAACGGAAAGAGCAGCGGGAAAAGACGGGTACCTTCCGCCCCTGGCCCGGCATGACCGAAATGGGCCCGCAAAAATAGCCTGTCACAGGATGCCCGGAATCACCGCTTCCATTGATTTGCCGGGGAAACAAAGGGCATCCTGCGATCCTTCATCGGGTTTCCCAGGCTGAGCGCAGGGCACCAGTCCGGCAATTCTGCCAATTGATTCGGGTTGTACCGGTTAATCCACCTGCGTTTGCGGTTGTTGCGGAAACGCCAGGGAATTTCTTTAGGCATTTGGCTATCTGCCGCCTGCACGCCGATTTAGCCCTATAGTTTCCAAGGCTGTCATTTCACCTTGTTGCGGAATGACAATCCCTCCGGAACCATCTCGCTGCTTGAACTGGATGTTGCGTTGTTCCGGATACCAACGTTCCTTTCGGAACCGTTTTGGACGATCCAACACCATCCTTTCCGCACGAAACACGTCAGGCGTTCAACCATGGAAAATTGCAGTCAGCTCGCAAAAGCGGCAGTTGTTCTGAAGAATCTTCCGTCCGTTCAATCCGGAAAGGTTCTGGCCAGGTTGGAGTCCAGTGATCTGCGGACCGTGTTCAAGGCCATCAACGAACTGGACCTCGATACCACCCGCAAGTTCTTTGATGCGCTGGACGATCTGGCAAGAGAAGCGCAGAAGCACATTGACAACTCAACTTCTGAACAGGTGTCCGACAAACCAGTGGCGGGTAACCCGCAACAACTGGCCGATGCAGCCAGCAACCCGTTCGGATTCCTGTTTTCGCGGTCCTTCCGGGTCGTCGCCGATCTGCTGGCCGACGAACATCCCAGGGAAATTGCCGTCGTCCTGACCCACCTTCCAAAACAGATCGCAGCCAGTCTGCTGTTGCAACTGGAGCCTGTTCACCGCGTTGCCGTGGTTCGCCGGATGTGCGACCAGTCCATGGACAACGAACGGGAAACCACGTCGTTGGCGATCGCCCTGCGGCAACGGCTGGGCAAAATGGACCGCGCGGCCAGGACCAACCCTTTTTACCGGCAAAAAATCGGTGAAATTCTGAAGCAACTCGGTTCGGCCGAGACCCAACAACTTGCCGACCAGGCGGGAGGCGATGCGCCCCTGCTGGACCAGTTTGCCTTTCAGAACTCACGCTGTTTCAACGCCTTCAAAAACTGCAGCGCGGAAACTGTCCGCAAAGTATTTCGCCAAACCGACCCGGCAATCTGGGCGTCCGCATTGCGCGAATGTGATCCCCCGGTCCGTCGGCACATTATGAAATCACTCAGTCCGTCCGACTCCCGACTCGTCGGACGCCAGATGATCGACTTGACCTGCCAGGTCGCACCACCCTGCAACATTGCACAACAACAGCTGGCCGATGCTCTGGCAGGATTGCAATAACGGCCATTCCCGGAATGGCTGACTGTCGCCCGAACGGAGCTTCCCGGGCGAACCGGACCTGGCCGGCTCAAAAATTCCCGGGGCCACCAGGCTTCCGCAAATCGTCGACGACCCGTTGCATCTCCCGGGCCAGCTCGGGCGTTTTTGCCAGCGCAACCGCCCGGTTTTCCGTTAACATCGCCGGTCGAACACGCCCGGACTCGCGCATGATCATCGCGGCCTGCAATAACGCCTCCGCCCGCAAGTCCGGCGGAACAGCTTCATCAACGGCAAAGGCCTCCAGTGAAGCCAGCGCGTCGTCTTCCTTGCCGGCTTTGCACTGCAGGTCGGCCAGCGTAGCAACCAGCTCTACCAGTGCATCCGGTTCCGACACTGCGCCCGGGATCGCCTTTTGAATCATCTCGATGGCCAGTTCAACCTGACCGGTTCCCGCCTCCAGTTGCGCGCGGGTCAATCGCACAAAATACTGCTCCGGTCGCTGCTCCAGTTCTGCATCCAAAAACCCGGATGCCTGGTCTTTCCCGCCAGCCGAAAACAGCTGCAGACCCTTTTTCACGACCAGTCGCTCCCGGGTCTCACTGGTGATTTCCGGCATTGCCAGCATCTGGTCCAGTAAATCAAGCGCCGCAGCCAGCTGTTGGGACTGTTGCAACAGCGAAAGTTTGATTCGCAGGACCTCAAACCGTTCGTCAACGGGGAATTCGACCGCCTCCAGGACTTCGTCAATAAAAGCGATCGCCCGTTCCGGCCGGTCCAGCCGCGCAATCGTCTGGATATCGGCAAAAACCAGTTTTCTCGCTTCAGCGTCGCGGGCACCATACCACTTGGACCGCAAGCCGAGATGATCATCCCCGTCCAGTGCGACAATCTGCTCAACCACGTCTGCATACCATACATCCACCAGCTGTTCATCCAGCACCGAGAGCGCCTGGTCCAGGAAAGCCGCCTTTTCATCGCCTTCCGCAGCGGCAGCACGCTGAAGCGCCTCGTCCCGCAAAGCCCGCTTTTGTTTCAAATCTGCCAGCGACTCAAGAAACAAAGCCGGACCGCCAGCCTGATAACCCAGGAAGCCAAAGGGCCGCTGTTCATCGTCGACCAGCACCAGGGTCGGAAAAGCCGTCACGCCCAGCTTTTCACTCCACTCTTCGTTCTGCGCTTCCAGCGCGGGAAGCATCGGCTGGTTCCGGAGAAAATCGAATTTCACGAGGATCCATTCGCCACGCGTTCCGGCGACAAAATCCCCGGTTCCCAGAATCTCCTCTTCCAGTTTCTTGCACGGCGGACACCAGTCGGATCCGGTGAACAGCAACAACATGTCCTTGTTGTCCCTGCGCGCCGCGACAATCGCCTGCTCCATGCTGGGCTGCCAAACGTCATCCCCTTGGACAAGGTGCGGACTTTGGCAAATCACGCCACAGCCGATCAGAAACGCCACGAGCAAATTCCAGCTGGTTCGCACTTGAAAAATCTCCAAACAAAAATTGTCATCCGCAAGACATGCCGGCACTTGCAATCAAATGTCCGGTTGACCGTCGCAAAGTTACTGCTTCAACCTGATTCCCTGTTTCTCCGCTCGTCATCCGCAAACGCTTCCACCTCAAAGGGATTATCACGATACGGATCCCTCCCCCGAATCCACATCAGCCCGGAACATCCGAGGTAGGCCGGAATAAACAGCGGCCCCCAACACTCGTATTGCCGAACGTGAACTTGCTCATGGTCTCTCGCAATAGCCAGAGCATCCCGGTTCCGGCCCAAAATGGAATGCCCCAAAGTCATCGCGAGCGCGCCTTGCCCGTTCGGTATTTTTCGCAAAAACCAGCCGGTAGACCCTCCCCAATACTCCAGGCATCCACGTCTGATTTGAACGCCACCGCCCGTCATCAGGCCCAACGTCCCGATCAAAATACCAAGCAGTGTATTCGGACTTGTCCATAAAATCCGAACCGCCTTTACCAGTAAATGCAATTGTACAGTTCCCTCTTTGAATCATTTTCCAGGCTGTTTACCGCCCTGACCAACATCCCCACAATCCAGCGCAAGTCATTGACACCAAAGCGTTTACGTCGACAAAACCAGTGTCGGAATCCCGAATATCGTCGCAGGGACAATTCCTGATTTCCCCAAAAAACGCATAGTTCCTGATGAACTGGCAATTCTGGTTTTCCCGGACTCGACTCGATTCCGTTCCGATGAATCCAATGCAAAAACAGGCAATCTGGCGAGCCCACGCAAGGAAGCAAGTGTGGGGAGATTGGCCATAAACAACTGAATCCGGACGACAGTTCCGGATGCATTGGCAAAAGGGAAAAGGATTAACCCATGCACCAGGCCGTCCCTGCGCGTTTGCGTTCAATCGTCGCATTTTTACTTGTCATTTCGGTTTCGACCGCAGCCTATGCTCGCCGTCACGATGACACCAACGAGTCGGAAAACCTCGCCGGGATTCAGGCCCGGGTTGTCAAAGTCGTCGCCCAAAACATGGAAGCCTGCGTCGCGATCAGTGACGGGGAAGGCTTTGGCAGTGGAGCCATCGTTTCTGCAGACGGTTTGATTCTGACTGCAGGGCATGTGGTTTGCAACGGCAAGCAGACTTTCGATCTGTATTTTCCCAGTGGCCGGACGGCCCGGGCGAAACTGGTCGGCTACAACCTGAACGTCGATGCCGCCATGTTGCGGCTGGAAGGTGGAGGCAACCAGTGGCCGTTTGTCAAAATCGCTGATTCCGCCACGCCGGCACCTGGCTCCTGGGTAATCGGACTGGGTCATTCTGGCGGTTACGAACTGGGACGCAAACCTCCGGTTCGAACCGGTCGCGTTCTGGAATTGCGTGATCATATGCTGGTTACCGACTCGGTCCTGATCGGCGGCGATTCCGGCGGCCCGCTTTTCAACCTCGACGGAGAGTTGATTGCCATTCACAGTTCCATCGGCGATGTAATCTCCGAAAACCGGCACGTTTCGATTGCCACGTTTCGCAATGACTGGAGTCGCATGATCGCCGGAAACCGCTGGGGCAGCCTTCCCGAGCTGGGTGAGCCGGATGATCCCGCCCCGGAAGAAAACAGACGCGGAGCTCCAAAGAGTCTGGACCAGGCCGGATCAGCTTCCAAACTGGGGATCTCCGCAAAGGACTCCCCTGCAGGTCCGGTCATCACCGAAGTCCAGGCAGGAACCCCTGCCCAACGGGTCGGACTCAAGGCCGGTGATCTGGTTCTGTCGGTCAACGGCACGGCAGTCAAATCGTCTGCCGAAATGATCCAGTCGATTAACCGGCTTGCATCCGGAAGCTCGATGCGAATTGAAATCAAACGCAACTCAACCGTTTTGCAATTGGTCGTAATACTCGACCGGCTCTGACCGCATTGACGGCCTGATCCCAAGCCGGGAAAAGCCGGTCGAATCAGGCTCCCATACCACCCAACACAATATCCGCCCAACAAACGACAGTTGATCCCCAGGAAGACAACATGAACCGGTCCCAAGTTTTTCAGATCCCGGCCATCGCCATGGCAGTGCTGCTGTTCCTTGCGACGGGCAGCAATTGTTGTGTAGGCCAGCTGGAAGACGAAATGCGGGACCTGCTGTCGGAACTTGTCGAGGAACTGGACCCGGACCTGCGAATCAAATTCCAGAGTGCCATCGACCGGAACTGCAACAGCATCATTCTTACACCCGACCAGTTCCGGCGGTTTCGCGAGCATCCGCTTAACCCTTTCGAAGGGATGACCGGAATCGATCCCAGTTCGCTCCAGGGCAATATTGAGTTGAAGTTCGAAATCCCCAGTCTTCGGGACCGGGTTCCCCTGAAATACGAACGACAGGATACCGCTTTTTTGAGCTCCGTGGAAACACCGGCCAACTCCGTATCGCCATCGATCGTTTCCATTTACAACGGCAACAAAATGCTGTGCTACGGAACCGTCGTTGCCAGCCCTACAAGAATACTCGCCAAGGCCAGCGAACTTGTGGACGTGAAAAACCCGGTCGTCGCCAGTTCAACCGGCAACCGGTTTCCGGCCAGAGTCATTTCAAAAGATGATGCGAACGATTTGGCCATTTTGGAACTGGTGTCGCCAACAGTACCGGCAGCTGGTGAATTTGTCGCCGTCCAATGGTCCGACCGCCAGCCTCAACCAGGCGAATTCGTCGTTACGCCTGGCCAGAACGGAAGCGCTGTGGCGTTTGGCACCTACAGCAATCCTCCCCGCGCACAACAGAGCCAGGGACAGGGCTTCCTGGGCGTTCAACCCCAAAACGGGGAACAGGGAGTCAGCCTGATCGAAGTGACACCTGGTGGAGCTGCGGATCTGGCCGGACTGAGGGCCGGAGACATTATCCGGTCGATCGACGGAATGCCGGTTGCCGACGTTTCCCAACTGGTGGCGGAGATCGGGCGACGTCGCGCCGGTGACGAAATCCTCCTGGATATTCTGCGCGATCAAACACCGAGAGCCCTGAAAGCAGTTCTGGCCGGGCGCGATGTCTCGGCAGAACGGGCTGGAAAATTCCGCATGATGAACCGGCTGGGGGCAATCCCCAGTCGCCGCGCCGACGGATTTGAATGGGTCTTCCAGCACGACACTCCACTTTTTCCTGAGCAGTGTGGTGGACCGGTTCTGGATCTGGAGGGGAACGCCATTGGAATCAACATCGCCCGCGAAGGTCGCGTTTCGTCTTTGGCCATTCCGGCATCCCACCTGAAAACAATCCTGCCCGGACTGCTGCGGGAAACCGTGGCGGCAAATCCGGATCGATAGCCCTTCCGACGGAATCGGCAATCGGGCGCCTGACCATTTGCCTGTCCGAAACAGACTCGCCCCCGAAGGTATTGGGCCGTTTTGGAATCGGCGACTATTTGCCGGCACCTGCCGGTACAGCTTCATCGTTAAACGGAATTCTTGCAATCACCGTGTCTTCTTTGCCACTTTCGTCGGTGATGCTCTGAATCGTCCAGCGACAAACTAGCGCTCACCTGACGGTATTTGATCCTGTTGCTCCTGCATCACGGGCAACGGGCGAACAGCATCCGACGGCAGGCCATCATCGTCACCGGCCATCACGCGCCGGTCGATCAGCTGCTGCATGGGAAAATCGTTGGGCCAGGGAGAACCCGAGACCTTCAGCATATTCTGAAAATCCTTGCAGGTATCTATGATCGACTCCGCAATATCTCCGTTTTTCAAGGTCGGAAACCGCTCGAAAAGATCCCGGTAGCGGGTCAGCACATCCAGCAATCCGGAAATCGCCCCGGTTTGTGTCAGGGTTTTCTTCCCGGTTTTGTAATCGAAGCGGTATTCGTCATCGAAAATGGTCTTGCGCCGCAGTTCATCGGCGTCATACCAGGCCTGCCGGGCCAGCATTCCCTCTTCCAGTTGCTCCATCTTGCAGCACTCCACCCAATACAGGAAGTTCGCCGTTCCCTGATACCGCTCGGTATAGTCGAGCTGCTGGTTCAAGACATCAATTTGAAACAGGATATTCCTGGCTTCATTGATTTTGTCGGGGGGCAGCTGCTCAAAAATCATCTGATCGACTTTTCGCATTTCGCCTTCGACCAGCTGGTTCAACATCCGGTACCTGGGCATATCGAACTCGCCAATCGTCTCCAGCGGCGAACGTTGCATCTTGATCTCGTCAGCGGCAAAGCCGAGGTGTTCATAAATCCCCAACATTTCCTGTTCCCGCAAACCGGGTGACATGGCGTTCAATTCATTGCGGAGCCGGTTCACGTCCTGAAACGCCCGTGACAAACCGTTCAAAGTGACTTCATTGCCAATCGACGTGATAATCTTCTGATTGCCATAGTCGTCCCATTTCTCTTCGGCTTCGCGCCAGACTTCACGAATATCGTCATCGGTCCGGAATTCGTCCTGCAGCCCGAACGCCTGATGGCGGATCTGGGATGGTCTTTTCATGTAATAGACCAGGTCGTTGGTCCGCTGGGGGACCCCTTCGTTTACGACCAGTTTCTGGGACTTGTCATACCACCAGTAGGCCATTCTCCAATGGTCATGACCGAACTTGGGATTGTGAGTGTCATACAGATTGGGCGGGATATAGACGGCCATCGCGTTATGCAAATCACTGTCAGCCCGAAACAGTCTCCGAAACTGGACGTGTTCATCGGATTTCCCGATCTTCATTCCGGTAAAATCCCCCATCCCGTCGAGAATTTTGTGTTCGCGCAGGTTGTACTGGATTCCGCTTGCCAGAAATTCGATTCCTTTTCGAACCCATGAATAGCGGTATTCAAAGTCGTCGAATTCCACCGAAATGTTGTAGGCCAGATTGTGGGCCTGGAATTCCCAAACCCGCACAAAATTCGGCTGGATTTTGATCAACGCATTCAGCGTCGCCTCGAAACTGTCCCACTCTTCTTTCTTTTTCTGCTCGTTGGCCTGCATCCATAGCAGATTCACGGCCACACCCCGCAGCCCCATCGTGGCCAGCTTCATGGTTTCACTGGTCGGATCAATTTCACTCAGCTGCGATTGCGAAAGTCTGTAGTCCATCCTCAATTCAGAGAGCAATCCACCGGCATCGCCAGCACTCCCGCCAACCGCCCGGCTGGCCGGGCGCGAAATCAGCGAAACAGGGATCAGCAATGCGCCGACCAGTGCCAGATAAATGACCTTACGAACAAAACGGCTTGACTGGTTCATGTCTGCCCCGCGATCTCACGAGTCCTGAGGGTGAAATAACCAACAATTGATGAGCCGAAAAAGAATGCCAGCGCAACCAGGACGGCCATCATCATCCGGTCGTTCGATACCGAATAACCATAGGTCAGATAACGGGAAAAATCCAGCTCGGCAAAGTTCGGCGCAAGGTAGGTCAGGGAATTGAGTGCCGCCAGAATCAGTTCGTCCGTCTTGGAAATCATGGTATTGATCCAGTTCGTTTCCAGGGCTGCCACCATATTCTGTTGCCGGATGATCCGCAGGAATGACTCAATCGGCCCGCCCCCCTCGGCGGTCGGGGCGATCAGACCCCGGATAAAAGGGATACAAAATCCGATCAGGAAAATGACCAGCGATCCAAGAATGGTGACCGGCGTGCTGAGAAACGTGCTGAGCGCCACACCAATCGAGACGACTACCATCATTTGGGCCCACAGCCCCAAATACCCTTTGGCAAAATTCCACCAGAACAAATCGTCCTGGCTCCGGAAATAAACGTCCGCCCGGGCAATC
>Ga0163150_10008309_pt1 | contig 11858 bp, 13 predicted proteins | sample OliLakLV19P2IB_FD_148628 | JGI IMG/M metagenome (GOLD analysis project Ga0163150, IMG submission 148628) | Freshwater microbial mat bacterial communities from Lake Vanda, McMurdo Dry Valleys, Antarctica - Oligotrophic Lake LV.19.P2.IB | ecosystem: Environmental > Aquatic > Freshwater > Lake >...
CCGACTTTGCCGAGGTGCTGAAACTTCTGTCGACCGTTTCGCAAACGCAACCAAAATGAACACGCCTGGAGAAATCGAGAGGAAAAGGGGAATAATCGCCGTCCCCACCCTCACTCCGCGTTCCTAGGCCGCCCGCCCTTGCGCAGCGTACACGTGAGCCATTATCGCTCGGCCGTCGCCGACAGCATCGGCCAGTCCAGGGGGTCTGCCGGCAACTTCTCTCGCCGCCGCTGCAACGGCCGAGATCGTGTCGGCAGGTAAATGGGGCCTGCGCATACGAGAGGCTGATAAGGATGCTGGCGGTGGAACAGTACGAACTGATTCGACGCAAGCATTTCATTGACGGGATGAACTGCACCATCCTCCACCAATTCCCCGCGCCCGTTAACACGGTGGAAGCTCAGTGCTTTCCCGAGAGATGTGTGAAGCACCATCTGTTTGCCGTGGTCTCACCTATGGCATCTTCGGGGATTGCCCCATATCTCTTTGCTGCCCAATTCTCATCATTGAAAGTCGCAATAGAAGCGGCGTCACGGGCTGCTACAACGTTTCAATGGTGAGTCGTCATGCCTTCGTACAAACCTCGCATCAAGTTGCTCAGTGCGCTGCGGAACAGTCCGCATCGGTATTCCATTATCCGAGGTGTGAGCCAGACGATCTCGATTGCGATTCTGCTGCTGGTGCCGCTCACGGGCTTGGCGCAAGTCGATGCCTGGCGCGGGCAACACTGGTTACTTGGGCAACCTGCTTCATTCAAGCCTGCGCTGGCTGGCGTGATCGTGGGTATCACGGCGCTTTATGTCGTGACGTTTCTGAGTAACGTCGTGGCAGGCAGATTGTTCTGTGGCTGGGGCTGCCCCGTGGGACAGGTCAGTCGATTCGGCGATGCGGTGGAACTCCCCGGGCTCAAACCAAGGCAGCGAACCATCGCTCGTATCAAGGGCGCGCTTTTCAGCGGGCTCTTCGTCTTCGCCATGATGGCCTGGTGGGTGGACCTGCGGGTGCTCATCAGCAGCAATCTGCAAACACTGGCGATTGCGTGGGGGCTGCTCGTCATTGGTGCAGCAGGTGCCTATGCCCATGGCAAGTGGTGGCGTTGGGAGTTTTGCAAGCAGGTTTGCCCGATCGGTCTGTACTACTCCTTCATCGCCCCGGCTCGCTACTTCGGCGTGCACTATCGCAACGAAAAAGAATCCTGCCTGGATTGCGATGCCTGCGACAACGTGTGCCCTGTCGATCTCAAGCCTCGCGATCTGATGGCGCCGGCCTCAGAGCGCGGCGGCATCTCCATCGTCGATGCGCCCGGTCACAACCATTGCCTGGAATGCGGCGACTGCATCAAGGCGTGCGAATGGATGATCGATAAACGGGGCCATGATCCAGTCCCTCTTCTGCTGGGCTGGTTCAAGGGATCGCAGCGCATCGAGCCGCGCGATGAAACAAAGAACACTGCCAACACAGATTCATCCGACAAGTCGAACCCCCAACCACTCAGCCCGATCCAAGCGCAGCCAGTGAACACTCAACGCCACATCGCGTGATGTGATTCTTTCAAGAGATGACCATGCAACAAAGCGAACGCGAACAACTAATCCGGCAGCATTTTGCTGAGATTCGCCAGCTCGAACAGGAGCGAGGCGAAGCGCCCGTAGTGCAGTGGCCGCCACCAGGCTTCTACTGGCTCTTCCACATTCTCGTGGGCATGATTCTGGGCATGATCGGCTCGGCGATCAGCCTGACGCTCAATGTCATCGGTGCCGTGACGGTGGGAAGGCACCCGCTCGATCTCATCCGCGTCTATCTCACGTTTCCCATGGGTGAAGCGGCCCTCACCGAGGAGCGAGGCAAAGCCCTCTTCTTCGGCTGCCTGCTTTATCTCGTGACCGGCGGTCTGTATGGCATTCTCTTTCATCTGATCATGCGTTGGTACGCGGTGAACCTTGATCGCCGAACACGATTTCTCATTGCCTCAGCCATCGGTTTGGGACTTTGGATTATCAACTTCTATCTGATTCTGAGCTGGCTCCAGCCTGCCTTGCTGGGCGGCAGTTGGATCCTGACGGAAATTCCGTTCTGGGTCGCAGCCGTCACGCATCTGGTGTTTGCGTGGTCAATGCTGTTCATCGAATCGTGGGGACAGTTTGAAGCCTATCACAGCCCCACGACCAGCTTGCAAGGAGGCCATGTATGAACGACGAGAACAACAACAACAACGCTACTGCGAAGGCTTCGCGCTTCAACCGAATGCGCTTCGTGGTGATCGCCTTCGCCCTTGCAGGTGTCAGCGCACTGATGCTGGGACAGGGCGACTACGATTCCCCATCGAGTGAGACAAGTGGTAGCGCCAAGCCTGCACCCAAAAGTGATGCGCAGGCAAAAGCGAAAGCCAAAGCGAAGTCCACCGTCATCACTTCGGTGCCGCCTGGCACGGAGTACAACCAGCGCGAACAACTGCTCATGCGCGGTGAACTCGTCTATCAGAAATACTGCATCGGCTGCCACGGCCCCCAAGGCGACGGCAAAGGCCCCGCTGCGGTTCGGCTGATCACGCAGCCACGCGATTTCACCAAGGGCATCTATAAGTTCCGCACGACAGATTCCTCCAGTCTGCCGATGGAGGCTGATCTGCACCGCACCATCACTCGCGGTTTGGCACGGGTGAGTATGCCCGGCTTCCCGCTCATGGCGGAGCAGGACAGAGTCGCAGTCATTCAGTACATCAAAAACTTCTACAAGGACTGGGACGCAGACGCACCCGGTCGCAAACTGGTGTTCGTGCCTAATGCGCCGCAGGATTTGAACACGAAGGAGCGAATCACGCGCGGCCGCGCGGTTTACCTGGCGATGGGCTGCGCGAATTGTCACGGCAAGGATGGTGCAGGGACCGATGCAGTGCAATCCGTCTTCACCGATGCGTGGGGGCATCCGCAGCAAGCGTTCAACTTCACACGCGGCAGGCTCAAGAGCGGCGATGATCCTGAAGACATTTACCGGGTCTTCCATGCAGGCCTGCGCAGCATCATGCCTTCGTTTCCCGGCGACACACTTGCCTATGCCAGCGCGGAAGCTGTGCAAAGCAGTTCGCGGTTTTACGTTGAAGGGGAGCCTGCAAACTTGAAGGATGCCATCGCCTCCCTACCCGCGACGACCGCTGATGTTCAGAGCTTCTCACCGCAAGAGCGACTCGACCGGGCCGTGAGCAACAGTTGGGATATGGTCGCCTACGTCCAGTCGCTGCGCTCAGGCGGCGGCGTGGCCACTGCGAAACCGGTGGCCAAGAAGGAGGCGGCGCCACCCGCCAAGAGCAATCCGGATGACGACTACTGATCTCCATTGTGATTCGACTGCGATCCGATTCTGCTTCGATGTCTTTTTCAAACTTCGGCCCACTGCACACGGGCAACAGGAACCGATCATGAGTTCTGACGCAACCACAACATTCACGCCACCTCCCCGCACCGGGGTGGTCCGCATTCCGCTGGTCAACGAGAAGCTCGTGAAATGGCACCTGGCCTCCGCGTTCTTCTGGCTGACCATTGCGCTGCTGGCGGGGCTGCTTTACTCGACGCAGCTTCTACAGCAATACTACGGCGGCCTGAGCGAAGTCATGTCGCCTGGTCGTGTGCGTATGGTACACACCAATCTCATCGCCTTCGCATTTTTGACCAATGCCTTTCTGGGCATGCTCTACTGGGTCGTCCCACGCCTCACCGGTCAGCGCGTGCTCAGCGAGAAACTCGGTTGGCTGATCTTTGCGGTCTGGCAATTGCTCATGCTCGCGCTGTGGGTCGGCCTGCATCTGGGCGAAGCGCAGGCAGTGGAATGGGGTGAGACGCCCGTCTGGCTTGATCCGCTGATTGTCGTGGGCGCTGCACTGGTCTCGGTGCAGTTCTACACGCCGATCATCAGGAGCAAGGAGCGCTCGATGTACGTGACGCTCTGGTATTTCTCCGCAGCGTTTGTGTGGCTGGCGCTCACTTACATCATGGGCAACTTCTTCCCGCAGTACATCGTGCCTGGCGCACCAGCCGGCGCGATGCTTGGCCTATACATTCACGATCTGGTGGGCCTGTGGGTCACACCGATGGGCTGGGGCATGATGTATTTCTTCGTGCCCGTCATCCTCAAGAAACCGATCTGGTCGCACGCGCTATCCCTGGTCGGCTTCTGGGGCCTGGCGTTTTTCTATCCATTGCAAGGTGTGCATCACTTCCTCTGGTCGCCGATTCCGATGTTCGCCCAGTACGGCGCAGTCATCAGCACCATCGCGGTGGAGATCGTGGTCACCTCCGTCATCGTCAACTTCTACATGACCTGGCGCGGCAGCGAATCATCACTCAAAACAAGTATGCCCATCCGCTGGTTCTGGGTCGGCGCGCTGTTCTATTTCATCACTTGTTTGCAGTGCGCGTTTCAGGTGACGCTCACCTTCCAGACCATCATCCACTTCACCGACTGGGTCGTGGGCCATGCTCATCTCGTGATGTTCGGCGTGTTCACTTTCTGGATCTACGGCATGCTCATGCATCTGTGGCCCAAGGTCACCGGTCGCGAATGGTGGAGCAGCAAACTCAATAGCTGGCACTTCTGGCTCACCGCATCAGGCCTGTTTCTGATGTTCCTCGATCTGACCACGGCAGGTCTCGTGCAAGGCTTCCTCTGGCGGGCGCTTGCTCCGTGGGAGGATTCGGTTGTCGCCAGTCATCCGTTCTGGCTCTTCCGCGCGATTCTTGGTGTCGAGATCGTGATCGGCCATGTGATCCTGATCGTGAACATGTTCATGACTGCCGCAGGTTCGGATGTGGCCCATGTGGATTTGGATTATGCAGGCTACGAAGTCGTTGAAGAAGAGGAAGAGTCAGCGGTCGTTGCAGGTGTGTGAGTGACATTGATTGCACTTTGAACCCTTGATGGGATTACCAAGCCATGGAAAGATTCGGATTCATATTTCTAGTTGCAGGACTGGGATTTTTCATCCTGGCGTTTGTGGTCAGCGCGTGGCTGCCATGGCTGCCGTTTACCGAGGAGGATTTTTCCAAGGGGTATCAGACGGTGGCGCAGCTTGCGAAGAATCCGCCGCTCGAGTTTGTTGAGTTGCACGAGCAGTACCCCGCTGCTTTCGAGAAGGCGTTCCCCGGCAAGAGCGACAGCGAAGCCTTCGCGGAGGCGCTGGTCGTTGGCCGCAAGGTCTATGTCGGCGAAGCGTGCTGGCACTGCCACTCGCAGCAGATTCGTCCGGTCGGCGGCGATGAGGCTCGCTTTGGTCGCATCAGCTATCCCGAGGAATACAACAACGAGATGAACTATCCGCCAATCTGGGGCACGCGGCGCATTGGCCCGGATCTGATCCGCGAAAGCGGGCTGCGTTCCAACGACTGGCACGTGGCGCATTTCTGGAATCCGCCAGATGTGTCACCGACAAGCGTGATGCCTCGCTATCCGTGGTTCTTTGAGAAGGATGATCCGAGCACGAAAGAGAATGAAAGCCTGATGCCCAATAAGAAAGGCCTGTCGATCATCGCCTACTTGCAGTGGCTGGGCAGTTCGCAGATCAACCCGCGCGAGACGCAGCACAGCATCGGTGCCATCGAGCGCGCGTTTGCTGCACCTGAGTCAGCATCACCCGCGAATGAGTTGCCGACGACTGCACCGACCGTAGCGCCCAAGGCGCAGCCGCCTGAGGATGACTATTGAGGTTGCCCGCATCTGTTGCACAACGAGACGACGAGAACTCAAAGCTGAACAACAAGGATTCATGACATGATCGCACCGATGAACAATCCCAAACACATCGCTAGGCCCAAGCACAAGAACAGCGGCGAACCTGATGCGACGCCTCCGAGCAGCTCCGCAGCGAACAGATTCGTCTGGGGCTTTGGCGTGGTGATGGTGATCATCGCAGGCGGCGGGTTTCTGATGAAGCTCATTGAGTTCGTCACGGTGCTGCTGTCCGATGAGCCGATGCAGTTCGCTTTTCTTCCCGTGGTGACCTACCTGATGGTTGCGGCCGGTTATGCCTGCCTTTTTTTCTGGGCCTACATCAGCGGCCACTTCAAGAACATTGAAGCCCCCAAGTACCGCATGCTTCAGATGCAAAATGAAATCGACCGCACCGGCCACCTCAACGATTGATGGCGATCTTTTCAAAGACACACGAAACGATTGGATTGGAGTCACCCATGTATAAACGTCATCGATCTCTGAGTTATCAGGGCTACAGCTTTCCGTGGTTCATCACACTGATCTGGATCGGCTTCTTCATCTGCGGCATCGGCTACCTCGTGCGCTTTCTGCTGCTGACGTGATCTCCCATGAGTGAATGCAAGACCAACGCGCAAGGCTCCTGCCTGCACTGCCGCCTGCCGGTGCCTCGGTCTCGCCGCAAACGCAGCGACGAGTCTGCGGATTTCTGCTGCATGGGCTGTCATCTGGTGCATCAGATCGTGCGCTTAGGTGAAGATGATTCCCAAGGCACGACGACCAGTCCCTTTCTGCTTCGCCTTGGGCTGGGAATATTTCTGGCCATGAACATCATGGCGTTCAGCGGGTTCTTCTACGCCCAGCAGGTGTACGACCCCGCAGGCGAAGTGATTTCCTCCGGCTCCCTGCTCGCCTCACTCTTCAGTTATCTGCTGATGCTGCTTTGCACACTGGTGGTCGTGTTGCTGGGCGGCCCGCTGATTAGTGAGGTGATAAGTTCAATGCGTGCCAACCCGCAGCAGGACGGACGACGTCGCTTTAAAATTCGCATCGATGTAAACCTGCTCATTCTCGTGGGCGTCATCACGGCTTATGGGATGAGCGTGGTCAGCACACTGCGAGGCCACGGACATCTGTACTACGACACCGCCGCGATGATTCTCGTGCTCGTCACACTCGGCGGCTATCTCGATGCCCGCGCCAAGCGCAAAGCTGCCACCTCTGGCGAGGCGCTTCTGGCATCGCTGCCCGCGCGCATTTACAAACGCAATGCCGATGGCGGCATCGTCGAACTCAATGTTGATGAAGCGAAGACCGGCGATGCGATCCGCATTCGCCCCGGCGAGACGATCGCCATCGATGGAATCATTACACAAGGCAGCAGCTTCATCAATGAGTCCGTGCTTACGGGTGAATCCCGCTCGCGCTCCGTGGGCTTTGGCGACCAGGTGCTCGCAGGTTCGATGAATCTGGATGGCTTGCTCTGGGTGCAGACCACGATGGAGCCGGGCCAACGCGTGATCGATCAGGCCAGGCAACTGCTCGATGAAGCCAGGCGGTCGCAGCCTGCGATTCAGCGTGTGGCTGATCGTGTGGCAGCGGTCTTCGTGCCTCTGGTGATCGCACTGGCCCTGGGTGTCTTCGCATGGCATGCAATGCGCGGCGATGCGGAGGCGGGGCTCTTCACCGCCCTGAGCGTGCTGCTGATCAGTTGCCCATGTGCGCTGGGTCTTGCAGCGCCCTTGGCCTGCCATCAAGCGCTGAGCCGGGCAGCGCGGCATGGCATTCTCATTGAGTCGCCCGTCACACTGGAAAAACTCGCCGCAGTCCGCAGTGTCATCTTTGATAAGACCGGCACACTCACGCGCGGCAAAATGCGCGTCCAGCAGATCACCACCGCACCTGACACAGATCAAACGCTGGCGCTGTCACTGGCCGCCGCACTCGAATCCGCCACGCAGCATCCCATCGCACAGGCCATCATCACCCATGCAGCCGCGCTGAGCATCATCATCCCCGATGCTTCGGATGCAACGCTGCTCCCTGGCCGTGGCATCGAAGGCACCATCAAGGAGCGGCAACTGAAACTGGGCAACGAATCACTCGCCCGTGAATGTGGCTGTGAACACGACCCGCTCATGCAGATCAGCGATGACTGCACCGATGTGTTTCTCATCGAGGATCATCGCATCCTCGCGCGATTCACCCTAGCGGATCAAACGCGATCAGAGGCACGCTCGGTGGTTGACTGCCTCGCCACGCTCGGAATCACCTCCAGCGTCCTGTCAGGCGATCAGCCCGGCCCAGTCCGTCGGTTGGCCGAAGAACTGAGGATCGAAGCAACCCCCGCGCTTCTGCCTGCTGAAAAGGTGAAACATCTTGAAGAGCAGCGAACGCACCGAGGCACCCGCATCGCATTTGTCGGCGATGGCATCAACGACGCCCCGGTGATGGCAGCGGCCGATGCGGGCATCTCCGTCGGCAACGCGACTGACCTTGCAAGACAGGCGGGACAAGTGCATCTGCTGGGCGAAGACATCAGCCGTGTGCCACTGGTGTTTGAGATCGCCCGCGACGCGGTTCGCCGAGTGAGGCTCAACCTGCTCTGGGCCTTCGGCTACAACGCGATTGGTTTGACCCTGGCTGTCATGGGACTCCTCACGCCGATCTTCGCGGCCTCGGCGATGGTCGTGTCAAGCTTGCTCATCGTGGTGACCTCCACGAGATCCGCTCATGATGTGACACAGACGAAACTGGCACATGCCACATCGGACAACACCCCACTATCCACCATCAAAAGCGCAATCGCTGCAGCCACCGCATAAGCAAGCCGCCTGAACACACATGGACAACGCCACACTCATCACGACCTACCTCGCACTGCTGGTCGCTGCACTGGCGGGAAGTCTTCACTGCATCGGCATGTGCGGACCTATCCTCGTGGCATTCTCGGGTGCGATGAAGTCGCCTGTATCACAGGATGTTGCCGCCCCTGCGCCCTCTGTCGCGTGGAGTTTCCTCTGGTATCACGCCGGCCGCATCTGGACCTATGCCGCCCTGGGACTGCTGGCCGGTTACGTGGGCGGTTGCCTGCGCCATGGCAGTTCACTGGTGGGCTGGCAGCGAGCCATCGGCTTCACCGCCGCTGCGCTGACCATCTTTCTTGGCCTTGCCCTGTTCGGCATCATCCCCAGTCTGCGGCTGGATAAATCCGGCGCATGCGGCATCAAAAAAATCTGGACGATGCCTCTGCTTCGTTCACTGCTGCGGCACAACAGCGCTGCCTCCCGACTGCTTCTGGGTGCCATCATGGGACTGCTGCCTTGCGGCCTCGTTTACGGCATGCTCGCCATTGTCGCCACCATGCCCACACCCTGGCACGCGGCACTGGGCATGAGCATCTTCGGCATCGGCACCATCCCCTCGCTCACCGCCGTGCTGGTCACCACCCATCTCGTTCCCGCACGTTGGCGCGGTGCTGGTACCCGTGTCGCCGCCATCATGGTGATCCTCACCGGCGTGTGGATGGCCGTGCGCACGATCATCGATCTGTGCGGCAATCATGTCGCCTGATCTTGAAACACTTGGGCCCGCACGAGCGCCATACGCTCTGACCCCGTGCGTGATGAGGCACGATTTGTTCGAGACAGTGTCGAGTCTTTGCCGGGAACCCTTTCCGGCCCTGATGGATGGGAAGATTTTTTCTCAATCCCTGAATCAAGATTCCAAGAGGGTGTCACACTTTGAAGGATGGACTGCAGGATCCGACTCAAACGCATGTATGATGATCGATTGCCTTCCGATGGTTTCCGTGTGCCGGTGGAACGCCTATGGCCGCGTGGTGTCACCAAGGAACTTGCGACCATTGATCCGTGGCTCAAAGACATCGCCCCCAGCCCTGAGCTTCGCACGTGGTTCGGGCACAAGCCTGACAGATGACTGCGGTTCAAGGAGCGGTATTGGAAGGAACTGCTGGGCCACGCGGAACTGGTCGAGATGCTTCGTCGAAAGGCGAAGCGATGAAGAGTCATATTCGTTTGCGCAAGGAAAGATGTTGAGCGCAATCGAGCGATCGCGCTAAAAGAATTCATTGAGAGTTTGCAGGAAGTGGTATAACGCTTTAGAGAGGATACGCGCGGATCAGGGAAAGCTCCGTAGCGAATCCGGTCTTACCCGTTGTATGCTTCGGTCGGATCAGGAACTCGCCGGTGCAGTCACGCGACCGATTGGTGTCGCCGCGAGCAAGAAGACCGCCATGAACCGAGACCGCGTTATAGCTACTGTGGCGGGAACACTTGCGACGCTGGTGCTCGTGGCCCTCATTGTGCTTGGCTCGCGCAATCTGGCGCACTTTGATGCCGCGCTGGTCGGATACACCTTCGCCACGATCTTCGCGACCTTCGGCATCGTCTATCGCTACACCATCTGGCTACGACGGCCTCCGACAAAAATGTACTGGCGGCGCGGTTGGCAGATGTTCTTTTTGCAGCCGCGATATCTCGTCTCCAATCTAATTGAACTGTCGCGCCGATTCATCGTCGAGTTCGTCGCGAACCGTTTCATCTGGCGGCGCGGCAAGGCTCGCTGGGCCGCGCACTGGCTCATCATGTGGGGCTGCATCCTCGCTGTGGCAATCACCTTCCCACTCGTCTTCGGGTGGGTTCACTTTGAAACGATCCCGGGAAATCTTCAGTGGTATCGCGCCTATGTCCTGGGCTTTCCCACGTTCTCTTTCCCGATTGATTCGGCCTTCGGCTTTGTGATTTTCCATGGTCTCGTGTGGGCGTCTTTCCTGGTGATTGCGGGTGTGATGCTCGCCATGCGACGCCGAATGACCGACCACGGCTCTGCCGCTGTCCAGCAGTTCGGCGAAGATTTTCTCCCGCTGATTCTTCTCTTTGCCATCAGTGTGACCGGCTTGATGCTCGCCGCCAGCTACACATGGATGAAGGGCTACGCCTACGACTTCCTCGCCATCCTGCACGCGATCACCGTCATCTTCACACTGCTGTGGCTTCCATTTGGCAAGTTCTTCCACCTCTTTCAACGGCCGGCGCAGCTTGGCGTCAGCTTCTATAAAGATGTGGGGCGCCAGTTAGAACAGGCGGACTGCCGGCGTTGCGGGAAGCCGTTCGCCTCAAAAATGATGGTGCAGGATCTGATCATCGTCGAGCGCGAACTGGGCTTCACCTACGAAATGGAATCGAAGGAAACAGAACATTACCAATGGATATGCCCCAAGTGCAGGCGAGCCATGTTTGGCTTGTCGCAAGGCGCGATGTGGGCCGCTGAACATAAAAAGGAAACATGATGACTACTCCAATTGACGATCGACTGCGGACGCATCCGGAAGAACGGTTTGTTTCTCCGCAGCTTCAGTTCGATCTGAAAAAGATCGCAACGACGCTGCTCGCCGAGCCGATCACGGGGCCGCGCAAGCATCGACAGGAAACGCTGTACAAGCACGGCCAGGTAACTGTTGCACTGTTTCACTTCGAGCAAGGCGCAGGCCTGTCGGAGCATGTGGCGCAAGGCGTCGTAACCGTCCATGTGCTTGAAGGGCGACTGAAGATGACCGCTCAGGGAACAGTGCATGAGCTGCCGGCGGGTCAACTGCTGGTGATGGCACCGGGTGTGCGGCATGATCTTGTTGCTGAGGAATCCACGCGAATGCTGCTGACGGTGTGTCTCGAAGAATCCAAAGCGAAATAAAAACGAAAGTCACATTGGCAACTCAACCCACAGACCCACTGAAGATCATCGAAGGCTACGGCCCGCATCTGGCGTTCACGTCGGGCGATCGCTTGTCCACAGCCATCGTGCCCGACAGGCTCGTGAAAACTCACTGCTGCTTCTGCGGCCAGCAGTGCGGGATTCAGCTCAAGGTCAAGGACAACGAAGTGATCGGCTTCGAGCCTTGGGAAGAGTTCCCTTTCAATCGCGGCATGCTCTGCCCCAAAGGCGTAAAAAGATATCTCCAAGGCTCGCATCCCGACCGTCTGTTGACTGCGCTGAAGCGTGACCCCTCTTCGCCGACGGGTTTCAGCGCGATGGGTTACAACGAAGCCATTGCCCGCGTGGCCAGCGAGATCGATCGCATTCAGAAGCAGCACGGCAATGATGCGTTCAGCGTGCTCACTGGTGCTAGCCTGACGAGC
>Ga0163150_10008310_pt1 | contig 11858 bp, 14 predicted proteins | sample OliLakLV19P2IB_FD_148628 | JGI IMG/M metagenome (GOLD analysis project Ga0163150, IMG submission 148628) | Freshwater microbial mat bacterial communities from Lake Vanda, McMurdo Dry Valleys, Antarctica - Oligotrophic Lake LV.19.P2.IB | ecosystem: Environmental > Aquatic > Freshwater > Lake >...
ATTTATTAGTATTTTAAAAGAAAAGTTTGGGTTAACAGAAGAAAATGGGAAAGTTGCTATTTGGTTATCTGAAGATAAGTCAGATAGTCTACCGAACATTGAAAAAAATGATAATGAAGTTGAAGTTTTAATTTTCAAAGAAGCTATTGCACTTGGTTGGGATTGTCCAAGAGCATCAATATTAGTAATATTCCGGGAAACAAGAAACTTTGTTTTCACCATTCAGACAGTTGGAAGAATTATGCGTATGCCTGAGTTAAAGCACTATGTAAATTCGCAGGAATTAAATACTGGTTATATTTTTACCAACCTTGAGACTATTGAAATAACTGAAGACTATGTCAAAGATTACGTTTCTATCTACGAGTCGAAAAGAAGAGGAAACTTATACGAAAATATCGAATTAAAGTCTGTCTTCTTAAAAAGAAAACGAGAGAGAACAAGACTTTCTGGGGAGTTTGTTAAGATTTTCTCCGAAGAGGCAAAAAAGTTTGAACTAAAAGAAAAAATCAGTCTAAAGCCTTCAAAAATTGCAAATACTATTTTATCTGATGGGAAAATTGTAAATATCGATAAATTTGGTGCGGTAGAACAGGGAGGTAGTATAAGTATTGATCTTTCAGAAGAGGAAATACAGATACTTTTTGATAATTTCGTAAAAACTAACTGTACTCCTTTTGCGCCATCTGACTCTAGTGATCGTATGAAAACTGCTTTATACCAATTCTTTAACAAGGAATTGCGTTTTGAAAAATATGATCCTAAGGTACAATTAATGGTACTTGGATTTGAAAACGCACAGTATTTTGTTGATGTAATAAACTTAGCAAAAGAAAAGTACAAAACTGAGATAGTTCAACAGATTGCGGAAAGTAGGGAAGAAATTAATGTTGATAAATGGGAAGTACCTATGTTTATTAGCTTCACGTCAAGATTTGAAGAGAGAGCAACAGGGAAATCCGTAATGTCACCTTTTTATATTAGAAAATTAAGTGTTCCTGAAGAAAAATTTATTGAAAAACTTAATTCATCAAATGAAGTTGTATGGTGGTTTAAGAATGGTGAGTCTGAGGTAAAGTATTTTGCTGTTCCATACGAAGACAAAGATAAGTACTTGCGGGCTTTTTATGTGGATTTCGTAGTTAAATTCAAAGATGGAAGAATAGGTCTGTTTGATCCAAAAGCAGGTAGAACCGCGGAGGATAGCGATGCCGAGCTAAAAGCTGAAGCATTGCAGAGTTATATTAAAGAAGAAACTAATAAAGGGAAGAATCTATGGGGAGGATTAGTTATCTTTGAAAATGGAACTTGGAGATATAATGACGAAGCTGATTATCACTTTGACATTAATGATCTAAGTAATTGGAAAGTTTTAAGTATTTAAAAAGCTTTTATATATCTCCTTAGCTGGAAAGTTGCAAAGGTATAAAAAACTTCTGTATAGTGTAGCTGCACCATGAACAATAGTGAACAGAATGAACAAATATCAGCTTATGGCTGTCTTCAACCAATCTACCAAAAGGCAATTGATCTCCGATTAAATGGGCATCGTCATACTTCGATAGCTAATATCCTTTCACAGACTGGTCATAAAGTAACGGAGCATACGGTTAGAGTTTGGTTTTCTAAAGGTGGTAAGTGTTGTGATATTTACAATTCCATTAAACAGGAAAGGATGATCGAACTTACTGAAGCACTAAAAGAGAATGACTTTCAGATAAAAGCAGCTGTTGTTGAGTCACTTGCGATTATAAGAACAGTTTTGGATCAGGCACTATGCTCTGAGGAAATTACTCCATTCCATATCAAAGTTGCACAAGATGTTTTAGACCGTGGTGGTGTTCCAAAGCAGACCAGGGTTGATAGCAATACTTATTTAGATATCGGAAAAAGGGAAACCTTAGATAATATGGCAAGTAATATTAAAAGAATACTGTCTCCAGCTGGGTAATTTAGCCTCGAATAATTTTGGTAGAGTTTGATATATTTTTCTTACATTCTTAGCCTCAAGCATTTTTCTGTTTAGCCTCGAACTTCGCAAGCGATTGCAAAGTTTTTTTGATTTGACAAGGTATAAAACCTTACTTTACCCTTAATTCAGATAGTATTTCTATCTGATTGTCCGGCCGGCAGTCTCACGTTACATGAATTATGTAATTGTGGACTGCCATTTTTTGTGAAAAAGGGGGAGTAGGCACGTTAATGCCTTATTGGTTCGTGCGCTAGTCCCCCTAGCTCACAAGCGAGTAAGGCATTTTTTAATGCTAGGAATAAAGAAGCCTAAAGAAAAGGCAAGCGGTAACTCCGCTATGTAATGTACCTATACGGAGCATTACGACCTACGGCAAGAGTGTGTAGCTAGGATTGAAACAAGCCGTTTCCCGATCCGTTTGAAGCTACGAAAGTTGTCCGCGTGAAGCGGTTAGAAGTGAGTGATGGGATGAGATAACTTCAATCAGGCTCTTATGCACTTCGACTTTTACAAGGCTCTGGTGTAACTCTACTTCATCTAAGGAAAGAGATGGGTAACAGTAGACAAGACTAAGCGTAAAGGGGGAGGAGAAAAACGATGCAGAATCGACAAATCGACAACAATAGAACAAAACAAGTGCGTGTAAGTGAAGAAGTGCATCAGAGATTAAAGATTGCTGCAACAAGAGCAAAAATGACTATTAGATCATTCCTAGATAAATACCTTTCTGAATGGTTACAGGAGAATGAACAATGAAAAAGGTATTACCGATAACATTCCAATTTAAATATATAGAAGTAGAAGGTGGTGAAAAAAGAGTTCAGCAAGCATATAACCGGATCTTTGAAATAGCTAGAAAAAACATAATTGATAAACGTAACAGAAAATTCAATTCTAAGAAATGATCACTATTGATTAACAATGATCACTAAGCTATATTATGAATATGCCAGATCATAATGATGAATACCTCACTTTAGAAGAAGCAGCGAAGAAATTAAAAATTAGTAAGGTTACCGCTTATCGCATGGCTCGAAATGGAAAGTTACCAGCAGTAAAGTTAGGGAAGGCTTGGCGAATAAGCAGTAATAGGCTAGCACAACTTTTTGAAAATAAATTATGAAAGATAATAAACCAATTCGTATAGCAGGATTATACGCCCGTGTTTCTACAAATCGGCAAGAAGAACTTGAGACTATTGATTCTCAAATAGATGAGATAAAACGTAAAGTGGCTGAAAACGGTGATGTACTACCGACGGAGTATATTTTCAAAGACGATGGTTGGACAGGTGAGATGTTGCAGCGACCGGGGTTAGATCTCATGCGCGACGCAGCGATGACAGGTTCTTTCCAAGTTCTTTACGTCTATGATCGTGGAAGACTCTCAAGAGTATTTGCTTACCAAGAGATTATTATTGAAGAACTTGTTGATAAGGGAATTGAGTTTTTTACTCTACATGATTTAAATGCCGTAACACCAGAGGAGCGAGTGTTACAAGCTATGCAAGGCGTATTCCATGAATATGAAAGAGTAAAGATTGCTGAGCGAATGCGGAGAGGAAAGTTATTTAAAGCAAAGTCTGGAGTGCTTATAAATGGGAGTTCTATATACGGATATAACTATGTTAAGAAGACAGATACCGAACCTGCTCATTATGAGATAAACGAACAGGAAGCTTTAGTGGTAAAGAATATCTATGAATGGGTTGGAAACGAAAGAATATCATTGCGTGAGGTCATCAAACGGCTTTACGACAGAGGTATTCAACCAAGGAAGGGAAAGAGTGAGTTTTGGACAAAAGGACCAATAGTACGGATGCTGCGTTGTGAGGCGTATTCCAAAGGAAATGTATATTACAATAAATCAGAAGCAGTAGTAGCAAAGAATCCCATAAAGAACGATAAATATAAAAAAGTGAAGCGGAATAGTAGAAGAGTTAGGCCTCGAGAAGATTGGATACCTTTTAAAATTGAGACGATCATATCTGATCCCTTACTTCATGACAAGATACAAAAGATTCTTAATTACAATCAGCTATATAAATGTAAAACGAGAAAATATGATTATCAGCTATCCGGATTAGTCTTTTGTGAGTGCGGTAGCCGTAGGGTAGGAGATGGTAGTGATGGTCGAAATTTCTATTATCGATGTGCTCAACGCATTTATAAATTTCCTCTAGAAAGTAAATGCAAAATTCAAGGAATGAATGCTCTCGTGCTTGATCAATCATTATGGAGTGAACTTGTTAAGTTTTTAAAACAACCTAATCAATTAAAACTCTATGCTGAAGAATGGTTACGGTTACAAACCAATAATGACTTAGATAAACAAGAAAGAGATAGATTTGAAAATTTGTTAAATAAGATAATTGAAGAAAAAAAGAGATATGTTAAAGCGTATGGAGAAGGTAGTTTAGAGTTTGATCAGTTTAGAGATTTAACAAGAGATGTTAAGAAGAGAGAATTACTATATCAGAAACAACTCTCTGATTTGAACACAAAAATAGCTCGGGAAGGAATAGACAGTTCGCAGCTAAATGAAATAATTGAAGAAGCGAAGAAGGTAATTTCGAAGCTAGATTTGGGTAACAAATTTCAGGTCATTCGAGATATAATAGACCGATGCATTGTGAAAGGAGGAAATACGGTAGAAGTTCAGGGGCACTTACCCCTTTTTGCCGTAAACATGGGATATGAACCTATCAGTAGGTATTGTCGGTCTCCCAAATGTAGGTAAGTCTACACTCTTTAATGCGCTTTTGAAAAAGCAGATGGCTTTGGCTGCTAATTATCCTTTTGCAACTATTGAGCCGAATGTGGGAATCGTTCCTGTGCCTGATGAGCGGCTTACCCAACTTGCTGAGATTATAAAGTCAGAAGAGAAGATGACTGATCTGCCGCCAATCAAAAACGCACTTGTAGAATTCGTAGACATTGCAGGGCTTGTAAAAGGTGCAAGTGAGGGTGCGGGACTGGGGAATAAATTTTTGTCACATATTCGAGAGGTGAGCGTAATCGCACATGTGGTACGAGCTTTTGAGGATAGTGATGTAATTCGTGAGGGTAGTACTGACCCAAAATCAGATTACGAAACGATTCGCACTGAGCTTATTTTGGCCGACCTTCAGACGCTCGGGAAAGTCAATGAAAAAGCTTTACGGCTTGATCCCGTCAAAAAATCTGCAGTTGAAAAGCTGAATAAGGCATTGGATACCGGAAAAAGTGCTTATGACGTAGAGCTTTCGGATGATGAGAAAGCCGCGGTCAAAGAGTTTGGGCTTTTGTCTGCAAAGCCTGAGATACTTGTGCTCAATGTTGCAGAGGATGACTATACTGAAGAAAAGATTCCACAATTTATAGAAAAATACATACAACTTTTAGGCGTCACTGCGAGCGAAGCGCGGCAGTCTCATACGGGGATTGCCACGTCGTCTGCGACTCCTCGCAATGACGGTGAAAACAAAGGGAATATGGTTGTCATCTGCGCAAAAATTGAGTCAGAGTTGGCAGAACTTTCTGAAGAAGACCAGACTCTATATCTTTCAGATTTGGGACTCACCAAATCAGGGCTTGAGCGACTTATTCAAAAAGCATATCAGACACTTGGGTTGCAGTCATTTCTCACGGGGGGTGAAAAAGAAGTGAAAGCCTGGACAATACCAGTCGGCATAAATGCGCAAAATGCGGCAGGAGCAATTCATACTGATTTTATTAAAAATTTCATAAAAGCAGAAATTGTGTCATATGACGAGTTTATCTCACTCGCTGGTTGGAAAGGCGCCCGCGAGAAGGGTAGAGCCCGAATGGAAGGGCGAGATTATATCATGCAGGAGGGTGATGTGGTCGAATTTAAGATAGGGCGGTAAGACTCAGGATCATTTAATAATATTCTTACTTGAGTTTTATTTTAAATTTTTTGTTTATACTTCTACTATAGTAATTATGGAAGGGAACTCTGAAAATAGTCAAAATCTCGAACCCAGCACTGAACTTACAGATGAAAGAGTCGAACGAATAAGGCACTTAGTTACGACTTGGAGAACTCCTTCTCCTGCACAGGATATAATAGGATTTCATGGTACTAGTATATTAGGGCTCGAGAATCTTATAGAGAGAGGCATACTTCCAGGCGTTACTGAACCTTCAAGTGAAAATCCAGATCTACCTCGGACAGGAGACTTGTATTTTTTTCCCAAAAAAACTGTATTTCAGAATCAATTTCCCACCATGTCGTTTCAAAAAGCACCGTTACAAGAAGCTTCCAACTATGCCAATGATCTTTCAAAAATGCATCATATTGCACAAAAATTAAATCTTGATCTAAGTAACACCGATGAAGCCAGAATCGCACAAAATTTGGTGACCAGCATAGATCTCCGCACCTATCAATTAAAAGTCGTTCCACAGGATGAGGAAGAATTACATGCTGTGTTATACTCTTGATACAAGGCAACTTGCTCTCATGGTTTCACAAGCCTCGTTACGCAGTGGATTTGTTCTGGGCTTGCATAGAAAAATGTTAGATTCGCTTAGTGTTACACAGGGAGACGATGCACATGACTTGCGATTTAATTCACCTACAGGATTTGATTTTAGACTTTTTGGACAGGTAAAGCCTTTGGGATATATCGAAAGAAATTATATGCGTTCATTACAAAATTCTTTATCCACGTAGTATATTTAAATAATTTCATAATACACACCTTTTGTAGTTCCTCTTTTTCGTACCAAGCCTGCGTCGCAGAGTTTTTTGAGATCGTATCTGAGGGTTCTTTCATTTATGGCCATGAAGCGTCTTTGAATCTGATCAAAATTTAAAATTCTATGTTCTTTGATGATAAGAAGTATTTCTGCGCGTCTTGGGAGTAGATAATCAGTTATATCGGCTTGTTGTTTGGTCAGAACCTGATTTTTTGCTACATCGGCAGATGTAGCAAGTGCTTCGAGCATAAATTCTACATATCCTGTCACATCTCGTTCTGACTCTTCCAGCGCTCTATAGTATGCACTTCTATTTCCATCTAAATATTCTTCGATAGAAAGTAAGCCCTTCATCCCACAACCACCTTTGCCAAGTACCGCTTGCATAACAAGCCTACCAACACGGCCATTGCCATCCAGAAATGGATGAATTTTTTCAAAAAGATAGTGCGTGAGAATTGCACGGATAGGAATAAATTGTTCTTTTGGGTTGTTAGAGTAGGCGATCATGCGCTCTATGAGTTTTGGCACCTGACGCGGTGGGGGAGGCATATAGATTGCAAACCCGGCGGAGTTGAAGATAGCGCTTACTTCTGTTCTAAATTTTCCGCAATGTCCTTTGTCAATGAGCCCCTCCATGACTACAGCGTGGATTTGTAGAATACTTGCGACGGTAAGGTCACGAGCGATTCGGTCGTGAACAACGTGGAGGCCTTTCAAAATATTCATGACCTCGCGTTTTTTTTGATCCCCGGAAGGCTTGTTGGCATAGTCATCCATGGTGAGAGGATTGCCTTCAATGCGAGCCGAAAAAAGTGAACTTCGAAGGATTGACTGACGTCTTATATTGGTCTCGATTTCTGCAGGAAGGGGATAGGTGTCTATAACTTGACGTGCTGCCTCAATACGACCTAAGGATTCAGTGATTGATGAAGTCAATATATAGTGAGGTGGAATTAGCATTGTAGTTTGTGTCATCCTGAGTGTAACGAAGGATCTATCGAAATAGATTCTTCACTTCGTTCAGAATGACATATAACATATTACCAAATATCACCAAATATTGCCAAGTGTTGCCGAATAGTTCCAAATATCAACTTGAGAATGAGAGCCTAATGTGCTATTGTAATCTGCATGGATAACTGTATTTTTTGTAAAATTATTTCAGGTGAACTTCCTGCAATAAAAGAGTATGAGGATGACAAAGTAATTGCTTTTAATGATATTCATCCTCAAGCCGCTGTGCATATTTTGGTTATCCCTCGAGAGCATATAGCCGATTTTAATCATTTGCAGGACCCTGAACTCTTATTTTCAATTAAAAAAGCACTTGATAGGCTTATAGATCAAAAACTTTTAATGGGTAAAGGCTACCGTATTGAGGTCAATGGTGGCGGTGCGCAAATAGTCCATCACCTTCATTTTCATCTTATTTCTCCGGTTGCACAACCCGAGTAGTATTATAATATTGTCATTGCGAGTACTCGAAGCAATCCCGTCCGAGATTGCCGCGTCGGCAGTATCCTCCTCGCAATGACGTAATAAAGTTAAGGTGTATACTATCCCCATGAATGTGTATTCTTTTTTCAAGAAATTAGGATTTTCATTGCAACAACATGAAGATTGGGTTGAGTCTTTATTGCCCACGGACAATTTTTTAAAAGCATATAAAACTCGTTTAAAAAATACAAAGATTGGCTGTTCTTTTTCGCCAGAATATCTTGAAGAAATAACTAAAAATCCCACTCCCGAAGTGGGGCTCAAGGCACTGCAGTTTATTATTAATGATCTTTATATGCGCCATATTCGTCTTGGTATACGCTGGAACAAAGTAGAAGAAGAAAGGGGAAAAATTGATTTCTCCTACTACAAACCATATTTTGACTATTGCTTGTCTCAAAATGTTTCAATTTGTCTTAACATAGGCCCTATAAAGACATTTCGGTGGCCAGAACAGTATGTTCCAGAATGGGCTCTTAAATCGCTTCAAAAAATACCCAAAAAAAAAGCAGTGTTAGATGAAAAAAGCGAGATTGCAGTACATTCTCTTTTATATGCTGAAAGACTCTTGTCCTATCTTGCAAAAGCGTATTCAACGAAAGAACTGGCAAGAATAACACTTGTACAGCCTGAAAACGAGTCATTTTATCCATTTGGAGTATATTCATGGCGTTTGAGTCAATCATACATGACAAGGCTCATAGTGCTCGTTAAAACCTATTTGCCCCACGCAGGAATTATGCTTAACTCAGCAGAAACGCGAAATCTCAATGCAATTATACGACTGTTTCAGTCATTGCGTACGATCGGATACCAAAATACCCTTGTATCTGGATTTAATTATTATTACGCGGTGCCACTCATGCAGAAACTGCCATTTTTCATGAGACTGGACTCAATATCCCGTACACAATTGGCCGGGCGTAATTTGTGTCGCAAGAACATAGAGTGCGCAAAAGACTTTGGCTATTCCATAGAAGTCTCAGAGGCACAATTTGAGCCGTGGCCGCCCATGATGTCTCCTGGGAGCTCAGCGCAGGAATTCCGGTATCTTTTGATACGGTGTATTTCATATATTTTGAATACTCAAAAATACGCTGTAATCAGGCTTTGGGGAATTGAGCGGCTCTTTTATAGCTTTTACACAAAATCAGCAACAGATGAGCACAAAGAAATAGTGGAAATAATAAAACAAATAAATATCCGTGCTTAAAGTCACTCATTGACGGATAGTTTTACTCAATATTACTTCCATTTCAGGATAATTTCGCGTATAATAGTTTGATTACCTCGCAGGAGTGTGCTTACTGGGAGCTCGTAACTAAATTTTAGAGGAGGCTTGCCCCTCCGGAGCATATTGCTTTGACTATAGTCACTATTTAGATTTATGAAACGAACCCCACGACGCTAAAGCTATGCGGGGCGAAGGGGGGTGTTTTTTTACCATTATGGTATACGTAAAGAAAAAACCAGGCGACTCAGTCGACCAATTAATAAAAAAATTTTCGAGAAAAGTCACAAATGAAGGAATTGTTCAGGAGATGAAAAGACGTGAATTCTATCTCAAACCCTCTCTTGCCAAAAAATTCAAAAAAGAACTTGCCCGCAAAATGGCTAAGCAATTTCATGGCTAGAGCACAATTTAACGCAGAACTCGCAGAATGTTACACAAAAAAAACGCAGAAACTGAGCGTTGTTCCGTGTTTAATTTCTGCTTAGTTTGGCGGTATTTATTATGAATAACGCAATTTCAATCCCCATCTTTGTTGAGAGTAGATATAAAGTAAATCGAAAGCGGATAAAAGAACGGATTACCGAAGTCCTCGGAAAAAGAGGGGTTACCGGTCCTGTTGAGGTTTCTGTGGCAATTGTGGGGGACCGTAAAATGCGTGAGCTTAATCTCAAATATCGCAATTTGGATAAAACTACCAATGTCCTTTCTTTTTCCCAGACTGAAGGCGAGAATACGGTGATGCCATCTGACATGCTTCTGTTGGGCGATGTAATTATTTCTTATCCTCAGGTTATCAATGAAGCCTCCGAAAAAGAAGTATTTGTGGATGACCGTATCAATGAGCTTATTGAGCACGGACTATTGCATCTTCTTGGAATTCACCACTAAGGAAAGCGTCTAGCGTTTAGGTTAAGAAAAGAATACAATAAGGACCAGTTCTAGACACTATACCCTTGACGCTTCTTAATTATGGTTTTTTATCGAAAATATCGCCCCCAAACAATAAGCGAACTCGATCTTTTGCATGTCCGAGAAAAACTTTTTGCGATTCTTAAGCAAGGTTCACCTTCCTTCGGGAATACTCAGGACGTGCCGCACGCACTTCTATTTACTGGCCCTAAAGGTCTTGGAAAGACTTCTAGTGCGCGAATTGTTGCAAAAGCTATAAATTGTGAGCGTCTAGCGTCTAAGAAGGAAGCGTCTAGAAAATCCAACGAAGAACTGAACGCTAAAAAGTCTACCCTGAGTATGTCGAAGGACTTGACGCTTGACCCTGTTTCCCTGGAGCCGTGCAATGAGTGTTCAACGTGTATATCGATAACCAATGGTTCGCATATTGATGTAATGGAAATTGATGCCGCTTCAAATCGTGGAGTGGATGAGATTCGGGAATTACGAGAGCGCGTTAAATTTACGCCTGCACAAGCATTTAAAAAGATCTACATTATTGATGAAGTTCATATGCTCACGACTGAGGCTTTCAATGCGCTTTTGAAGACCCTTGAAGAACCACCACCACATGTCATCTTTATTTTATGTACTACTGAGATGTGGAAACTGCCCGCAACTATTATTTCTCGCACTTTTGTGGTGCAATTTGATAAGCCAAGTGAGGAGGAGCTTATTCGTTCGCTTGCACGGGTTACAAAAAATGAAGGACTTGAAATAGAAAAGTCTGTATTACATGAAATATACAAAAGATCCGAAGGAAGTTTTCGGGACGCATCAAAAATTATTGAAGAGCTTTCGGTTAGCACAAAAGAAAAAAAGATAGATGCGCGTCTTTTTGAAGCGGTATATAAGTCGCATGCAATGAATGAAATTGTGTTTTCGCTTCTTGAGGCTCTGTCTGAAAAAGATATACACAAAGCCATATCAATAGTGCAAGATATGGCGAAAGCGGGATATGACTTCAGAATTATACTAGAACTACTCACTGAGTACCTGCGTCAACTTGTATTTTTACGCTGTACTATAAAAAGCTCAGTCCAGGACATTTCAAAGCTTACTATAATAGACATCAAACAACTTCTTGATGGAGTTCAGACCGCATATCAAGAAGTGCGATTTTCGCCTATTGCTCAGCTGCCACTTGAGCTGGTAGTTATTGAGTACTGTTCCAGCTCTGTGTCTTCAAAGCACACAATAGAGAAGCCAAAAACTGAGAAAGAAAAAGTTTCACCTCTATCAATAAAGCCAACTCAGGCCCAGGCACCTGTCATATCTGATAAGTCGAGTGATTTTTTCTCAACCCTTATAGAACAAGTGAAAAAAGAAAATCATTCCGCGGCTGGAATTTTGCGAAGCAGTAAGGTGGAAAAGGATAGTGACGGGCAGATAACGCTTTCAACTCCCTACCAATTTCATGCAGACAAGCTCAACGACCCCAAGGTTCTCTCACTTCTTGAAGATAAAATTTCAGCAATAAAAGGAATAAAATATACTGTAG
>Ga0163150_10008313_pt1 | contig 11856 bp, 11 predicted proteins | sample OliLakLV19P2IB_FD_148628 | JGI IMG/M metagenome (GOLD analysis project Ga0163150, IMG submission 148628) | Freshwater microbial mat bacterial communities from Lake Vanda, McMurdo Dry Valleys, Antarctica - Oligotrophic Lake LV.19.P2.IB | ecosystem: Environmental > Aquatic > Freshwater > Lake >...
CGATTACCCGGCGCCCAACGCCGGAAAACGACCAGAATGGCCCGTTTGCACGGCCAAAAACCGCCTGCGTTGGGCGAGGGCCGAGAAAATGTCAAAAACTTTCACCACGCGCTAGACGCGGGGGGGGCGCGTTGTTAAATGGGGACCATTGCGAGACTGGATCGGTTCCAGGCTCGCTCCATATGGGAAATGCCGGCTAAAGGCCGCGGCGGCCCTTGGACGAGAATTAAGACTTCCAGCGCCATATCACATGCCCGTCTTCGTTGTTGAGGCATTTAGTGTTGAATTGTTTTTGAAATGCCTTTTGCGGTCCGAGAGGAAGCTTTTCAAGACCAAAACCCATGACATTGAGAAACTGTACAAGCGAGTCAGCCCGCGCAATCGCCGTCTGATTCGTGAAACGGCTGGCATGGACCTCCGACAGTTGAGGTCGTTTTTTGCTCGAACGAACGGCGTTTTTGACAGGCTTAGATATATGCATGAGGGGCACTCTTGGCCGAAAGACAAGAAGGACAGGTGGGGAAATTACGGGACGACAGAATTTCTCTCAGCTATTCGTGAATTGCTCAACCATCGACACGAGGACTGGGAAGAAAGAAAAAACAGAGTGCTTTATGACAAAGAGCCGTCAGGACTCTCCATGGAATGAAACTCAATCCACATGCCTGCCCCAACGCTCACGTCTTTCCTTACGAAAGGGGCTTTTCGAGCCTTCCGGACCAGCAAAGCCCCCCACATCCCCTTGTGGCAAACTACCTAAATTGGTAGATTTCTAGTTTGGATTTTGCCGCCTGGCGCCGGCGCTTTTGGGGTGCTTGTTTCTTTGCTGGGTGGCGGGCGGATTTCTTTGGCTGGGTGACAGCTTGGTTCTGCGGCGAGGGTGCTCCTCGGCGGGGGGCTTGCCTGGGTGCCTACAATGTTTGCGGTGAGAACTATGAAAAAAGACATTCATCCCGAATACTTCGTGACCTCGGTCAAATGCGGCTGTGGTAACACCTTTACGACCCGCGCCACCAAGCCCGAGTTGAAGGTCGATATCTGCAACGTCTGCCACCCGTTTTATACGGGCAAGCTGAAGTTCGTCGACACGGCCGGCCGGATCGAGAAGTTCAAGAACAAGTTCGCCGCCGCTGGATATGCCAGCCTCAATCGCGGCAAAAAGGCCGAAGCCAAAACCGACTCTTAGCCGCTCGAAACCGCACTCTGGACGCGCCGGGCGAGAATCGCTTGCGATTCAAAACCGGCTGGCGATCTTCTGTTTACCCCGTGGGGGTGTGCCCGGCTTTTCCGTCAGTCTGCCAAGGAGGGTAGCAATCGGCCGCATTCCCGTGGTCAGTCAGGGATGAAGCCAACGTTTCTTTTGCGTCGTCCCTTAACTGGCTGCATGGCAACGACGCATTCGATCGAAAGGACCTGAACTTTGTCGCTGCGCGAAACGCTCGAAGGTAAACTCGCTCGCTTCGAAGAGTTGGAGAAGCAACTGGTCGATCCGTACGTGTTGTCTCACGCATCACTGGTGGCTGCCGCCGCGCGCGAGCACGGCTCGCTGGGCAAGCTGGCCAAGAAGTATCGCCGCTTCAAGGTGCTCAACGAGCAGATTGCCGAAACCCAGGAGATGATCGAGGGCAAAGACACCGAAATGCGCGAAATGGCCGAAGCCGAGCTGCCGGGCCTGCGCGCCGAACGCGAAACGGTGTGGAACGAACTGCTGGAAATGACGATCGGCGGCGAAGACGCCCAGCGCAGCCGGATCGTGATGGAAATTCGAGCGGGCACCGGCGGCGACGAAGCGGCCCTGTTCGCCCGCGACTTGTACGAAATGTACAAGCACCACGCCGAAACCAAGCATTGGAAAATGGAAGTCCTGGACCTGAGCGCCACGGAGCTGGGCGGCTTCAAGGAAATCATTCTGGGAGTCGAGGGCGAAGGGGCCTATCGCGAGCTGCAATATGAAAGCGGCGGACACCGCGTGCAGCGCGTGCCCGAAACCGAAACCAAGGGCCGCATCCACACCTCGGCGGCCACCGTGGCCGTATTGCCCGAGCCGGAAGACGTGGAAATTGACTTGAAGCCCGACGATTATCGCAAAGACATTTTCTGCGCCAGCGGCCCGGGCGGCCAGCACGTCAACAAGACGGCCTCGGCCATCCGCCTGACGCACTTAGAGACCAACATCGTCGTGCAATGCCAGGACGAAAAGAGCCAGCACAAAAACTTTGCCAAGGCCCTGCGTGTGCTCAAGACGCGGCTTTACGAAGCCAAGCGTCAGGAAGAGCACGACAAACGGGCCAGCGAACGCAAGACGCTCGTCGGCTCGGGCGATCGCAGCCAGCGCATTCGCACCTACAACTTTGCCGAGAACCGAGTGACCGATCACCGGATCAACCTCACGCTCTACAAGCTCGACACGATTCTGGCCGGCGACGTCCAGCCGCTGACCAACGCCCTGGTCGACTACGACCGCCAGCAACAGCGCGACGAGATGGGTACGATCGAATAAGCACCTTCAGCTCGTGGTAATCTCATGGCCGAAGAGTGGACGATCGGGAAACTGTTGCAGTGGACGGCCGATTATCTGAAGCAGCACGGTTCGGAAAGCTCCCGGCTCGAGGCTGAAGTGCTGCTGGCGCATGCGCGCGGCTGCCAGCGGATCGCGCTCTACACCAGTTTCGACGAGCCCGCGCCCGAAGAGCAGCGCACCCGATTTCGCGAGTTGGTTCGTCGTCGGGCCGAAGGCGTGCCCGTGGCCTACCTGGTCGGGCACCGCGAATTCTATTCGCTCGATTTTCGCGTGACGTCCGACGTGCTGATTCCGCGGCCGGAGACCGAGTTTCTGGTGCTGACGCTGTTGGATTTGATCAAGGCCGCAGGTGCGCAGCGTCCGCTAGCGATTGCCGACATCGGCACGGGCAGCGGGATCATCGCGATCACGATTGCCAAGCATGCCCCGCAAGCGCGCCTGACGGCGGTCGACATCAGCTCGGCGGCACTAGCCGTCGCCAGGGACAACGCCGAGCGATTGGGCGTGGCCGAGCGGATCGAGTTCGTGCAGGGCGATTTGTTCGCGGCGATTCCGGCCGGAAAGAAGTTCGATTTCATCGCCAGCAATCCCCCCTATATCAGCACCGACGAAATGGCCGCGCTGCCGCGCGAAGTGAAGGCCTATGAGCCCGAGCTGGCCCTGGCCGCCGGGCCGACGGGCATGGCGGTGATCGAACGGCTCGTGCCCGAGGCCGCCGAAAGGCTGGCCAGCGGCGGATCGCTCTTGCTGGAAATCAGCCCAATGCTACAACAACGGGTCGAAAGCCTGCTGGCGGCCGACGGCCGCTGGGAATTGGGCACGACGCTCAAGGACCTGGCCGGCCTGGCACGCGTGGTGCAAGCCAGGCGAAAGTAGAGAGTTGGGGTCGGAACCTCGCACTCGGTGCTGGAACGAGCAATGGATTGTCTTCGCATCAGCGGTGGAGTGCCACTGCGCGGCCGCGTGGCGGTCAGCGGCTCGAAGAATGCCGCGCTGCCGATCATGGCCGCTTCGATTCTCGCCAGCGGACCCGTTTCGCTCGCCCGCGTTCCCGATCTGGCCGACGTCAACACGCTCGCGCTGCTGTTGGGATATCTGGGCGTGGAAGTGAAGCGTGGCGCGAACTCTCAGATGCGCATCGAAACGGTCGATGCCACGCCGATCAAGGCCGACTATGAGCTCGTGCGCCGGATGCGCGCGAGCTTTTGTGTGTTGGGGCCGCTGCTGGCGCGGCGAGGCAGGGCAGTGGTCTCGCTGCCCGGCGGATGCAAGATTGGCACGCGACCCGTCGACCTGCATCTCGCGGGTTTGGCCGCGCTGGGAGCGTCGATCCGCATCGAGCACGGTTATGTGATTGCCGAAGCCAAACGTTTGCGCGGCGCTCAGATCGATTTGTGCGGGCCATGCGGACCCACCGTGACCGGCACGGCCAACGTGATGTGCGCCGCCACGCTCGCCCGCGGCAAGACAGTGATTACTTCGGCGGCGGTGGAACCCGAGGTTGTCGACCTGGGACGATTTCTGATCAGCCTGGGTGCGAATATTTCCGGGTTGGGGACCAGCGTCATCGAGATCGTGGGGGTCGAGCAGTTGGCGGCCAGCGACTACACGATCATTGCCGATCGAATTGAAGCCGGCACGTTGTTGATCGCCGCGGCGATTACGGGCGGAGAGATTTCGGTGGAGGGAGTCGTGGTCGAACACATGACGGCCGTGCTCAACGCGCTGGAAGAGAGTGGCTGCCACATTTTGCGCGGCCATCAGCAAATCACACTGCTCGCGACTGCCCGCCCTCGGCCTGTCCACATTTGCGCACAGCCTTATCCTGGCATTCCAACCGATTTGCAGGCACAGTTCATGGCGCTCGTGTCGTTGGCCAACGGTCAAAGCACGATTCGCGACCAGGTGTTTCCGGAGCGTTTCATGCAAGTCGCCGAGCTCAACCGGTTGGGCGCGCGAATCGAGCGCAGCGGATCGACCGCGATCGTGCGAGGCGTGCGCCGTCTGTCGGGCGCCACGGTGACGGCGTGCGATTTGCGCGCGAGCGCCGCTTTGGTATTGGCTGGGTTGGCTGCCCAGCGCGAGACGATCGTCCGGCGCTTGTACCATTTGGACCGTGGCTACGAACGGCTCGACCTGAAACTTGCACGGCTGGGGGCCAATGTGACGCGGCAGGTCGAGGCGGATGCGTTGGACATGGCCGAACTTGGAAGCGTGCCAGCGCTACCCGTGGTTTAGCACGGGCTCAATCGCTGTGGCCGTTCTATAGTATGAACTGGTCTCGATTGGGCGCCGCGTTGAGGCGGCTCCAAGTAGCTGCGTCGACCGTCGTCCACTGGCCACGACGGAACGTGTGCCCGGCGTCGTCTTCGGCCTGGCGGAAGGGGCCTTTGTAGAGCACCTGGCGATTTTCGCCGCCGGTCGCTTGCGATGGCTTGAAGCCGACGAGTCGGGCCTCGCGACACTCGACGCCGTCGGCGATGAAGCACGGCGCTTCGCCCAGTTTTTCGAAGTGCAAATCGACGAATCCGGCCGATTGCAGTTCGTCGATAAGCTGCTCGGCCGAGGGCACCGCTTCGACGGCGGCCGCCGGGCCAGGCAGTCGTTGTGCCAGCGATTCCAGAGGCGAGCGGGCTGTCAGTTGGTGCAAGGCGACTCGGGCGCCCGGCTTGAGAATGCGAACCACCTCGGCCAGGATGCGCTGACGCTCGGCGAGCGAGAGACGAGCGTTGAACGTGCCTTCGAGCATCACTTGGTCGACGCAGCCCGATTCGACCATCAGTCTCGGGCCAAAGTTTTCGCCCAAGCGATGGACCCAGATCGCCAGCGCGGGCGCGATGATTTGGCTGACTTCGGGCGCTTGAAGCGTTGCGCTGGGCGCGCAGTGATGCTGGTCGTCGTCCAGCGTGTAGATTTCCCACACGTTGCCGTCGGGATCGTGCAGCCAGAATTTGGTTTGCTTGCTATAGCAGCACTCCACGCCATCCTCACGCTCCGTCTTCAGCCCCTGCATCTCCAATCGCTGCTGCATGGCGACGAGCGCCTCGGCACTGGCCAGACGGAAACCCAAGTGGTTGAGCTTTCCGCCGCCGCCGGTGCGACCCGGCAGCAGCGACAAGACCAGCGGCGGCTCGTCGACTTCGAATTTCGCGTAGTCTTGTTCCTGCTTTGCCGGCTTCGCATCGAACAGCAACCGAAAAAAGGCCACGCTCGCGGCCAGATCGTCGACATTGAGCGAAAGGTGAAAGCGCACCAGGTCGGCGGATGCTTTGGGTGTGAAGGATTCGATCGTTAATGACATGGGTGTCGCTCTCGCAATCAGTGAAGTCAGCGCGATCCGGCCTGCGCTAGCGAAAATAGACGCCGGTCTTGCCGAACTCCGCGTATTTCTGTTTCAGCCAGCGGTGGAACTGGCGGTAATGGCTTTCGCGACGATCTCCGCCGTCGCGGCCCGCATTGTAGCTCAAGTAAAGTTGCCGCCGCCAACCATCGCTCGCATTGGGCGCCGAGCGATGGGGAGTGAAGCAGGCGAAGAAAGCCAGATCGCCCGGTTGCAGATCCAAGACGACGCCTCGCGATTCGTCGATCGCGCTGGCCGGCAGTTCGTGGTAGTCGCCGTCGATCGGAGCGAGGCTTCCGTGTTGGTGATAGCCGGGGAAAACCTCGGTCGCGCCATTTTCCACATTCGTCGGATCGATCGCGACGATCACGGTGATGAAGCTTTCCGGAAATTCCTTCCAGCCAATGTAGTCTTGATGCAGCGCGTAGCCTTTGGCGCCCGGCCGCTTCAGGATTAGCTTGTCTTTGAACAGATGCGCTTCGTCGTCGTAGAGCGACCGCAGCGGGGCCAAGATGCGCTCGTCGCGTGCAATAAAACTGCAGACCGGACCGATGTCGATCACCGGATCGAAGCAATCGAACATGCACTCGCCCGAGACGATGTGATCTTGCCAACGACAGCGGATGTTCGCCGTGTCGATCAGATCCTCGCGGCCCACGAGCGTTTGCGCCTCGGAAGCGAGCGCCGCGATTTCATCAGGCCGAAACACGCCGCGCAGGATCAAATATCCCTCGGCGTGATATCGTTCGACCTGATCGCGGGTGAGCAATCGCGGCGCCGGTAGCGTAGTGGTGGTTTCGTTGCTCATGCTCAAGTCCTTTACCAATTATTCCTTTCCGTTGTCCATGATCTCGTTGCCTTTGTAGGTCGCCAAGGCTCGCCACACGTCGGCGTCGATCGAGTCTTGCACGAAGCGAACCGCTCCGTCGGCCGTCAGCACATTGACACCACCGGGATGCCGGCTGCGCGCGGCGCGCCAGCCATAGGCTGTGAACGAAGCGATCGCCGCTCCCAGACAATCGAATGCCGGCGCATTGGGAGTGTTGAAGTGATTATAAAGCGCACAGCGGAACTCGCCATTGGCCCAAGAAAAGCCTCGCCCCGACGCAACGTTCCAATTCTGCGAGCTGTTGCATCGGGCGGTGGTTAGTGGTGGAAATGTGATGAATTTGTAATCAAGTTGCGGATCGTTCTGTGTCAGGGTGCCGTCGGGATTGCCCAGCAGGCTTTCCGAAAACAAGGCGGTGTGGCTTGTCCCATCAGCGACTTGCGATATACGCGTGTGCGAGTTGACGAAAAAGATGCCGTCGGTGGTCAGCGGCGACCCGCCGTTAATTCCGGTGCCGGCGCACGCCGCATAATTCGTGGGGCCGAAACCAGGCGATACGATTCGTCCTTGATCGCTTGGGCAGAGAAACAATGGTATCGACTTGGCAACCGCAAACTTATTTTCGTCCATCACACCGAACGTGCGAAAGTCATACAGCGGAATCTTCAGGTTGAGCAATTCCCGCAAGTTGCTCTCTTCAAGAAACGGCAACAGATGAGCAAGCGACGACCAGCGAAAAAGGCTGGCGGGTTGGTTCACAATCTGCGGATAAGGTTTCGATTCACCCCCAACCGGAAAGCTGCCCTCGGCGTCGTGGAAATGCTGCGCCGCGACCCCCAATTGCTTGAGGTTATTGGTACACGACGAACGGCGCGCGCTTTCGCGCGACGCTTGGACGGCCGGCAGCAATAGCGCGATGAGAATGCCGACAATCGCAATGACCACCAGCAATTCCACCAAGGTGAAACCACCGGCGCGCTTTCTCGGAGACGGATCGGACATGTGCGGAAAAACCGTTGAGTCGAAGGAGTCGATCCCACTAGCCTACACTATCGTGCGGGCTAGTGGGCAGAGCTTTCCGCCGCGTAGTCGTTAGGCCAACAAAGCATCGAGCAATTCGTCAGACACAACACTCGCATCATCGCTGTCGTCGTCACTCGATTCATCGTCGGACGAGTCGTCCGCCATCAGGCCTGCGAAGTACGAAGCGGTCGAACCACTCGTCGATTCGAGGCTGGCCAGGCGATTGGCAATCCACGAGCCACCCGGGTTGGAGCTGGACCCGCCCGCACCAGCCAAGGCCGAAGCCACGGCTGCACCGCCACCACTGGACGGGGCGAACGGCCCGCCGATGGGGATGTTGATCGTATCCAATTGGCCGTACGGGCTCAGAGAATACTGCTTGGCCGCGAACTGGTCGCTGGCGTTCACGTCGCCATCGCGGTTGATGTCCCACAGGTTCGAGATCGCCGAGGACAACGCGTAGGTGAAGTACAGACCCGTATTATTGGGGTCCGTGGCCGCGGTCTTGATATTGAACTGATCGTTGGCGTCGATGGTTTTGAAATCGCCCGACGGATCGTCATTCGTGTCGCCAGGCATGTTGCCATAGAAGAACACGTCTTGCGCCGCCAGGCCGGTATTGGCATTGGCTTTGACGACGACTTCCAACCAGCGGTCCTTGATCGCGTTGTCGGCCCAGACCAATTCGATCCGGTCGTTGGGCAACACATTGCCCGCATAACCGAGTTGCACCGGGACGGCCGTGCCAGCGGGACGATAGATCACGGTCGGGGCCGGCACCGGTGTGTTCCAGCTACCGTCCGTCGGATCGCTGCTCTGGCCTGAAATTCCCTGAGCACTCATCTTAAACGTGAAATCCGCGGCAGTGAGCGCGGCGTGGTTGCCACCTGGGCTGAGGTCCACCATGACGCCGTTGATGCCCTTGTCGTATGTCGTGTAGTTGGCAAAACCCGAAGTTCCACTTCCCGGCAGATAGGCACTCTTGTCGGTCGCAATCGCCGTGTCGTCATTCAAGTTCCCCGGATCGTTGGCGTTATCGTCGTAGAAAGAGTTGTTGTAGAAGACGTTCCGTTCCGCGACGGATGAAATTCCGGGAACAAACGCCAGGCCGGTGGGAGTGCCGATATTGGAAATCAGCGTAGTGAGTGCCTGCGTTGTGAAATCGTATTTCTGGATCGCGCCATTGAAATTGTGGTCGGGCGACAAGCCGATCAAAAGGTTGCCGTCGTGGTCCAGCAGAATGGCAGACGGCTGCGGAGGATCGCCGGCCGCATCACCCGTGCCGACCGGCGAAGTCAGGTCGACAAGCAGGTCGAGTTGATTTCCAGGCGATGCGCTGGCATCGTAGGTCATGATTCGGTGGTGATCGGTCGCGTGCAGGGCGAGCGAAAAGTCGGCCAGAATCATATCGCTGTTTGGCTTCACGATAATCGAGGAAGCGTTGACCCCGCTTCCCGAAGCAAGTGGCACGCTGTCCAGCGAATTGTCGTTGTTGTATCGGTTGATCGCTCCCGAATCGATATCGGCCACGATCAAGTCATGCGTGCCGTCCAAATCGGCATCGGCCGCGAAAGCCATACCGCCGGGGGTAAAGCTGATGACGTTCGTCTCGGCGCCTAGCCACTGTTGCGTGTTCGACGTGATATCGAACTTATAGACAACGCCTGCACCTAAGTCGCCGACGTACAGTTTCCCGTTCCCATAGACCAATGTGCCCGGCACCACGATCGTCGCGGGAAAGGCGTCGTTCTCACCCAGCTCTCCCAGGTACTGCCCGTCATGGCTGTAGTGCAAGACTTTGCCCTGAAACGTAACGAAGTCGGCGCTGCTCACATAGAACGAACCGTCGGGCACGACCACCAGACCGGTCGCCGTTGCCAGGCCATGATCGAGATACGGCACGCTGCCCGGTGTGGAGGCGTAGGCGTCGTCATAGCGCAGCACGCTCTTGCCGCCGCCTGGTTCGAGCTGGGCAATCAACAGATCGTCGCCAGACAACAAACGGCGGTCTTCCAGCCGCTCGAGACGACTTCGGAAATAAGTCGGACGAGTGACGCGGACAAACGATGATTTGCGTGTCATGCGGGGTATGTCCTTCAAGGTGAGAAAATCAAGTTCGGCACGTCGTTGTGCCTTGAGGTTTCAATAACCAATCGAATGAGCGGAGCCAGCTATGCAACCTGGCTCAATTCTGTGGGGTGGCGATTGTCAGCGTAACCCTCGCGAGGCGGGGTAGGGTCAAACCGCCACGGCAGGCGCAACTCCAGGGACGCTGCGACATTCTTACGTTCGTAATAGTGTTAACCCGTGCCAGTTTCGATTGCAAGTAGCGCGCCGCAAGTATTCCCGCTCTTCAACCGGCGTGGGGGTATCCCAAGGACCGCCTGGCCGAAAACGTGTGCTTGTCGCTTGCAAATCATGACCCGTTCAGTAATCATGCACAGGCAGTGTTGCGAGCATCGAGCCCAATGTTCAACTCTTTGGACCGCCCCACGTTATGAAAGAACGCGACAAGCCTTCCCGCCTGAAAGTGATCATGCGGACCGAAGACGATTACAAGCATTGTGCCTCGCGACTGAAGGCACTGGCCGATCCCGACCGGCTGCGGATCGTCAATTGCTTGATTCGCGGCCCCAAAAACGTGTCAGAACTGGCCAGCGAATTGGGCGAAGAGTTAGTGAAGATTTCGCATCACCTTGGCGTATTGCGCCACGCGAACGTGGTCGAGACCGAAAAGCAGGGCAAGTTTGTGGTCTATCGGCTCGACCCAGAAATTGCCGCCTCGAGCGCGACCTCAAGCAGTATCAAAACGCTCGACCTCGGCTGCTGCCGGCTTGACCTTCCCAAGCCGAACGGTCGCGCCAAGTCGTCACCTCAATAAATCAAGTTGGCCTCGGTTTGGTGTAATCTCCGCGCTATGGCCCTCCGCGCTACTGCTCGCCGCGGTAGATCTTTTGGTAGAGCACGTTTTTCTTCGACGTGACCGGGCCGGTATTCGTGTCGTCGCGCAGAATCGTGGCCATCATGTGATACTTCGCGTCGATGTCGTCGGCATAGTGCACGAGCAACGCTTCAGGCGTCATCGGCGGTTTCGGCGAGCCCCACTCTGGCAGCCGCTGGTGCGCCACGATGATGTGTTCGAGTCTGAGCAGCATCTCGGGATCGAGTTGGCGTCCGATGGCCGCTTCGCGCACGATGTCTCGGCCCTGCAGAATATGGCCAATCAGGTTGCCGGCCGCGGTATATTCGGCGCCCTGCGGGCGTTCTTCAATCTCGCGCAATTTGCCGATGTCGTGCAAGATCGCTCCCGCCACGACCAGCCCTTTGTTCAGCCGGGGCTTCATGTCGGGATAATAGTCGTCGTACTTGTCAGCCAGATAAACGCTCGTGCGCGTCACGCTGTGGACGTGTTCGACCCAGCCGCCGACAAACGCGTGGTGGTTGTGCGTGGCGGCCGGCAGCGTGAGCAGTGCCTCGCGGTTCGTTTCGAGCAAGTCGACGACCAGTGCGCACAATGCCTTGTCGAAAATCTGCTCGCGAGCCATCGCCAATAGCTCGTCGAACAGCACCTTGGCGTCGAACCGCGTCTGCGGCAAGCACATGGCAGGCGAAAAACCGTCGGCACTATCGGCGCTACACACCTCGCGGATCTTGCGCAGCTCTAGCTGCGGCCCGTAGGTCGTATCTCGATAAATCGCGCGAAGCTTGTAGAACGATCCCGGCTGCCAGGCTTCGCGGCAGTCGGCGCCCCACGGGGAATCGTGCCAGATGGGAAACGTCACTTCCCGCGCATGATCGCGGAAGCCGACCTTGTAGTACGGCTTGCCGTCGCGCGTCGTCAACTCCTCCTTGGCAGTCATCAACACAAACAAGTCGGCTTCCTGGCCGTGCGTCATCTCCGAAGGTATGGCAAGAGGCATGCGAAACTCTCGCGTAGAGCGGAATTCATGGCGGTGGATGCGACAAACGCAACCATCTTAACGCGTCGCAACGGCCGATCAATCGGCCGCCTGCAAATTCACTGTTGTCCACCATTAGAAATGACCCCATTGAGCCACCATTAGAAATGTCCCCTTGGTGAGGGTGTTTAGGGATCGAAAATAACGATGGGGGCGGCCTGCGAAGTGGAGGCGAGCGCCAGCG
>Ga0163150_10008316_pt1 | contig 11855 bp, 9 predicted proteins | sample OliLakLV19P2IB_FD_148628 | JGI IMG/M metagenome (GOLD analysis project Ga0163150, IMG submission 148628) | Freshwater microbial mat bacterial communities from Lake Vanda, McMurdo Dry Valleys, Antarctica - Oligotrophic Lake LV.19.P2.IB | ecosystem: Environmental > Aquatic > Freshwater > Lake >...
GGGCCAGTTCTGGAGTCAGGCCGGCGACGAAGCCTTGCTGTGTTTGGAAACCTTCTGGCGCAACGACCGCTGGCACCTGCTCTTCCCTCACACCTCATTCACCCCTGCAAGAAACTGAGATGCGCCCCCCGGAAACGCTTCGGCGGTGCCGTTCGTGGGCACGACACTTTCCCGTCTCACGTCGCTGGTGCTTACGAGTTGCGTCCGCGCACTCACGGCCCCGTGTATTCCAGCCGCACGATTTGTGTGTCCTTGTTGTTGCCCCACCCCGTGCCGAACTCGGCGATGTAGAGGCAGCCATCCGGCCCGAGTTCCATGTCCATGGGGCGCTTGAAGGTCATGTTCTTCGCGATGCGCTCCATGCGCAGCGAGCCGTCGGCGTTCTTGGCGATGTTCTCGTTCTCGTCCAGATGCACGGCGATGATCCAGTTGCGCGACCATTCGTAGATGAACAGCGTGTGGTCGTATTCTTTCGGCAGCTTCGTCTTCGACGGATTCTTTTCGTCGTAATAATAAACCGGCCCCGCCATCGCCGTGCGCCCGCCACCGCCGTTCACGACCGGGAACCGCACCGAAGCACTGCCCGGATACCAGATGAACGCCGGCTGCGTGGGCGGAAGATTCTTCACGCCAGTGTTGTTCGGGGAATTATTCACCGGTTGCAGCGGGTCAAAGAACGTGGCGTCGCCCGCCAGATAAGAAACCGGCGGCTTCTCCGTGAAGAGCGCCGGCTTGGCCGGCACGATGGCGGTCGGATCATTCTTGGCCGCCAGTTCCTTCACCAACTTGTCGTAGGTCGCGAGGGCTTTGGCTGAATCGGCCTTCGCCTTGTCATACGCGGTCTTCAACTTTTGATACCCGGCGCGCGCGGCGAAATCCTGTTTCACATACGGCTTGTTGTCGCCGCGCGAATACGGCCAGCCGAAGAAGCCCGGCTTCTTCGCCTGCATCACCGCGTCGAATCCGCCCGGCCCGCGTTTCGGATCGAGACCACCCGCGTCTGGTCCCACGTCGCCCCAATACAAAACGCTGGTGCGTGGATCAATGGAGAGGCGGTAGCCATTGCGCGTGCCCTTCACGTAAACTTCCGGGCGCGTGCCCGGCGTGCCCGGCGGAAACAGGTTGCCCTTGGGAATGGTGTAAGTGCCATCCGGCTCTGGGTGAATGCGCGCGATGCCGCCGCGCAGGTCATTCATGTTCGCCGAAGATTTTTGCGAATCCCAAGCCGAGCGCCCAGCGCGTTCGTCATGTGGAGAAAATCCATCCGAGTCGAACGGGTTCGTGTTGTCGCCGATGGCGATGTAGAGGTTGCCGTCCTTGTCGAACCCGAGCGAGCCGCCGACGTGGCAGCACTCATCGCGCTGCGTCGGAATGTCGATCACTGCCTTCGCCGAAGCGAGGTCGAGCGATTCGTCCACGAGCGTGTAGCGCGACACGCGGATAATGCCGGTCTTGCCATTCGGTCCCTTCGTCGTCTCCGGCAGCGAGTGGTTCAGATACACCCAGCCGTTCTTCGTGAAGTTAGGATCGAGCGCGATGCCGAGCATTCCGTCCTCCAGCCCGTCGAAGACTTTGATCTTCGCGATGGTCACGGACTTCTTCGTGTCCGGCTTCCACATTTTGATCGCCCCGGCGCGCTCCGCGGTGAACACGCGGCCATCCGCCGCCACGGCGATTTCCATCGGGTCTTTCAACGTGTCCTGCCACTTGCCGTCCACTTGCTGATCGGCGTCGAGAATCACTTTGCGGAACGGCCCGTCCACCTGCTCGCCGGAAGGCGTGGGAGTCTGCTCCTTCTTCGGTTCGGCTTTCGGCGCTTGCACGGTCTGGGCAAACGTCACGACGGCACTCAACGAAAGCGCGGCGCAAACAAAACGGACTTTGGCGAAAATCATGTCGGTGGAGATGGACGAGGCGGACACGCATTCATTCACCACGCCGCCGTGCGCCGCCGTTGAAGCTTGGTGTTTGGAATTTATTTGGAGTTTGAAGTTTGGGATTTGGTGTTTCCCCTCCGTTGTGTCACCAAGTAGCGCATGGCCGCACCGTTGTTGAAACTGGAGAACGTCAGCAAGAGCTACCGCGCCGCCGAAGGCCGCGCCCCCGTGCCCGTGCTGCGCGACGTGTCGCTCGAAATCGCCGCCGGTGAATCCCTCGCCATCGTCGGCCCGAGCGGCTGTGGCAAGAGCACGCTGCTCAACATCATCGGCACCCTCGACCACGCAGACTCCGGGCGCGTGTTGCTGGGCGACAAGGATTTGAGCACGCAGGACGAACGCGCGCTCGCCGCGATTCGTAATCGCGAGATTGGCTTCATCTTCCAGTCCCATCATCTGCTGCCGCACTGCACGGTCTGGGAAAACGTCCTGGTGCCGACGTTGGCCGAAAAGAATTCCGCGACGGCGAACGGTGCCGAGCAGCGCGCCGAGCGCCTGCTCAAACGTGTCGGACTCGCCGACCGCTTCACGCACCGGCCCGGCCAACTCTCCGGCGGCGAACGCCAGCGCGTCGCCGTTGTCCGCGCGCTCATCAATCAACCCAAGCTGCTGCTCGCCGACGAACCGACCGGCGCGCTGGACCGTGCCTCCGCCGATGAACTCGCGAAGCTCCTCGGCGAATTGAACCGCGAAGAAAGCGTGACCCTCATCGTCGTAACCCACGCGATGGATCTGGCGCGACAGATGGGCAAGGTCTTTGGGATCGAAGACGGCCAGTTGGTGCAGAGGTCATGAAATCTTCGGGCAAGAAATGAGGCCATATGCTGACCAGACCCATGCACGTCATCCTGCAACCTGAAGGGGTGCCAGAAAGTAGCCGGGGGTTGAGGAGCGCGCAGCTCGACGACACCCCCGGTGGCGATCCTCAATGGCACACGACCCCGGCGGGGTCGCAGAACCATTCGCCATTCGTGAGGCGCAACTCTGGCACCCCTTCAGGGTGCAGAACCTTTGTTGACACCTTTCCGGGGGTGTCGCTGCGCTCAACCCCCGGCTACTTTCTGCCAAGCCTCCGGCTTGGTGCACCGCTCGACTCATGACCTTTCGCACCCTCATCACTCGCAGCCTGCGCTTCCATTGGCGCGCGCATCTCGGCGTCGTGCTCGGCGCGGCCATCGGCAGCGCGGCGCTCATCGGCGCGCTCATCGTGGGCGACTCGGTGCGCGAGAGTCTGCGTGAGCGGGCGCTGGAAAGACTGGGCCGCGTGACGCAAGCCCTCCACGCGGGCGACCGGCTTTTTCGTGTCGAATTGGCCGAGCAACTGCCCGCGCTGGCCGGCGAAATTCACCGCGCGGCTCTCGTCGTTTCCGGCACCGCCACCCGGCAGGATGGCACGGCCCGCGCCAACGAGGTGCAGGTTCTCGGCGTCACCAGTAATTTTTGGGCGCTCGCAGAGGTGTCCGTCGCTTCGCCGGCCAATGGTTCTCCACTGATCATAAATCGCTCTCTCGCCTCGCAGCTTCAGGCCGCTCCGGGCGATGAAGTTGTGCTGCGCCTGCGCAAGCCTTCCGCGCTTTCGCAGGACGCGCCCATCACGCCGCAGAACGACGCGTCCGTGGCCTTGCGTCTCAAGGTTGGGGCGGTGATCGAGGATCGGCAGTTGGGGAACTTCAGCCTGCGCGTCAGCCAGATGCCGCCGCGCAACGCCTTCCTGCCCCACGACTATCTCGCGCGCGAGCTTGGTGTCATCGGTCGGGCTAATTTGCTGCTCGTCGCTTCCCCGGACACGTCGGTCACGAATCCACCCGCCGTTCCGTGGCAACTGGAGGATTTTCAATTGTCGCTGCGAGCCACCAATGATCAGTTCGCCCTGGGCACCGACCGTGTTTTTCTGGACGAACCTGTCGGTCGGGCCGCGTCGAGCGCGGGCGGCAACGCCTCGCCCATTCTGACTTATCTGGTGAACCTGATGCGGGCCGGCACGAACAGCACGCCCTACTCGATGGTCACCGCCGCCGGTGCTCCGTGGACACCCGCCAATTTGCAGGACGATGAGATCGTCGTGAACCAATGGCTGGCGGATGATTTGCAGATCCAACCCGGCGCAGAGATGGAGTTGACCTACTTCGTGGCGGACTCCGGCGTGCAACTCATCGAGCGGACGAATCGCTTCCGCGTGCGCAGCATCGTGCCGCTGGCCGGCCTCCATGACGACCCCGCGCTGATGCCGGAGTTTCCCGGCATCGCCAAGGCCGAGAGCACGCAGGACTGGGACGCGGGCTTTCCGCTGACGCACAAGATTCGCCCGAAGGATGACGCCTACTGGAAGCAACATCGCGGCACCCCCAAAGCCTTCGTCACGCTGGCTGCCGGTCAGCGCATGTGGGGCAATCGTTTCGGTCAGTTGACCGCCGTGCGCTGGCCGATGCCTCCACAGGCCGCGCCTGAAACCGCGCGCGGCGAAATCGTCCGGCAACTCGTGAGCCGTATTCAACCAGCGGAACTCGGCTTCACGTTTCGTCCCGTGCGCAGCGAAGCACTCCAGGCGGCGGCGCAGTCGCAGGACTTCGGCGGGCTGTTCATCGGGTTCAGCTTTTTCCTCATTGGCGCGGCGCTCATCTTGATGGCGTTGTTGTTTCAATTCGGCATCGAGCAGCGCGCGGCGGAGATCGGCACGCTGCTGGCGCTGGGCTTTCGCGCGAAACAGGTGCGGAGAATTTTCCTGCTCGAAGGCGCGGCGCTGGCCTTCGTCGGTAGCGTGCTCGGTGTCGTGGGAGGAGTTTTCTATGCGCGCGCGATGCTGCACGGACTGACGACCGTATGGCGCAGTGCCACGAACACCAGCGCGCTCACATTTCACGCATCGCCCGTCACGATTTTGATCGGGCTGATCAGCGGGACTTTGGTGGCGGTCATCACGATTTGGTTTGTGCTGCGCAAGCAGGCGCGGCAGCCCGTGCGTGCGCTGCTGGCGGGCGAGTTGGAGTGCGGTGACTTGTCACCGCCTTCCCGTTTGGCGACTCGTCGCCAAACAACCGCGACAAGTCGCGGTTGGAAAAGGCTGCGACAAGTCGCAGCACTCCAGGTTTTTCGCGCGCCGATCGTCGCTTGTGCCTCGCTCGTTTTTGCCATCATCACCATCGCTGCCGCCTACGCCACGGGCGAGACGAGCAATCCCGGATACTTCTTCAGCGCGGGTTCGCTGGCGTTGATTGCCGGACTCGCTTTGACCTCAGCGCTATTGCAGCGAATGGCGGAACCGTCCCAAGGCAAAGTGATTCCCGGAGATTTGGGGCGGACGGGGATTGGAAAAGAAAATCCCCGTCCGCCCATAATCCTCGGGAAAAATTTCTCAACCTTCTCCGTGCGCGGCGCGGCGCGGCGCAAGAACCGCAGCGTGGCCACGGTGGCGTTGCTGGCGAGCGGTGTGTTCCTCATCGCGTCCATCGGTGCGTTCCGGCTGGATGCGGAGGCGGACGCGTGGAAGCGCAGTTCGGGCACGGGCGGCTTCGCGCTCATCGGCGAGAGCACGCTGCCCATCGTGAAGGATTTGAACACGGCGGAAGGCCGCGATGCGCTCGGGCTGAACGAGAAGATTTTGAAGGATGTGAAGTTCGTGCCGTTCCGCGTGCGCGACGGGGATGACGCGAGCTGCCTGAACTTAAATCGCGCGCAACAGCCGAGGTTGTTGGGCGTGAAGCCGGAGTTAATGAGCGAGCGGAAGGCGTTTTCCTTCGCCAGCCAAGTAGGACAGGCGTCTCGCCTGTCCAACCATTCAAATAGATCAGATGGTTTGACAGGCGAGACGCCTGTCCTACGAGAGTGGGCGTCGCTGCGCGACGCTGGTGTTTCAGATGTGGTTCCCGCCATCGGCGACGCCGCTTCCATCCAATGGGCTTTGCACAAAAAAATCGGCGACACGCTGCCGTATCGCGATGAGCGCGGGAATGATTTCGATGTGCGGCTCGTCGGCGGGGTGGCGAACTCCATCCTGCAAGGCTCGCTCATCATTGATGAGGCGGAATTCACGCGGCGGTTCCCCGGCGTGAGCGGTTATCGAATGTTCCTGATTGATTGCCCGTCGAACGCCTTGCCGCAGGTCAGCGCGGAGTTGTCGCGCGCGTTGCAGGACTACGGCTTCGAGGTGACGCCGGCGGCGCAGCGGCTCGCGGCGTTCAACGCGGTGCAGAACACGTATCTGAGCACGTTCCAGGTGCTGGGCGGTCTGGGCCTGCTGCTCGGCAGCGCGGGGCTGGGCATCGTGGTGTTGAGAAATGTTTTGGAGCGGCGTGGCGAACTGGCGCTGCTCATCGCGGTGGGTTTCCGACGCGGGCGCGTGCAGAAGCTGGTGCTGGCGGAACACGCGGCGCTGCTGGGGTTGGGACTGCTCATCGGCGTCGGGTCCGCGCTGGTGGCGATTCTGCCGAGCCTGCTTTCGCCGCGCGGCGAGTTGCCGGTGATGTCGCTGTCGCTCACGCTGGGCGGCGTGCTGTTGTTTGGATTGATTTCGACCTGGCTGGCCACGCGCGTGGCAGTGCGGGGGAACTTGTTGGAAGGATTGAGAAATGAATGAACTGATTTTTGACCACGGAACACACGGAAGACACGGAATGAAAAATATCCGGTTCAGTGTGCTCCGTGTTTTCCGTGGTTCCATGTTTGTGGCGCTGGGATGCTCGGCGTGGATGGCTTTCGCCGCCGATACGAAGCCTCTCTACCAAAATAATTTCACGACCAACGAAGTCGGCAAGCTGCCGGAAGAAATGCTGCTGCTCGACGGCGGGTTCGCAGTGCAGGAGGTCGCGGGCAACAAGGTGCTCCAGCTTCCCGGTGCGCCGCTGGAGACGTTCGGCGTGCTCTTCGGTCCCACCGAGGCGTCCGGACTCTCGTTGAGCGCGCGTGTTCACAGCACGAAGAAAGGGCGGCGCGAGCCGGCCTTCGCACTCGGGCTGAACGGCAACGCGGGCTACAAGCTGCAAATCTCCGCCGCGAAAAAACTCGTGGAGCTTTACAAGGGCGACGACGTGATCGCCTCGACTCCGTTCACCTGGGAATCCGATTCGTGGACCATGCTCAAGCTACAAGTGCGCAAGGTGAAGGCCGGCGAGTTCGTCATCGAAGGCAAGGCGTGGAAGCAAGGCACGCCCGAGCCGGCCAAGTGGACCCTCATGCACACGGAGACGACCGAGCCGAACGCGGGCCGCGCCTCCATCTGGGGCAATCCCTTCGCCGGCACGCCGATTGATTTCGATGATCTGGTGGTGAGCGATGTGAAGTAGTTGCGCAGCGAGATTGCCCGCTTTACCGCAGTCCGCTACGCTCCCGCCATGAAACTTTGGCTGGCGTTGCTCTCGTTGCTCCCCGCGTTTTTCTCCAACGCAGCGGAGGTGAAAGTCTCCTCGGCGGGCAAGACCATCGTCATCATTCCCATTCGCGAGGACATCGCGCCGCCGCTCGTGTATCTCGTCCGGCGCGGCGTGAAGCAGGCCATCGAGGAAAAGGCCGACCTGCTCGTGCTCGACATGAAGACCGACGGCGGGCGCATCGACACCACCGAGGACATCATCAGCATCATCGGCGAGTTCAAGGGCGACACGGTGACGTTCGTGAATGACCGCGCGTTCTCCGCCGGCGCGTTCATCTCCGTGGCGACGAAGAAAATTTACATGGCCCCGCAGAGCGTCATTGGCGCCGCCGCGCCGGTGATGATGGCTCCGGGCGGCCAGGTGCAGGACGTGCCGGGCACGATGGAAATTAAAATGAAATCCGCCGTGCGCGCGCTGGTCCGGCGCGTGGCGGAAAAGAACGGCCACAACGTGGACGTCATCGAGTCGATGATCGACAAGAACAAGGAGTTGATAATCGACGGCGTGGTGCTGAACGAGAAGGGCGACATCCTCACCCTCACCGACACCGAGGCGAGCAAAGAATACGGTGATCCGAAGAAGCCGTTGCTCTCGCTCGGCACGGTGGAGAACCTTGACGCGCTGCTGTTGAAGCTCGGCTACGTGAACGTGAAGCGCATCGATGTAAAACCCACGGGCGCGGAGAAGCTCGGTTCGTGGATTAACATGATCAGTCCGCTGCTGCTCATCATCGGGGCCGTCGGCCTCTACATCGAATTCAAGACGCCGGGGTTCGGGCTGCCGGGCATCGTGGGCCTCACGGCCTTCGCGATTTATTTTGCGGGCGGTTACATCGCGGGTTTCTCGGGGCTGGAATGGATGCTGGTCTTTCTGGTGGGCGCGGTCTTGCTGGCCCTGGAGTTGTTCGTCTTTCCCGGAACCGTGGCCATCGGCGTGGTCGGCGCGTTTCTCATGCTGTTCTCCATCGTGATGGCGCTGGTGGATTTGTATCCCGGCGTGCCGGCGGTGCCGAACGGGCCGGTGCCGGCCTGGCCGCGTTTCGCGGGTCCGACGGCGGGCAGCGTGGAAGATGCGTTGCGCACGTTGCTCATCGCGATTGGCGGCGTGGCGATTGGCGTGTGGCTGGCGAGCAAGCTGTTGCCGAAGACTTCGATGTACACCGCGCTCATCTCGCAAGGCGTGAGCGGCGGCGCGACCACGGCGGCCTACGCGACGTTGGAGACGACGATGCTCGGCGCGCAGGGCGTGAGCATTTCCGCGCTGCGCCCCGGCGGCAAGGCGCAGTTCGGCGAGACGATTCTCGATGTGCGCGCGGAGGGCGGAATGATCGGCACGGGGACGAATGTCCGCATCATTGGTTTCAGCGGCGGGACGGCGGTGGTGGAAGAGGTGGTGTGAAAGGGCGGGGAAGAACATCGAACATCCAACATTGAACATCGAACTCTGAACGGGCTTCGCGCGCCAGGTACCATGAATGAATGTCCGGTGTTGCGTGTTTCCAGTTCGCTTCCTACTTTTGGTGCCATGAAATCACTCTTCGCGCTCGTGCTGGCGGCCACGACGGTTTCCTTGTTCGCCGCCCCCATGCCTCTTTCGGACGGCAAGACGTTCAACGGCTGGGTTGGCGACACGAACCAGACTTGGCGCATCGACACGAACGGCGCGTTCGTGGGCGGCACACTGGAGAAGCAAGTGCCGCGCAATGAGTTTCTCCGCACCGAGCAGTCGTACACCAATTTCATTCTCAAGCTGAAGTTCAAGCTCGTGGGCACGAATGGCTTCATCAACGGCGGCGTGCAGATTCGCAGCCAGCCCGCGACGAAGCCGACGAATGAAATGGTCGGTTACCAGTGCGACATCGGGCCGGGCTGGTGGGGCGCGCTCTACGACGAATCGCGCCGCAACAAGGTGCTCATCAAACCGGACGCGGCTGCGGTGACGAAAGCCGTCAAGCCGAACGACTGGAACGAGTATCTCATCCGCGCGCGCGGCAAGACCATCGAGACGGCGATCAACGGCGTGGTGATGATTCGCTACACCGAAACGGACGACACGCTGCCGCAATACGGTTTAATCGGCCTCCAAGTTCACGGCGGCGGCGCGGCGGAAGTCAGCTACAAGGACATCACGATTCAAGTTCTGCCGTAGCTGTGGGCGGCGGGCATTCGTCGCTCGACGTTCACAGGTTTTTTGCCAACATCATCCGCATGTCCCACCTCCTCATCCGCGACATGCCTGAGCAGGAGCGCCCGCGCGAGCGACTCGTCGCCCTCGGCGCGGACGCGCTACGCCACGCCGAACTGATCGCGATCATGCTCCGCACCGGGATGAAGGGCGTCTCGGCCATTCAAATTGCCGAACAGTTGCTGCAAAAATTCGGCACGCTCGACGGACTCGCCCGCGCTTCGCTCGCGGAACTCGGCCAGGTCAAAGGCGTGGGGCGCGACAAGGCCATTGCGCTGAAAGCCGCTTTCACCCTCGCGCAGCGCATGGCGAAGGAACTCCGCAGCGAAGCGCCCTTGCTGGAACTGCCCGCGCACATCGCCGACCTGCTGCGCGAGGAAAACCGCTTCCTGGAAGTGGAGACCTTTCAGGCCGTGCTACTCAACACGCGCCGCCGGCTCATCCGCGTGGAAAAACTTTCCCAAGGCACGCTCGATACCATTCTCGTTCACCCGCGCGAAGTCTTCCGCGCCGCCATCGCGGCGAACGCCGCGTGTGTCGTGCTCGTTCATAATCATCCCAGCGGCGATCCCACGCCGAGCGAGGCGGACATCAAGGCCACCCGCGATCTGATCCGCGCCGGGCAGTTGCTGAAAATTGAGGTGATTGACCATGTGATTCTGGGCCGCGCCACGGCCGAGCGGACGAAGGATTACGCGTCGTTGCGGGAGCTGGGTTACTTCTACTCGTAGCCGCCAGCGAACTGAAAAAATGTGGCGGCAGGCATCCTGCCTGCCAGTGAGGGCCGGCTTCCAGCCGCCCGGAAAAGACGTGCCGGGGTCAGGTGCGCGCAATAATTTTCGGCACGACTCTCGTGGTCGGGCTTCGTTCCGCCGGGCTGGAAGCCACGGCTCACTGGCGGGCAGGATGCCCGCCGCCACATGCCAGGTTGTGCCGCCGAAAAAATTCTCCCACGCCACGCCATTGACGAAAGCCAGCGCGCTCCCTATTACAAGCGCCGCTCTGACCAAACAGGAAATCTCAACGAAGGAAATTTATGGCCGCCAAATCTCTCGAAAAATCCGCCCCTGAATCCAAAGACGTCAAGTCCACTGAAGCCGCGAAACTCGCTGCCACGCGCGAGCGCGAACTGGACGCCGCCATCTCCAGCATCACGAAAGCCTACGGCGATGGAGCCATCATGCGCCTCGGCTCGGCGCAGGCGTTGCGCAAGATTGAAGTCATTCCCACCGGAGGTTTGGCGATTGATCTCGCGCTGGGCGTGGGCGGGTTGCCGCGCGGGCGTATCATTGAAATTTTTGGCCCGGAATCTTCCGGCAAAACCACGCTGATGCTGCACGTCATCGCCAACGCACAGAAGGCGGGTGGTCTGGCGGCCTTCATCGACGCCGAGCACGCTCTTGATCCGGCTTACGCCAAGAAGCTCGGCGTGAACCTCGACGACCTGCTCGTCTCGCAGCCCGACAGCGGCGAAGAGGCTCTGACGATTTGCGAAACCCTCGCGCGCTCGAACGCGCTCGACGTGATCGTCATCGACTCCGTGGCTGCGTTGGTTCCGAAGGCCGAGCTGGAAGGCGAGATGGGTATGGCCACGATGGGCATGCAGGCGCGCTTGATGAGCCAGGCGTTGCGCAAACTCACGGCCGTTCTCGGCAAAGGCAAAACCACCTGCGTGTTCACCAACCAGCTCCGCGAAAAAGTCGGCGTCATGTTCGGCAATCCCGAGACGACGCCGGGTGGCAAGGCGCTGAAGTTTTACGCCAGCGTGCGCATCGACATCCGCCGCCGCGACACGCTCAAGGACGCCGCTGGCAACGCCATGGGCAACGTGACCAAGGTGAAGATCGTGAAGAACAAGGTCGCGCCGCCGTTCGCCGAGGCCGAGTTCGAGATCCTCTACAACCACGGCATCAACAAGGAAGGCAGCATCATCGATGTGGGCCTGACGCACGGCGTGGTGGAGAAGAAGGGCGCGTGGCTGCAATTCGCCGGCGAACTGATCGGTCAGGGCAAAGAAGCCGCCCGTGTCGCCCTCGTCGAGAAGCCGGAACTGGCGAAGAAGATCGTGGACGCGATCATGGAGAAGCGAAACGCCGTTCCCGCGCCAGCGGCTTGACCGTGTCTTTTCCGCGTCGCTGAGATCTCGGGGGCACGTGCCGGGGCGGGATCACGGGAGATTGGCTGCTGAGTCAGGTCAAGAGGCGCAGGTTCCGCTTCCGCTCACGCGCGACTTCACCGTGTTCATTCTAGTTCGCGTTCAAGATGAGACTAACAATCCAAGGCCAGGCGCAAATGCTCCGCACTCGGTCGTGATCTGAAGCCAGCCGTGGCAGGCCAGCCTCCAAGGTTCGCACGACTCCCGCCATGT
>Ga0163150_10008318_pt1 | contig 11855 bp, 6 predicted proteins | sample OliLakLV19P2IB_FD_148628 | JGI IMG/M metagenome (GOLD analysis project Ga0163150, IMG submission 148628) | Freshwater microbial mat bacterial communities from Lake Vanda, McMurdo Dry Valleys, Antarctica - Oligotrophic Lake LV.19.P2.IB | ecosystem: Environmental > Aquatic > Freshwater > Lake >...
CGCCGCTGCGTACCAGCACCTGGCCGACGCCGCCGCCGCGGTGGTGGGCATCAAGGTGAAGGCGCTGCCCAACGCGCGCAGCAATGCGACGCTGGGCCAGGAGCGCACCGGCAGCGGCGTGGTGTTCGCCCCGCAGGGCCTCGTCCTGACCATCGGCTACCTTATCCTGGAAGCCGACCAGGTGGAGATCACGACCAACGCCGGGCGCACCGTGCCCGCCACCGTGGCCGCATACGACCACGCGACCGGCTTCGGATTGTTGCGGCCGTTTGTACCGCTCGGCATCAAGCCCATCAGCCTGGGGACCTCGGCCAGTGTCGACGCGCACGATCGCCTGCTGGTCGCGGGCAGCGGCGGCGCGGGCGAGGACGGGTTGTCGGTAGCCACCGTGGTTTCGCGCCGCCAGTTCGTCGGCTACTGGGAATACCTCATCGACGGCGCGATCTTCACCTCGCCGCCTCGAGCGGATTTTGGCGGCGCCGCCCTCATCAACCGCCAGGGCGAGCTCGTGGGCATCGGCTCGCTGTTCGTGATGGATGCGATGGCCCCGGGAGAGCGCCTGCCGGGCAACATGTTCGTGCCCATCGACCTGCTCAAGCCGGTGCTGGAAGAGATGATCGCCACCGGGCGGCAGAAAGGCGGGGCGCGGCCGTGGCTCGGCGTGAGTTCGCTCGAGGAAGACGGCCGCCTCAAGGTGCTGCGTGTTTCCGCCGATGGCCCCGCCGAAAGGGCGGGCATCGCCCCGGGCGACATCATCCTGGGGCTCTCGGGCGAGAAGGTGGAGCGGCTGCACGACTTCTACACCCGCCTCTGGAAAACCGGCGCGCCGGGGGTAGAAGTCACGCTCAAGGTGCTCAAGGGCACCGAGGTGCTCGACGTGAAGGTCCTGTCGGTCGATCGCTTCGAGGCGCTGCGCAAGAAGCCGACGATCTGAAACGATCAACAATTGGTGGCGGCATGGGCTGTCATAGCGGCGGCGCGAGCTCGATCCTGCCGGGCGTATCGAGGTTCGCCTCGATCGCGAAGACGAGGTCGCCGGCCTCGATGCGCGTGGCACCCGCCTCCCAGAACCCGATGATTGCGCCGGCCCGCTCCACCGCGACCACCAGCACATGGGGCACCTCGCGCCAGGCGCGGCCGACCTCGGCTTCGCGCGCCGGCCGCTCCGAGATGCGCATGAACCCGTTGGGCCCGCACAGCAGGTCGGCCACGAAACGCGTGGTGTAGCGCGAGCTCACCGCGTCGGCCATGAGGTGGCCCGCCAGGCGGGAAGGTGCAATGACCTCCTGCGCGCCCGCGCGCCGCAGCAGCTGAACGTTCTCCTGGTCATTCACCGTCGCGAGGATTCGGATGTCGGGATTGAGGTTGCGCGCCGTGAGCGTGCCGAGCGCCGCGATCTCGTCGCGGCGGATGCAGAAAAGGATGGCGCGTGCCGTCGTGATGCCCGCCTGCTTGAGCGTGTCGTCGCGCGTACAGTCGCCGCGCAAGCCGATGAGCCCATGCTCGGCGGCCTCCTCGAGGCGGTCGGCCTCGAGATCGATCACCACCACGACGCGCGGGTCGGCCTCGCTGGCCGCGAGCAGGCGCGCGGCGCTGCTGCCCGAGTACCCGTATCCGCATACGATGATGTGGCCGGTGAGCTGCTGCTGGAGCTTCTTCATGCGGTGCTCCTCGACGATGCGTTGCCAGAAGAATTCGTAGGCGGTCCCGAGGAACATGAGCCAGACGAAAAGACGGATGGGGGTGATGGCGAGCGCGTCCACCAGGCGCGCGTTTTCTCCCCACTGGCACGATGTCGCCGTAGCCCACGGTCGTGATCTGACCATGGTGAAATAGACCACGTCGGCCAGGCCCACGCGCCCGCCGGAGGCGTCGCGCAGGTTGTCGCGTTCGAGCCAGAAGATCAGCACCGCAAGGAGCAGCGCGACGACGACCAGGCCGCCGCGGCGCAGGAGCACCCTTGCGGGCGCCGGCTGCCGCACATACAGCATGCGCGTGAAGCGCGCGGTGCCGGCCTTGCGCTCGCCCGTTTGCCGCGTTGCGCCCGCGCCGCGATCGACCACCCGGTCCGGAGTCATGCCGAACTATTGCCGCCCGCGTTCACCGGCGTCAAGGCGAATCGCGGCCGCGCACGGGGGAAGGAACTTCCCGGCTCACACGCGTCTGACAGGACTACAGGGAAAAAGGGGAATTCCCCATGCGGCTCCTCCTCGAAGCGTGGCGCGCGAACGACCTCGTCGAATTCGCACTCGCCACGGGCATCCTGCTCGGCGTCCTGCTTGCGCTGGTGCTGTTGCGCTACGTCGCCGCGAAGATCGTTGGCGCCGTCTCCCGCCGCGCGGGCTCCCCGGTGGGCCAGGGAGTCGCCCGCGCGATCGAGGGCACGCAGCTGTGGCTCTTGCTGCCCCTTGCCCTGCTCGCGGCGGCGTCGGCCCTGGAGCTCCCCGCGCGCCTGCAGCACCTGGTCGAGGTCGCCGCCGTGGCGGGGGTCGTGATGCAGGCGGGCGTGTGGAGCTCCCACCTGATCCAGGAATGGCTCAATCGCAAGACGGCCTCGCGGGGCGCCACCGACGGCGACGCGATCACCGCGCTGGCGCTCCTCAGCTTCGCCGCGCGCGTCGCCGTGTGGGTGCTCGTCCTCCTGGTGATCCTGGACCACATGGGCTTCAACATCACCGCGCTCGTGGCCGGCCTCGGCATCGGCGGCGTGGCCGTCGCCCTCGCGGTGCAGAACATCCTCGGCGACCTGTTCGCGTCGCTGTCGATCGTGCTCGACAAGCCGTTCGTGGTGGGCGACTTCATCGTCGTGGACGACATGCGCGGCACCGTGGAGCGCGTGGGCGTGAAGTCCACCCGGGTGAGGAGCCTCGATGGCGAGAGCCTCGTGTTCTCGAACTCCGAGCTGCTCAAGAGCCGCATCCGCAATTTCCGCCAGCTCACCGAGCGCCGCGTGCTTTTCACCATCGGGGTGACCTACCAGACGCCGGCCGCGCAGGTCGGCTCCATTCCGGCCTGGCTGCGGGCCATCGTCGAGGAACGCGAGAAGACGCGCTTCGACCGCGCGCACTTCAAGGAGTACGCGGACTCGGCGCTTGTCTTCGAGGTGGTCTACTACGTTCTCGACCCGGCGTACAACGTCTATATGGACATACAGCAGGCGATCAACCTCGAGATCCTCGAGCGCTTCACGGCCGAGGGCATCGGGTTCGCGTATCCCACGCAGACGCTGCACATCGCCACCGTTCCCGCCGCGTCCGAATCGGCCGCGGGCTAGGCGGGGCGCTCGCCCTCAGCGCGCCCCGGATTTCTCCGCGAAGGACTGCCCGCCGCCGTAGCTGCCGAGCTCCTGCAGCTTGCCGCCCTTCTTGAGCGTCACCGCGCAGTACTTCACCTCGGCGATCTTGCCGAACGGATCGAGCGCCGCGTTGGTGAGCAGGTTGGCTGCGGCTTCGTAGAACGCAAACGGGATGAACACCGCTCCTCGCGGCGTGCCGTCGTCGGCGCGCGCGGTGAGCGCGATCTCGCCGCGGCGCGAGGCCACGGTAATCACGTCGCCGGCCTTGCAGCCGATCGCGTCGAGATCCAGGGGGTGCACCGATCCCACGGCGAGTGGCTCGATGGCATCCAGCACCGAGGCGCGCCGCGTCATGGAACCCGTGTGCCAATGCTCGAGCTGGCGCCCGGTGATGAGCACGAACGGGTACTGCGCATCGGGGCGCTCGTTCGCGGGGATGAGGTCCGCGGGCACGAACTTGCCGAGGCCATCGCGCGTCGGGAAGTTCTCCGTGAACACCACCGGCTGGCCGGGATCGTCCTCGGTGCGGCACGGATAGGTGACCGACGATTGCTCCTGCAGGCGGTCCCAGGTGATGCCCGCGATCGTGTCCATGGCCTGGCGCATCTCCTCGTACACCTCGGCCACGCCGCTTTCAGGACCCTGGTAGTCCCAGCCGCAACCGAGCTTGTTGGCAAGCTGCTGGATGATCCACAGGTCCTGGCGCGCGTCACCGGGCATGTCGAGCGCGCGCTTGCCGAGCTGGACCATGCGATCGGTGTTGCTCACGGTGCCGGTTTTCTCCGGCCACGCGGACGCGGGCAACACGACATCGGCGAAATACGCGGTCTCGGTGAGGAAGATGTCCTGCACCACCAGCATGTCGAGCGCGGCAAGGCCTTCGCGCGCGTGGTGCGCGTTGGGATCCGACATCGCGGGGTTTTCGCCCATGATGTACATGCCCTTGATCCTGCCTTCGCAAGCCGCGTCCATGATTTCGACCACGGTCAGGCCCGCCTTGTGGTCGAGGGTTCGCCCCCAGAACTTCTCGAAGCGCGCGATCGCATCCGGATCGTCGACGCGAATGTAGTCGGGATACATCATGGGGATGAGGCCCGCATCCGATGCACCCTGCACGTTATTCTGCCCGCGCAGCGGGTGCAGCCCCGTTCCCGGCCGGCCGATCTGCCCGGTCATGAGCGAGAGCGCGATCAGGCAACGCGCGTTGTCGGTGCCGTGCACATGCTGCGAGACACCCATGCCCCAGAGGATCATCGAGCCCTTCGAGGTCGCATAGGCGCGGGCAACTTCGCGGATGGTCTCGGCCGGGATGCCACAGAGCGGCGCCATCTTCTCCGGGCTGAAGCCCCTGGCGTTTTCCTTCAGCGCCTCGAAGTTGCTGGTGCGCTGGCGCACGAACTCCTTGTCTACCAGCCCCTCCTCGATGATGGTGAAGATCATCGCGTTCAGCAACGCCACGTCCATGTCGGCGGTGAACTGAAGGTATTTCCACGCGTGGCGCGCCAGTTCGTTGCGACGCGGGTCGGCGACAATGAGCCTCGCGCCGCGCTGCACGGCGTTCTTGATCCAGGTGGCCGCGACCGGATGGTTCGAGGTCGGGTTGGCGCCGATCAGGAAGATCACTTCCGCCTTGGCGACATCGGAGACCTGGTTGGACACGGCGCCGGAGCCGATGCCCTCCAGCAGCGCGACCACGGAGGAGGCGTGGCACAGGCGCGTGCAATGGTCGACGTTGTTGGTGCCGAAGCCGGTGCGCACCAGCTTCTGGAAGAGGTAGGCCTCCTCGTTGGAGCCCTTGGCACTGCCGAAGCCGGCGAGCGCATTGGGTCCGATGGTGTCGCGGACCTTCTTCAGTCCCGTGGCGGCGAGCTCGAGCGCCTCTTCCCAGCTGGCCTCGCGGAACACGGAAGACCAGTTGGTGGGATCCATCGCGATGTCGTCGCCCTTGGCCACGCCGGCCTTGCGGATCAGCGGCGTGGTGAGCCGCTGCGGGTGCGAGACGTAGTCGAAACCGAAGCGGCCCTTGACGCACAGGCGCTCGTGGTTCGACGGGCCATCGCGGCCGTCGACACGGATGATCTTGTTGTCCTTCACGTGATAGGTGAGCTGGCAGCCGACACCGCAGAACGGGCAGACCGAATCGACCTCCTTGTCGGCCTTGACCGCATAGGCGTGCCTGGCGGGTGCCAGCGCGCCCGTGGGGCACGCCTGCACACATTCGCCGCAAGCCACACACGTGGAGGCACCCATCGGATCGTCGAAGTCGAACACGATCTTCGAGGCCTCGCCGCGGAAGGCATAACCGATCACGTCGTTGACCTGTTCCTCGCGGCAGGCGCGCACGCAGCGCGTGCACTGGATGCAGGCATCGAGGTTCACGTCCATCGCGGGGTGCGAGATGTCCGCCTTCGGCTGGTGGCGCGCCTCGAAGCGGCTGTGCTGCACGCCGAGTTCGGCCGCCCAGTGGAAAAGCTCGTTGCCGCCGGGCTTGAGGTCCTCTTTCGGCACGTCGGAGAGCAGCAGCTCGACCACCATCTTCTGCGAATGCAGCGCGCGCGCGGAGGTGCTTTCGATCTCCATGCCCATGGCGGGCGCGCGGCAGCACGAGGGCGCCAGCACGCGCTCGCCCTTGATTTCGACCACACACGCGCGGCAGTTGCCGTCGGCGCGGTAGCCTTCCTTGTAGCAGAGGCGCGGGATCTCGACGCCGTGCCGCGAGGCGGCCTGGATGATCGTCTCGCCGGCGAAGGCGGAGATGGTCTCGCCATTCAGCTTGAAGTCGATGGTCTCGGCCGTGGTGGCCAGCTCGTTCATCTTCATGCGTTCAGACCTCGTGCGGGAAGTGCTTCACGACGCAGCGGATCGGGTTGGGCGCGGCCTGTCCCAGGCCGCAGATCGACGCGTCCGCCATCGCCACCGACAGCTCCTCCAGCAGCGACTGGTCCCATTTGCGGCTCTCCATGAGGTGCGCGGCCTTCGCGGTGCCGACGCGGCACGGCGTGCACTGCCCGCACGACTCGTGCTCGAAGAAGCGCATCAGGTTCAACGCCGCGTCGCGCGCCCGGTCGTGCCGCGACAGGACGATCACCGCCGCCGACCCGATGAAGACACCGTGGGGCTGGAGCGTGTCGAAGTCGAGCGCGATGTCGCCCATGGAGGCCGGCAGGATGCCGCCGGAGGCCCCGCCCGGCAGGTAGGCGTAGAACTCGTGACCGTCGAGCATTCCGCCGCAGTACTCGTCGATCAGCTCGCGCGCGCTGATGCCGGCGGGAGCCAGGTGCACGCCGGGCGTCTTCACCCGGCCCGACACCGAGAAGGACCGAAGCCCCTTGCGCCCGCGGCGCCCCTCGGAGACGAACCAGCCCGGGCCTTTCGCGACGAGGTCGCGTATCCAGTGCAGCGTCTCCATGTTGTGTTCGAGGGTGGGGCGGCCGAAGAGGCCCACCTGCGCCACGTAGGGCGGGCGCAGCCGCGGCATGCCGCGCTTGCCCTCGATCGATTCGATCATCGCGGACTCCTCGCCGCAGATGTACGCGCCGGCGCCGCGGCGCAGGTGGATGCGCGGCAACTTCGCGGGGGGATCGGCGGCGAGCGCGGCAAGCTCGCGCTCCAGCAGCTCGCGGCAGGCGTGGTACTCGTCCCTCAGGTAGACGTAGATGTCCTCGATCCCCACCGCCCAGGCCGCGATCAGCATGCCTTCCATGAAGCGGTGCGGGTCGCGTTCGAGATAGTGGCGGTCCTTGAAGGTGCCGGGCTCGCCCTCGTCGATGTTGATCGCCATGAGGCGCGGGCCCGGCTCGGCGCGCACGATCTTCCACTTGCGCCCGGTGGGGAAACCCGCGCCGCCCAGCCCGCGAAGCCCGGCGTCATCCATCGTCTTGATGACGGCATCGACGTCGCGCTTGCCATCGACGCATTCGACCCAGGTCCGGTAGCCGCCCTGCGAGACGTATTCGGCGAACGCGATGGGCTCCAGCGCAGGCGCCTTGACGGCGCCCGCCGCGAGCGCCGCGGCGACAGTCGCCTCGGTCGCGTGGCCGAACGCGTTCTGCCCCACGCAGACTGCCGGGGCCTCGGCGCAGCGCCCGATACACGGCGCGGCGATCACGCGCACATTCGGGCCGACGAGGCCGGGAAGTTTTTCCAGCAGATCGCCCGCGCCGGCCATGCGGCAGGACAGGGTTTCGCAGACCCGCACCGTCACCGCCGCGGGGGCGTCTTCGCCCTCCTTCACGATGTCGAAGTGGTGATAGAAGGTGGCGACCTCGTAGACCTGCGCCATCGACAGCCTCATCGCCTCGGCCAGCGCGTTCAGCCGCGCGGCCGAAAGGTGGCCGAAGCGGTCCTGGACGCGGTGCAGGTTCTCGATCAGGTACTCGGCGGCGCGCGGCGCGCCTTCGAGCACCCGCGCGATCTCCTCGCGGGCAACGGGATCGACGGCGCGTCCCTTCGGGGTGGGACGGGCGCGGCGGATTTTCGAGATGGGGATGGCGACTTCGTTCATGAGTGACAGTGTAGGCCGTGGAGGGTGGGGCGGGACCGGCGTAGCTGGCAGTCGCGGCCAGGGCCTGCGCGGGAGGTGCGAAGGCCCGGAATATCAAGGCAACTATAGCAAATTCACCCCCTTTTTGGGCTTGACGCGGGTCAAGCCGGGAAGCGCGCCCCGGAGGTGCGTATGTCGGTTTAGAACAGCCCGGAGATACGCCCCTCGTCGTCGACGTCGATGGCGCAGGCCGAGGGCACTTTCGGCAGGCCCGGCATGGTCATGATGTCGCCGCAGACCATGACTACGAACTGTGCCCCGGCCGCCAGCCGCACCTCGCGGATGTTGACCACGTGCCCCGAGGGCGCCCCGCGCAACTGCGGGTCGGTAGAGAACGAATACTGCGTCTTGGCGACGCAGACCGGATAGTGGCCGTAGCCTGACTCCTGCAGCTTCTTGATCTGGGTGCGGACCTTGGATTCGGCCGTGATGTCGGCGGCACCGTAGATCTTGGTCGCGATCGCCTTCATCTTGTCCCACAGGGGGGCCGAGTCCTCGTAGACGAACTTGAAGCTGTTGGGCTCCTCGCACAGGCGCACGACCTCGTTGGCCACGTCGACCGCGCCCTTGCCGCCCTCCGCCCAGTGGCGCGCCAGGATCACCTTGGCGCCGTGGTGGGCCATCTTGTCCTGCAGCATCTTCACCTCGGCTTCGGTGTCCTCGGTGCGGTGGTTGATCGCCACCACGCACGGCAGGCCGAAGTTATTCCTGATGTTGTTGACGTGGCGCTCGATGTTGGTGATGCCCTTGGCAAGCGCCTCGAGGTTCTCGCGGCCGAGCTCCTTCACCTCGATGCCGCCGTGGAACTTCAGCGCCCGTATCGTCGCCACCAGCACCACCGCCGAGGGCCGCAGGCCGCTCTTGCGGCACTTGATGTCGATGAACTTCTCGGCGCCCAGGTCGGCGCCGAAGCCCGCTTCCGTGACCACGTAGTCGCCAAGCTTGAGGGCGGTCTGGGTGGCCAGCACCGAGTTGCAGCCGTGGGCGATGTTGGCGAAGGGGCCGCCGTGGATGAACGCCGGGGAATGCTCAAGCGTCTGCACCAGGTTCGGCGCGAGGGCGTCCTTGAGGAGGGCCGCCATGGCGCCATGGGTCTTGAGATCCCGGGCGAGGATCGGCTTCTGGTCCCTGGTGTAGCCGCAGACGATGTTGCCGAGGCGCTCCTTGAGGTCCTTGAGCGACGTGGACAGGCAGAAGATCGCCATCACTTCCGAGGCCACGACGATGTCGAACCCGTCCTCGCGCGGGAAGCCGTTGGCCGGGCCGCCGAGCGCCACGGTGATCTGGCGCAGCGCCCGGTCGTTCATGTCGAGCACGCGCTTCCAGGCGATGCGCCGGACGTCGAAGCCCAGGTCGTTGCCGTGGTTGATGTGGTTGTCGATCATCGCCGCCAGCAGGTTGTTGGCGAGCTGGATCGCGTTGAAGTCGCCGGTGAAATGGAGGTTGATGTCCTCCATCGGCACCACCTGGGCGTAGCCGCCGCCGGCCGCGCCACCCTTCATGCCGAACACCGGACCCAGCGAGGGCTCGCGCAGGCAGATCACCGCCTTCTTGCCGATGTGGTTGAGCGCGTCCCCCAGGCCCACCGTGGTCGTGGTCTTGCCCTCGCCGGCCGGCGTGGGCGAGATGGCGGTCACGAGGATCAGCTTGCCGTCCTTCTTCTTGCCCAGGGACTGGCAGTAGTTGAGCGCGACCTTCGCCTTGTAGCGCCCGTAGGCCTCGAGCGCTTCGTCGGGAATGCCGAGCTTCTTCGCGACCTCGGCAATGGGATTCATCTTCGCCTTCTGGGCGATTTCGATGTCGCTGGGAACGGCGTTCTTCGGCGTCGCCTTTGCCTCAGGCCCCCTGGTCGGCATGATCTCTCCTCATCGGGTCAAAGGCTGTCGTAGTACTCGCGCAGGATCTCGAGCACCTCGGGGCGCGAGAATTCCGCGGCGACGGGGCTGCGCTTCTCGAGCGACTTGCGCAGCTCGGTGCCCGAAACCTGCAGCCGGTCGGCGTCGCCGTGAGGGCAAGTCCGCCCCGAGGCCATGCCCCCGCATGCGTAGCACCAGAAGGTCAGGTCCAGCTTCAGCGGCTTGATCTCGAGCGAACCCTCGGGAATCTCGTCGAAGATGCGGTGCGCGTCGAAGGGGCCGTAGTACTTGCCCACACCGGCGTGGTCGCGCCCGACGATCTGGTAGGCGCAGCCGTAGTTCTGGCGGAAGACGGCGTGCAGCAGCGCCTCACGCGGGCCCGCGTAGCGCATATCGAGGGGGTAGCCGGCTTGGACCACCGTGCCCGATACGAAATACTTCTCGATCAGTATTGCGATGGCGCGCGTGCGCACCTCCGCCGGTATGTCGCCCGGCTTCAGGTGGCCGAGCAGCGAGTGCACCAGTACGCCATCACACGTTTCGATCGCGACCTTCGCGAGATATTCGTGCGAGCGATGCATCGGATTACGCGTCTGGAACGCCGCGACTCGCGACCAACCCAGGCGCTCGAACTCGGCGCGGGTCTCGGCGGGGGTCATGAAGAGCTGCCCGTACCTGGCCTTGAAACCGCCGTCGGAGAGCACCTTGACGGGGCCGCCGAGGTTTACCTCACCCTGCTGCATCACCATCTGTACGCCGGGATGCGCGGGGTCGTCGGTACGGAACACCGATACGCACTCGTGGCGCTTGTCGATGCGGTACTTCTCCGCAACCGCCATGACGGCGAGGAACGAGCCGTCGTCCGGGTCCACGAGAGCGACTTCCGACTTGCCGGGTGAAAGCGTATCCGCAGTCGCCTGATCGGTGGACAGGGTGATCGGAATCGGCCAGAAGGTGCCGTCGTCGGTGCGCATCGAGTCGCATACGCCTCGCCAATCGGCCTGGCTCATGAACCCTGCGAGCGGCGTGAAGCCGCCGAGACCGAGCATGACCAGGTCGCCCTTCTCGCGCGAGGTTACGGTCAGGCGCGGCAGGGAGCCCGCGCGCTCGCGCTCGGCACCGGCTTCGGCGCCCTGGAGAAGCAAAGGCCGCAGGCTCCTGCAGCCGTGGGGGGGGACGAGTGGCATGTCCGCATTGGACATTGCCCCGCGCCCAGGTGACAAGCCCGATATTCCTGATGAGCCGATAAAGCGCTTCGATTGAGCCTTCCCACTCGCTGCCCGATAATGCCCCCGTGATGATCTGCATCGTCTCGGACAGCCACGATGTGGCCAACGTGAAGGGCGCGACGAAGTGGCTCGCCAAACCCCGGAACCGTGGCGGGGCGCGCGGCGCCGCCCACCTGGATCCTCACCGACCTGGCCGCAATGTCATTCAAGATCAAGGAATTGTGGCCGCCACGAAGCCATTTGATGGGTGCATAGCAAAGTTTGTTGGTGGGGGGTGCGGAACCCGACCGTAGAATCTCGGCTAACAAGTTAGGAGGCAAAAAATGTTCGGCAACAACCCGTTCGCGCCGGCGATGCAGTCCCTTCCCTCAGGTTTCATGGAGTGGTACCTGGGCTTGATGGTGGCCGCGGTCGTCGCCGGGGTCGTCTTCGACATCACTCACAAGGCAAGCGCCAAGTACTTCTTCGCCAACATGAAGAAGTCCCGGGCGAAAGGCAAACGCGAAGTGGGCGGTGGAGAGCTCCTGAGCATCGCCGCAAAGACCGCCGTGGTCGATGTCCTCGCCTCCGGTGAATTCTGCAACACGCGCCGGCGCATCGCCCATCTCCTCACCATGTACGGTTTCCTGGTCTACGTGGCTACCACGGCGATCATGGTTTTCAGCTATCCCGGCGCGCCCGCGCCCATCGTGCCGACCCTCTGGTGGATCGGGGCGATTTCGATCTGTGCAGGGGGTTACTGGTTCTGGTTCTTCATCCGCGCCGACGTGGCCGCCGAGGGCAACTCGCCGTTGCGCCTGATGCGAGCGGACCTCTTCGTGCTTTCCCTGCTGGCAAGCGTCACGCTTGGCCTCATCTGGGCGTGGCGGGGTGGCGGCACGGGCTGGCTCTTCCTGTCCTACCTGCTCGCCACCACGGTGCTCTCGCAGGCG
>Ga0163150_10008320_pt1 | contig 11853 bp, 11 predicted proteins | sample OliLakLV19P2IB_FD_148628 | JGI IMG/M metagenome (GOLD analysis project Ga0163150, IMG submission 148628) | Freshwater microbial mat bacterial communities from Lake Vanda, McMurdo Dry Valleys, Antarctica - Oligotrophic Lake LV.19.P2.IB | ecosystem: Environmental > Aquatic > Freshwater > Lake >...
ATTTTATATTGATTTAATAACTTCATTTAACGAGTTCAAAAGTTTGGATGTAGTTTTTAAAAAGCCGGTAATACTATTACCTATTGTTGACTTAGAAATAGGCAGAGGTAATATGATAGAGCAATCTAAGTGAAAAGTTGCCTGTTAGAAATTATTACAGTAAGCAAAAGATTTTTAAAAGCCCTCTGTTTCTACAGAGGGCTTTAACGATTGTCTGCGTCTCTCTGCCAACCTTAAAACAGGACTTAATGAAAATCACACTTATTTTGATTATTGCGGTTTTGTTTAATACAGCATCAAAAGCACAACTATTAGAAAAATGGTCGCAGGAAAGTAGATTCTCTTATTGCATTCACCGAAATTTTGATTTTGGATTAATTTATGGTGACTCAAATTTTTTAGAGAAACCCGCCTATCTGAATGTGGTATTCAAATTAAATAAGAATTATGAGGTAACCTTTTTTGAGATTGTTGGAAGGGCTAATGAATTGATGAAAACCGAAATTGAGAAGGCTTTAAAAAGGGGTTTAAATAAAATAAGTTGTGATTCGCTTAATATAAAAGTAAAAAAATATTATAGTTTTCCGCTTTTGTTTAGGGTAAAACAAGTCGCAATTACATACGATGAGTCTATTAAGAATGATAAAAAACCAAAAGAATTTGGAGAAGGTTTTAAAGAAAAGTTTTATGTTGATTTAATAACTTCATTTAACGAGTTTAAAAACCTGAGTGTAGTTTTTAAAAAGCCGGTAGTACTATTACCAATCGTTGACTTGGAAATAGGTAGGGGTAACATGATAGAACAATCTAAGTGAAAAGTTGCCTGTTAGAAATTATTACAGTAAGCAAAATATTTTTTAAAGCCCTCTGTTTCTACAGAGGGCTTTAACGATTGCCTGCCATGCATTTATTTTTAAGTAAATTAATGGCAGACGGGCTTGCTACTTAGAAATCTTATTTAGGTATTGTTTATCAGAAAGAAAACTTTTAGATTCTCAAGTCCTCCGCCAGTTGGCGGAGATTCAGGGGGCCGGGCTGTGGTTTATTTATTCAACTCAGCAATCAATTTTTCATTCAGCTTTACATAATCATCATTCTTTTGCTCGGTTGCCAATGCTTTTGATTTTTCAGCAGAGGCTTTTGCCTCATCTTTTCTACCCAGTTTGGCCAGGCAATTAGCTTTTTGGTGGTGCATCCAGAAGGCATTGGGTTGAGCCGCAATTCCTTTATCAAACCACTCTAATGCCTGGTTAAGGTCCTTACCATTATCCATATAATACATAGCTGCATTAAAATAAGGACGGTTGTCTTTATTCATCAACTGGTCTATTTGTGCCATTACTTTTGTTTCCACATCGGTAATAATAGGCAGCGAAACGGCTGTTCTGTCCCACATAATATGGAGTTCTGTACTGTTAGTTTTTACATCGGCAAACTGCATAGTAAAAGTCTCCATGCTTTCCTCCATATTCATTGTTTTCGCTTCTACTCTTACTACATCCTGGTCTTGTTTGTAGGCAGCAGGGCTGGTCACATCTATTTGTTTAGTGATGATTAATGTCCAAGTTTTCTTTTCAGGAATACTCAGAAGACCATACTTGCCAGCTTTTATTTTTACACCACCTATTGTTACATCGTCTGCAAAAGTCAGGGTAGTAGCAGTATTGGCACCAGTACGCCAAACTTTTCCAAAAGGTACCAGGTCACCATAGATTTTTCTTCCTTTCATACCTGGGCGGGAATAGGAAAGCTCTATGGAAGCAAGTCCAAAATTTTGTTTGATAGTTTGAGTAGGGCTGGGTTGAGGGGTTGTCAGTGTTTGTGCATCTGCAATCCATAAAGTGCAAACAGCAATGGCTGTGATAAATATTTTTTTCATATAATTTTTTTAGAAATGCGAAGGTAGTGAAACCAGCAGGAAATGACCCAGAGTAAAATATGAGCGGAAACAGTGTTAAAAATATATAGTTACCGTAGTCCGTCCTTTTTTAGCCTTACGTTTCCATTTTGGGCCTTCTTTTACAAGGCGAATGGCTTCTTTATCGCATTTGGCACAGAGGGATTTTTCTACTTTAAAATTAATGGGTTCACCATTCTTATTTACTTCAAAAGAAACCTGCACTTCGCTGCTGCTTGTTTGCCTGTTTTTCAAATCCTCCGGCACTTCCAGGTTGTTGGTGAGGTAGGTGTCATATTTATCCCATCCATCTGCTGGTTCAGGTTCTTCTAATTTCATATTACCATCACGGCTGCGGGCTGTAGCATTTGAATTTTGTTTGCTAAGCACTACTTCGGATAAAGTTTTGCGGTCATCCTGCAGCACCACCTGGTTATTGGGAACTGCATTCCTTAACTGTACATTATTATTTTCAAAACCAATAGATCTTACCTGTACAGTAAGTACAGAATCAGGGTAAGTCAGGTTGAAAAATCCTCTTGCATCAGTATAAGTACCAGCATTATTATCCTGAACATTGGTTACGTTGGCAAAAGGAACACCGTTATTATCAGCATCGGTAACCCGGCCACGGAATATATTGGTTGACTGATTCTGGTTTTGATCCCTGGAATAGGTATTGTTCTGCTCGTTTGCTCTCCGGCTGGGGGTAGTAATAGTGCGGTTGTTCTGCTGCGTTGACTGACCTTTTGCTACACCGCCAGCAACAACAGTTTCCTGGGTATTGTTCTTTGGTTTATTTTTTTTAAAGGCTTCTTCACGGTCAGCCTCATTCTTTTCGGCTAATTTATTTGTTACAATTTCCTTGTCTTCTTTTTTATCAGCAACCTTTGGGGGTAATGCTGTTACAGTAGGTGCTTCTGCTGGTTTATTTACTACTATATCATCAAAACCTGTTTTGCCGGTAGCTACAGGTGTTTGTTCTCCGGTATTGTTATTTGTGGTGCTGCCTGGTTTTGTTTCTTTATCGGTTGTAGCAACATTTTTATTTGTTGTCGGGCCATCAGCGGATTTGATTTCAGAAACAGGTGCGGTGATAGTTGCAGGATTGATTGAAGTTGTTTTGCCACTATCACTTACATTATTATCTTCTTTTTTTACTTTTTTTGTTTCGGCTATACCGGTTTCTTTTTTATTAAATCCAAACTGGTATATTAATAAACCGGCACCAGCTACAAAAGCCAGCAGCACAGCTGCCCGCAGTAGTCTAAAATTATTTCGGGGTGCTGCTTTCAGTGGAATCACTTTAGTGTCTTCCGTTTTTTCCGCCAGCCTTTTTTTCAGCTCTGCAATATCAGTAGCAACATTTACACCAGCAACAGCATATCCTTCCAGTGCATCGGCCAGGAAGGGATCATCCATTGCAGCTTTTTCCAGGTCATGTCTTTCCTTGTTCGAAAGAAAACCCTTGTGATATTTTTCAATATCAGCGGCAGTAAAATGTTTTATGTTGTTATCAATTGCCATAAGGCATTACAAAGTTTATATTTTTTTGTCAAACCCCTGATTCCCGGCTCCGAACTCCCGACTCCTCTCTTTCCATACATATTTTCAAATTTCGTCTCCCGTTCTGTATCAGGCTTCTTACCTGGTTCCATTCCATTCCGGTTAATTCTACAATTTCGTTGTAGCATTTACTTTCTAAATAAAAGAGCCTGATTGTTTCAGCCTGTTCTTTTGCCAATGTGCCAAGGCAGTACTCCATTTTCGTGAAATTCTCCTCTTTTTCCAGCACACCATTCAGATGCACATTTTCCTCCGATTGCACAAGTTCTGTTTTGAACTCAACTGTTTTCATATTCTTAGGTGTTCGCATCTGCATCAGGCAGTGGTTCTTGGCCACCTGGTGCAGCCAGCCCTTGAAATTGTCCACCTCATGCTTTTTCAATTTTGATACCAATTCTTCAAAAATCTGCATCACACTGTCTTTGGCGGTTTCTGGTTCTTTATAATACTTCAGGCAAACACCATACACCAGTTCCATATATCGCTGATATAGTTCACCGAGTACGGCCATATCACCCGATTCCTTATAGAGGGCTACCAGCTCCTTATCGGTTAGTGATGTGTGGGATATGTTCTTTATAAAAGCCAACGGTTAAAATTAATGAATTAAAATTTTATGAAACCAGCTTAAGTAACACAGATGATCGTCTCTTGCGACGCTCCATTCATCGTTCGGTTCTTTGGTCAGCAAAAACCTCACCCCATTACACCCCTTATTATTATGAACTCCGATCCCCTCACCTTCAGGAGAGGGGGTGCAGGATTTCCGATATATATGAATAGTAAAGGGGGTGAGGTAAAAATCTTTTGCCTCTATTTATGCAATCTCCAAAATACCCGCATCAGGGTATCTAAACACCATTTTATGAAACGAATACTTATCCTTATTACGCCGCTTATTTTAATAATGCTGGCCTTCCGACCTGTCAAATCTCACACTATTACCGGTACTATTACAGACGACAAGGGCTCTCCAATACCTTCGGTGAGTATAACGATGAAAGGCACTACACAGAGTACAACATCTGATGCGAAAGGTGTTTACCACATCACTGTTGCAAAATCATCCGGTACATTAGTTTTTTCAGCACTGGGTTATGTAGCCGTGCAGGAAAACATAAATGGCCGTTCCATTATTAGCGTTACGATGAAAACAAACAGCTCAGTGGCGCAGGAGGTGGTAGTAACGGGATATGGAAAAAAAATAAAAACAATGGAAGCTTACGGCCGGGGTATTGCCGGTGGTCAGATCATGCCATCACCATCTACCGGTTATTATAGTGGCGATGTGGACGAAGAAGAATTAAGCCGGGAAGGATATGATAATATTAATGAAAACAAATTTTTAAAAGTAAAAGATAATCCACTTTCTACTTTTTCAATAGATGTAGATGCGGCTTCTTACAGTAATGTCCGTCGTTTTTTAAACCAGGGACAACTGCCGCCAGCAGGTGCAGTAAGGATTGAAGAAATGGTAAACTATTTTCATTACACCTATCCACAACCAACAGGTAAAGACCCTTTCTCAATCAATACAGAAATATCTGATGCTCCCTGGAATAAAGACCACAAACTGGTGCTGATTGGTTTGCAGGGAGAAAAAATATCTACTGATAATTTACCCGCCTCTAATCTTGTTTTCCTGATTGATGTATCAGGCTCTATGAGTGGGCCATTAAGGCTTCCTTTAGTTAAGTCTTCTCTCAAAATGCTGGTTGACCAGCTTCGCCAACAGGATAAAGTAACCATAGTGGTATATGCAGGTGCCGCTGGATTAGTTTTATCACCAACTAATGGTTCTGATAAAACTAAAATCAAAGATGCTATTGATAACCTTGAAGCTGGCGGTTCTACCGCTGGTGGAGCCGGAATAAAACTAGCTTATAAAACTGCGAAAGAAAATTTTGTAAAAGGTGGTAACAACCGTGTCATTCTTTGTACTGATGGAGATTTTAATGTAGGCGTTAGCAGTAACGATGAACTGGTGAGAATGGTAGAGGATGAAAGAAAAAGCGGGGTGTTCCTTACTGTATTAGGTTACGGCATGGGCAATTACCAGGATAGTAAGATGCAGCAACTGGCCGACAAAGGAAATGGCAACCATGCTTATATTGATGGTATCAGCGAAGCAAAAAAAGTATTGGTAAATGAATTTGGCGGTACGCTGTTCACTATTGCAAAAGATGTAAAACTACAGGTTGAGTTCAATCCTGCCAAAGTACAAGGCTACCGGTTGATTGGTTATGAAAACAGGATGCTGGCCAAAGAAGATTTTAACGATGATAAAAAAGATGCAGGCGAATTAGGAAGTGGTCATACTGTAACTGCATTGTACGAAGTAATTCCAGTAGGAGTGAATAGTGACTTCCTGAAAGGTGTTGATTCATTAAAATACCAGAAAAATATTGTGCCACTCAGTAAATCATCTCAAAGCGATGAGATACTGACGGTAAAATTCCGGTACAAAGAACCAGATGGAGATGTAAGTAAACTAATCGAGCATCCTGTATTGGATAAGCAAATTGCTATTGCTAAAACATCCGACAACTTCCGTTTTGCTGCATCCGTAGCTCAGTTTGGTATGTTGCTCCGGAATTCAGAATTCAAATCAACTTCTTCTTTTGATAATGTACTAAGCCTTGCCCGTAAAGCAAAAGGAAGTGATGAAGAAGGTTATCGTTCAGAATTTGTAAGGCTGGTGGAAAGTGCACAAATGCTGGCCAAAGGAAAACCTGAACCAAAGAATAGTGAAGAAGTGAAAACACTGTCTGTAAGTAAAAAATAAATACAATAACCGCAGAGGCGCAAAGATGCAGAGGGATACAAAATAATTTGTGTTAACTCTGCGCCTCCCTGCCTCTGCGGTTAAATCTCTCTCCGGCTGGCAATTTTTTTTATTCATCTTTTAAACAAAATGCCATGAAATTTTTATTTGAAAAAAGAAACGCATTGCTTTCAGTATCGGCTTTGGCCGTAATTGGATTGCTGGCTACCACTACCATTAAAAATGATAGACCGGAAAAGAAGGTTATCAAATGCTGTAACAATCCAAGCCTGAACCACGTCTGTATTATGAAAACAATTATTGGTACAGATACCAGCCAGGAAGGAAAGTTAATCAGCACTTTTAAAACACCGGAAAAAGTTGAAGTATCTATTAAAAAAGGATTGGACTGGATGGGGAAGGCCCAGGCACCGGATGGTGGCTGGGGTGCTGGCACTCATAGCAGGCAGGATTTAAAAGATCCTCATGCCGTAACCAGTGATCCGGCAACTACGGCACTTGTCGCCATGTCATTATTGAGAACCGATAATACATTGGATAAAGGGGATTACTCATCTAATCTTAAAAAGGCAACGGGCTTCTTATTAAAAATCACCGAAGAATGTCCGGATAACCAGCCTTACCTAACAACACTTACCAACACACAACCACAAATAAAACTAGGCAGAAATATTGATGTGATACTGACGGCCCAATTTTTTACAAACATACTTCGCTACAACCTGAACGATGAGGCGATGAAAAAAAGAATTGAAAAAGCATTGGATAAGTGTGTAGCGAGGATTCAGCAAGGACAGGATAAAGACGGTAGCTGGAGAGATGGGGGTTGGGCACCCGTATTACAATCTGCATTGGCCAATAATGCGCTGGAAAGTGCTGATGATGTGGGCAGAGTAGTGGATGGCGAAGTGATGGAACGCAGCCGCAAGTATCAGAACAGCAATTTTGATGTGAATACCAATGCAGCAGTTACAAGTAAAGCAGCCGGTGTTATGCTCTACGGATTATCAAGTACTACAAGGGCCAGTGCAAAAGAATCAAGAAGGGCAAAAGACATTGTGGAAAAAGCAAAAAGAGAAGGGAAAATAAAAGATGAAACGGTGACCGAACAAAATCTGAGGGATGCCGGGGTGGCAACAATTCATGCCAAGGAGTTAATGACAGCATATTCTATCAACAAATCATCACAGCAACAGGCGCAGCGGGATGATGTGTTGACTGGCTTTGGCAACAATGGCGGCGAAGAATTTATGAGCTTCCTGATGACAGGAGAAAGTCTGATTATGCAGGGTGGTGATGACTGGAAAAAATGGTACGATGCGACCACTGGCAAACTGGTAAACATTCAGAATAATGATGGCAGCTGGAACGGCCACCACTGTATTACCAGCCCGGTTTTTTGCACGGCTACCTGTTTGTTGATACTTTCTATTCATAACGATATGCAATTCCCGATGCAGCAGCATCAGAAGAATAAATGACTAATCATTTAACAGCCGGTTAGTGATACGGGGCTGGTTTCTACCGGCCCTTCTTTTTAAAATTTCAAGTAAGTAAAATTGATTTTATGAGCAAAAAAATCCAACTCACCATCGCCGAACCTTGTCATGAGAACTGGGACGGTATGACACCTGTTGAAAAAGGAAAATTTTGCGGCTCTTGCCAGAAACAAGTAGTGGACTTCAGCAACATGAGTGACCGGCAGGTGGCCGAGTTTTTTAAAAAACCAATCCTGAGTTTATCGAAGGGTGGTTCAGTCTGTGGCCGGTTTATGTACGATCAGCTTGATCGGGAAATAGTAATACCAAGAAAAAGGATACCCTGGGTAAAGTATTTTTTCCATATTGCCTTACCTGCTTTCCTCATGTCAATGAAAGTATCTGCACAAAAAACACAGGGAAAAATAAAAGTGGTAACCACAGATACGGTAAAAAGACCTGCGAACCCTGAATACAGAACAATGGGAATAGTAGCCCGGCCAATGGATAAAAAACCTGTTCCTGTAGATACAGTGGTAGTTCCTGCAAAACAACCTCTACAGACAGTGAAGGGTGAGATAGCCATAAAAACACAGGCAAAACAACCAGTTTGTTCAGAAGAGATAATGGGAACTATTGCAATAGACAGGCAGCCTGCAAAAAACGATAAAAATCAAATAACAGGCAGGGTAGTGGATGAAAAAGGTGAGCCGGTTGCATTTGCAAGCATTGAAACAAGTAAACAAGGTCAAGTGGTGATAGCAGATGAAAACGGATTTTTTACAATCAAAAAGAGCTCGTTAAAGAATGATAAGGAGCTTTTAATTTCTTCTTCAGGATTTGAAAGCCGGAAAATAATTGCGGGAGATGAAAAGAATAATAATGGAGAATTATATGTACAGTTGAAGGCAAATGTGGTGTTGCCGGAAGTTGTCGTCGTAGCATACACTGGTACTACTATCGGTAAAATAAGTATGGGTGCTGTTAGCAGGGTTACTAAAGAAGAATTGATTGTAAACAAAAAGGATACAATATTATCCGTACAGGAAATAAAATTACCTGCGAACGAAAATGGTATTCTCGTTTACCCAAATCCTGTACAATCTGGAACAACCCTTTATTTAAGTATAAAAAAACCAGATGAAGGATATTATCAATTTCAGATTATAAATCAATCCGGACAAATGGTTCAGCAAAAAGAATTATGGTTTGATGCGGAAGCAAGGTTTTTAAATGTAGAAATGCCTTTAGTTGCAGCCGGTAGTTATTTTATGGCACTGGTGAATAAAAAAACCGGTAAGAAGTTTACGGAGAAGATTATTGTTCAGTAGTGTATTTCTCCCTCTCCATAAGGGAGAGGGTCGGGGTGAGGTTATTTAAACCCGGGATGAAATTGCTCCAGTGTTTTTTTCAAAAATTCTCTGTCAAGATGGGTATAAATTTCTGTAGTGGTGATGCTTGCATGACCCAGCATTTCTTGCACAGCTCTCAGATCGGCCCCCCCTTCCACTAAGTGTGTGGCAAAAGAATGACGGAACGTATGCGGCGAAACAGTTTTTTTAATGCCTGCTTTTAATGCCAGGTCTTTGATGATATAAAAAATCATCACTCTTGATAGTTTACTTCCCCGGTTGTTGAGAAAGAGAACATCTTCGCTGCCTTTTTTTATATCAAGATGTACCCGTATTTCTTTTTTGTAAATGTTGATATACTTTATGGCACTGCTGCCAACCGGTACTAATCTTTCCTTATCGCCTTTACCGATAACTCTTATAAAGCCTGCATCAAGATATAATTGAGATATTTTCAGGTTCACCACTTCGCTTACCCGAAGCCCGCAACTGTACATAGTTTCCAAAATAGCTTTGTTGCGGCCTCCCTCGGCTTTACTCAGGTCAATCTGCTGAATCATGTTTTCTATTTCATCAAAACTCAATGTATCGGGTAAAGACCTTTTTAGTTTCGGGGCTTCCAGCAGAGTGGTGGGGTCTGTTTTCGAAATATGTTCAAGTAAACAATATTTGTAAAATGCCCGCAAGCCGGAAATAATCCTTGATTGTGATGATGCCATCATACCCAGTTCAGTTATCCATTTAATGAACTGCTGCAGATCCTTCAGTGTAAGTTCAGCAGGGTTTTTAGGTGATTTCTTTTCTAATAAATGCAGCGTCAGTAATTCAATGTCCCGCAGGTAGGCCTGAACAGAATTATCCGACAAAGATTTTTCTAACTGTAAATATGCTTTGAATCCTTTCTTATAAGGTTCCCACATTATTCAAGAGTAATTTTTTTCTCCAGTTCTTTCCAGGCTCCACCAACTTTCACTTTCACCCAAATTTTTGTGTTGGTTACATTTACAGAATCAATGTGCTCATGTATATCATCGTATTCAATGTCTAATTTTTCTCCAAAAGTCATCATCGCTTTTTTGCCGGTGGTTATCTCTTCTACATAAATATTTCCCCTGTCAGTATAAGCCAGCAGGTTATCTGCAATAGAAAATTTCGGATCAATACTATTAATACCGCTGGTTTTCATTACAAAGCTTTGTGTTTTATCATAGGGCAGTTTTATCTGGAACCCACGGCCGGTGGCGCAGTCATTAAATAATATGTAAGCAAATTCGTTGTCTTTAAAAATGCAACGGGCAAAATCTTTATTCAGTTTAGCATCCGGGTAATCAAACTTGGTTTTCCGGGAAGCGATACCAGTATAGCCCCAGACAAGAGTATCTCCTTTGCAATTATTGGGGGTGATATAAACAAAAGGGTTTGATGTATGATCACCTGCAAACTTCAGGGTGTCTTTCAGACAAGCTGTATCACAAAATGGTTTTGGCCCATTAGCGGAGGAAGACTTGCAGCCACCCATTGAAAAAGCCAGGATCAAAGCGATGGCAGGAACAAGAAGTAGATTCATTATTGGTAGTTTGATGTTGCAACAAAAATAACCATTGCTAACATCGGTACGAAAATTCTTTTACAGTGTGCAACGAAACGGGTGAAGTAGTATCTTCGGCACATGCCAGTAATACAACCCATCAACCTCCGTTCGTTCAAACAAAAAGTTCGTCATAAAAAAAACAGCATGCGCCGTTTCCTGTCTAAACTGGACAGGGAAACACCAAAAGGGCTCCAAAATAAAATCGCTATAGTAGAAAAAGAAGTATGGGCAGAAACGGATTGCCTGTCCTGCGCCAATTGCTGTAAAACGATGACACCGACTTTTAACAAACAGGATTTAAAAAGAATATCGGCGCATTTCAATATGACGGTAGAAGCATTTCAAACAAAATGGCTGAAAAGAGAAAGAGGTGGTGAAAGAGACTGGCTCAATAAAGTAGAGCCCTGTCAATTCTTAAATCTGAAGGATAATAAATGCAGCATATATGAAGTTCGCCCCGCTGACTGCGCCGGTTTCCCCCATTTATCAAAAAAGTTCAAAGACTTTGTTCACATACATAAACAGAATGTAGAGTACTGTCCGGCTACGTATAAGTTGGTAGAGAAAATGATGAGTCAGGTCAATGGTGAATAGGGAATGGGGAATGGGTCAGGCACTCAGATTGGTAATGAGTTTACTTAACATTTTAAAAATCGATTCCATTGACTTTTCTAATTCGATTGTCTTTTTAGGTTCAGTATATCCCAGTAAAATTGATATTTCGATTTGTGTTTCTATTTCAACCAGCGAACTTCGGGATATTTCATAGAATCGTTTTCTCTCCAATTTAGAGCTTCTGGCTGAACCTTCTGCGATATTACTGCATACAGAAATATCAGCTCTTCTTAATTGGCTTACTAATACATATAGTTCTTCCTTTGGAAAGGATTTTGTAATCAAATAGACTTCTTTTACCAAATGCAATGAAATTTTATAAACCTCTAGATTTTTGTGTGCAAGAATTAACATAATATTTTGTGTTTAATTAATAAATCATGGTTAATAGGGTTTTTGTATTCCCCATTCCCTATTCCCCATTGACCATTCACTACAAGAATACATCTTCAATAAAAAAATACTCCGCCTCTCCATTCCTTTGCAACGTAATAGAAAGTATATCATAAGAAATCCATTGATGGCCGGGATGCAGGAATAAAAATTCATCGGCTGCCTTTTGAAGATTC
>Ga0163150_10008321_pt1 | contig 11853 bp, 12 predicted proteins | sample OliLakLV19P2IB_FD_148628 | JGI IMG/M metagenome (GOLD analysis project Ga0163150, IMG submission 148628) | Freshwater microbial mat bacterial communities from Lake Vanda, McMurdo Dry Valleys, Antarctica - Oligotrophic Lake LV.19.P2.IB | ecosystem: Environmental > Aquatic > Freshwater > Lake >...
ATTTAAATATGATATCAATTCTTTTTTGTGGCAATAAATTTCCCATTTTTTCGGCCCATTCAATAACTGTAATTGCGTTTTTGTCTTGCATCATTTCAGAAATTCCTAGTCCTTTGATATCTTTTTCATTTTCAGTGCGATAAAGATCGATGTGATAAAAATGTAACACGTCATCCTGGCTTGTCCGGGATCCGTTCTTTATTGATTCTGGATGCGCCTTCAGCTTACCAGAATGACGTTTGAGATCGCCACGATCCCGCTCAGCGGGACCTCGCGATGACAAGAATTGTAGATTGATTTGATATTGTAGGACTATTACAAACGTGGGAGAGATTATTCTTTTTTCTATTCCAAGCCCTTTTGCCAATCCTTGTACAAAAGTAGTCTTTCCGCTTCCTAAATCACCGTAGAGACACAAAGTATCTCCTCCTTTTAAACGTTTGGCAAATTCTTCACCCAATTTTTTTGTGTCTTCAAAATCATGCGTTATATATTCTTCATTCATACTTTTTTCTTCTCATATATCGAAAAGTAAGTATACCACAGGCAAAAAGCAGTATTCCTCCCGCCATAATGAAAATTGACGCAAGCCTATTGTCACTTTCGCTTGCAATAGTTATTGTTTGTGTGGGTTCAACTTCTTTTTCTTCATTTATTGTTATTTTAGCAACTTCATTCGTAATCTTTTCTCCTAAAACTGCTTTTGATGGCGTTGTTTTTTTGCTTTTCGTTGTGACATTGGAGTTTAAAACAACTTTATCATTAGAATTAAAGTTGGTACTTTTTGATATAGCTTTTGTTGGTGAAACTTTTGGAGTAGAGGTAGGCTTCGGGGTACTTGTCGGCTTTGGAGTACTTGTGGGTTTGGGTGTGCTAGAAGGCTTTGGTGTACTCGTAGGTTTCGGAGTTGAAGAAGGTTTGACAGTTGGTGTAACAGCAACCGTAGGAGCCAAGGTCGGTGTCGCAGTTGGGTTTAATTGAATTGTTGCTCCATTATTACTATTTCCCTTTGTAGGTGATGAAAATAGTGTCCATGATCCACCTCCATCTTCAGTTCTTCCTGCTGACTGACCTGATCCCGGAGCACTCACGTCTCCTCCTTGATCCCCATACGCAACTTGATCTACACTATTTGATTCATCAGATTTTAGATACAATTTGATGATATCTCCTGATTTATTTAACTTATTGGTCCATGAATATTCAAAATGACTTTTTGGATTGACTGTGCCTTCCAGATCCAATTTGTTTGTTGCTGAATTATCTCGAATAAAATACAAGGACAGATCAATAGGCGAATCAGAAGAATTATAAAACTCTACCCAATCAGGATCCTCGTTGCTTCCTGTAGTGTCAGACGCAAATTCGTTTATGATCAAATCTGAAGAGAAAGCCGAAGACGGAAATACTGCTGTGAGCAGAAAAAACAATAAAATAAACTTCTGTTTTAGGATTAAATCCTTCACTTTTTTGTCATTGCGAGCAAAGCGAAGCAATCCCTTCAAATAAGATCGCCACACTCGTTAATACTCGCTCGCGATGACAACTCTATAGTACAAGAATACCATTCTTCTATTGCAAGTGCCAATACAGTGTCATCTTGCCGTTAGGATGAAATAGAAATACTCCATTTGCTCCATCACCCGTACAGTTTCGGCAAAAATATGCTTGCCCTTCTTCTACAGCTCTCACAATAATGTCGCTATTGTTATACATGTCATATGCAGGATGAGGGTTCCCGCGGTAATAAATGTCGCTGTAACAGGTATGTCCATAATTTTGTGAAACATGAAGACCAGAAGTGGACATAGGCCACGCAAAACTTCCAGACCCTGTGTTGCTTGATCCACTTGGATCACTACCGCAACCTGTTCCCCAGTCAACCGATTGAGACTGCAATACATTTGCAGGACTCTCATGTCCTGACAAGTAATTATAATCCTCAAGTTTTGTCACGTTATAGACACCGAAATGTAAATGAGCTCCAAATGAGTAACCAGTATTTCCCATAAGACCTATTGCTTCACCCCTAGCAACTTTTTTGGGTTCTGTTGAAACAAGTACTTGTGCTGCTTGCTCAATTTGTCTAAGTTCACGCATCGCATCAGAAAGTCGTTTTTGATATTCTTTCTCTGAATTTTTAGTTACTGATAATAAATTTTCTTTATCTTTTTTCTCACTATCTAATTGTGCAGTGAAAGTTTCTAGTTGTTTTTTTAACGACTCTACTTTTTTCTTTTTGTCTTCGAATATTTGCTTTTGATTTGAATAGTCATTTTTTGCCTGCTGAGTTTCAAAAATAATTTTTTTATCATGCGCCTGAGCAACCTTTAAATAACTTGCTCGTGTGATTAAATCCGAAACACTTCCGGATGAAAATAAAACAGTAAGAGGCTGTGTTGTACTTCCAACCTCATATGTTACGACAATTCTGTTGAGCAAAATTTTTGTTAAATCATCGAGTGATCCTTCAAGTTTGACAATTTTATTACTTAAAGTTTTGATATCAACTTGTAGATCAGAAATTTCCTGATTCGTTGCGTTCATCCGAAGTTGTGTCAGCTTTATCTGACTATCCATAACCGCAATTTGAGAGGAAAGAGTTTTTCCTTGTTTTTGCAAATCGTTTATTTTATCGGACAAATCATTAATTTCTCCCTGCAGTTTATTTAACTTGTCACTTGATGGTGCTGTTGTAGGTGTTGGGGTAGCAGTTGGATCTTCTGCAAATACTTTGATAACACTAAAACTAAAAAGAAGAAGTGAAAAAAGAAAAAGATATATCCATTGTTTTTTTATCTGTATAACCATAATTCATATATTTTAAGGACCTCAGTAAGCTTATTTAAGATACCGAAATACTGCTAAGAAACTTGCAAAAGATCCCAAAAATATTGCTAACAATACTTCACTACCCAAAAGATACAAAAGTAACAAAGGAGATACTGGAAGAAGCGGTACTCCTTTTAAGAATTCAGATAAAAATGGCGTTGCGTACAAAAGCATTCCTGAAGCGAGTACCCACCCAATTACCGCACCAGTTATTCCATAAAACACTCCTTCATAAATAAAAGGCCATCTCACATACCAATTGGTCGCTCCTAATAATCTCATAATTTCAATTTCATCTCGCTTTTGAGATATTCGAATACTAAGTACTATTACCATAACAAGAATCGTATCAAGGGCTAAAACCGTTATGACAACAGTTCCAATTTTTCGTAGCGCATCAGTCCATGATGTTAAGTTTTTGATAATATCTTTCTGGAAAATAACTCGATCCACAATTGGAGAGTTTTGCATGAATTCAGAAATCTGAGGAAGATCAGCAATATCAACAGCAGATACTTTTAACGCAGCAGGTAGTACATCTGCAGTGACTAATTCTAGTAATAATGGATCATCTTTATTTTGTTCTCGATAAATTTGGAGTCCTTCCTGCTTTGAAACAAAATCCAGTGTTGCTACTTTGCTATTTTGCTTAAGATTGTCCTGCAGCATAGTTATATCTTCTTGCTTTGCGTCTGTTTTGAAAAAAGCAGTAACTTGAGGAACTGATTCAAAATAAGCAATAACTTTTGACGATCCATAAATAATAAATGAGAAAAACGACATAACAAAAAATGTCTGCATCATTATAAAAATAACAGCAAACGCCTGGTACGGAGACCGTCGTATGTGATGCCATGTAGTTTTAAGTAGCTTCATATTTTCCTTTTTTTTCATCTCTCATTACTTTTCCTTTTTCAAGACCAATCACACGCTTTGACATGCTATTTACAATATCCATATTGTGAGTCGCCATAATAATTGTTGTCCCTTTATCATTTATGTCAACCAAAAGCTTTATAATATCTTTGCTCGTTGCTGGATCCAAATTTCCTGTTGGTTCATCGGCCAGTAAAATATCAGGGGACAAAACTAAGGATCTAGCAATTGCTGCACGTTGCAGCTCTCCACCGGATAGTTGAACAGGGAATTTATTTCTATGCGGAGTGATTCCAACCATTTCCATTACCTCTTCGACTTTTTTCTTTGCTTCTTCTGGCTTTACTCCTGTAAATTCTAGGGGGAGAACTATGTTTTCAAATATAGTTCTATCAACCAATAATTTAAGATTTTGAAAAACAACACCTATTTTTTTGCGTAAAACTGGAATCTTTGATTTCGGAAGTTTTATAATATCCCAGTCACCAATATGAATGCTTCCTTTGGTGGGTAGTGTTTCTCTAATAAGAAGTTTAAAGAGGGTGGTTTTACCAGATCCTGTAGGCCCGACTAAAAAAACAAATTCCCCTGCTTCAACATGTAAAGAAATATCAGATAAACCTATTGAGCCGCTCCCAAAGGCCTTTGTAACATTTTCAAGTTTTATCATAGGCAAGTATTTATTTTAAAAAACATTGGAGATTATTCTAATACCTCAACTCTTCCAACATCCATGAGCCATCCCACTTTTTGAGCTGTATTTGTCTGTCCCCAAATTTTTACTTTTCGCTTTACATACTTGGATAGATCAACAGAGGACGATGTTACATATACGTATTGACTCTCCCCCCCTGGACGAACAAGATGGAATTGCCCTTCTCCTTCTTTTCCTCCTTCAGCCAAAACTCCTTCTGCAGTATCTTTAAACGTTTTGGTATCTTCGCTCCCTTCAATTGTTCCTTTTGGAACAGAAGACATAGATCCTGTAGTTGAAGAATTACCCACAGAACCTTTACTTGTTGTAAGAAGATACCCAGTTCCCACTCCAAGAAATGCAACGAAGACTAAAATCAATAAAAACTTTGGTGTAAACATAGATGTTACTTCTTCTGATTGCTTAAAATCATGAACAATTGAATCTGAACGTAATTCCCCTGTGCCGGGTGCCTGAGAACTTTGCTTTTTATCTATAAGGTCCACACCCCCTTCTTTTTCATTTATACTACATCTAGTTAACCATAATTTATACTATTTAGCAACCCTACTGTGCAAATTTAAGCGAGTTGACGAAGCTCTTCTTCAATAAACATATCCAAATCTCCATCTAATACTTGCTCCGTTTGCGAAGTCTCATGTTGTGTTCTTAAATCCTTCACCATGTGATATGGATGCAACACGTAGGATCTTATCTGATTTCCCCATCCAGGCGTCTTATAACCGCCTTTCATTTTGGCTTCTTCTTTTTTTCTTTCTTCTTCTTTTAACAACCATAATTTTGCTCTCAAAATTTTTAAAGCATTTTCTCTGTTCTGTCCTTGATATCGTTCTGTTTGCGCAGTAATGACAAGACCTGAAGGTTTATGCTTAAGCCTGACTGCAGTTGAAACTTTATTAACGTTTTGTCCCCCATGACCACCTGCTCTAAAAAACTCCCATTCTAAATCATCTTCTTTCAAAGATGTATCCTCATCATTTGTAATTTGTGGCAAAACCTCAACAAGTGCGAATGAAGTTTGGCGAAGATTGTCTGCATTAAAAGGAGACTGACGAACCAGTCTATGAACTCCAGCTTCGTGTTTTAAAAATCCAAATACGTACCGGCCATCAATAGAAACCACAATGCTTTTAAGTCCTGCTTCTTCTCCTGGATTTTCTTCAATAGTTTCAAAAACCCACCCTTTTTTCTCAAAAAAACGTGTATACATCCGATGTAACATAGCTGCAAAGTCCATTGCTTCTACTCCTCCTTGACCTGAATGTATTGACAAAATTGCGCCTCCGGTATCATAGGGACCTGATAGGAACAGCATATTTTCCAGTTTCCCCAATAATTCCTCCGCCTCATCGTACAGACCCTCTGTAATGAGTTCACGAAGGTACTCTCCTTCTTCAATTTCTTTTTGAAGAGAACTCATTGATTTCATTTTAATTGCCGCTGCTTGATGATCCTGCCAAAATTGAGGACGTGTCGACTCTGCTTCAAGTTCGCGAACCTGCCGTCTTTTTTCATCAAGGTTCAATTTTTCAATTAATTTTAAAGCTCGTGATTTAATTTCTTCCATATTATGAAAATGCTGAGGTTACAAGAAGAGTTACTGCTGCAACACTCATTACAATGATGGTAATTATACCTAATATATTCATTGCTATCCCATTTACTCTTTGGCCCATAACATCTTTGCTATTTGCAATCATAAGAATAAGTATCAAAAGTGGGGGAGCAATAATACCATTCAAAACTGCGCTATAATAGAGTGCCTGCATGGGATTAATCTGCAAAAGATTGATTAATCCACCAACAATAATTCCACTCGCAATTACCGCATAAAACCCTTTTGCCTGCTGCATTTTTCTGTATAAACCTTCTTTCCACCCATACGCTTCTGACACTGCATATGCTGAAGAGCCAGCTAACACGGGAACAGCCAAAAGTCCTGTACCAATAATCCCTGCTGCAAAAAGAAAAAATGCAAAATCTCCCGCAAGTGGTTTGAGACTTGATGCGGCTTGGGATGCACTTTCAATTTGCGTAATCCCTGCTGTATGCAGAGTTGCTCCAGAAACAACAATGATAAAAAACATTACTAAATTTGAGAAAAACATCCCTACCATTGTGTCAACTCTCAGTCGGACAATGTCATTCTCGCCGATTACTGGATGCCCAATTCCCATTTGTCTTAGCTTATGATCTTTAACTTCTTCCTCCACTTCTTCAGATGCTTGCCAGAAAAAAAGATAGGGAGAAATGGTTGTACCGAATATTGCAACAATGTTCATGACATAGTCTTTTGAGAAAGAAAAGTTAGGAATAAGTGTTGATACAAGTACATTACCCCAATCGATTTTTATAATAAATGCGGTAACGATATACGCGAAAAGTGAGAGTGTTAGATACTTTAAGTAGCTAGCATATACTTTATAAGGAATAAATATTTGCATACATACTGTAACAACAACAATTATTCCAAGTAGTAATAACAGTGGTAAATCAATAAGAAGTTGGAGAGCGGCTGCCATTGCTCCTAAGTCAGCACCTATATTTATAGTGTTGGCAATTAAAAGAAGAGCAACTGCAGGATATAACACCGATTTTGAATAATGCTGTTTTATAACTCCTGCAAGCCCTTTTCCCGTTACTAGCCCTATTCGTCCACACATTTCCTGGACTGCACTCATCAAGGGAAAAGAAAAAAAAGCTGTCCAGGCTTGGGAAAAACCAAAAAGCGCTCCTGTTTGAGCATATGTCCCAATTCCTGCAGGATCGTCATCTGAAGCACCAGTAATAAAACCAGGACCTAATCTCCCAAACAATTTTTTAAGTCTTTTCATTCATTATTGTCATCCTGAACTTGATTCAGGATCTATTACTAAACTAACGAGATGCCGAAACGAGTTCGGCATGACATTATAATCTGTCTTTAAAAACTTTTGCAAACGTTATAACATGCCTCTTTCACTTGATTTTTGGGAAGCTCAGAAAGCCCTTGCAAATCCTGCATAAGCTTTTGATATTGAGGAGAGGACTGCGCCAGATCTTTCACGTCCAATTGATTGACTTGGGATTTAATTTCCTCAAGCTTTTCTGTCAGATTAACGCCTTTAATAGAAATTGGTTTTGGCTTTTCTCGCATTGTTGTTAATCCTAATACCATTGACATATCTGGATTATCTTTAACAAAAAACATATAAAAACCAACGACCAGAAGTGTAATAACCATGAGTGACCCAATAATACGTTTGAAATTCCATACTTCTACTTCTATCTCTTCGTGCTGTTTCATGATGATATTGTAGGGAATACGATGTGGATTTGCAAACGAAATAAGTTGTCATTACGAGCTATAGCTAAGCAATCTTAAACTAACAAGATTGCCACGTCACTTTGTTCCTCGCAATGACATTAGCGTAATGATTTTACTTTTTTAACAATATGTTTTGCAGAAATACCAACGTAATCTAACAATTCATCCATAACTCCAGATCTAGGAATTTTAGAAACTGCCATTTTATGCACCTGTGCTCCTTGTTCTGACACTGCACTCATAACAAAATCTCCCAATCCTCCATGCTCCCAGTGATCTTCAACAGTAATGAGTACTTGCTGCTTTGTTTGCTTCAAACACTTCAACAGTGTTTTTTGATCCACGGGCTTGATTGAGTAGCAATCAACAACCCTAACCAATATTCCTGCTTTTTTTAGTTCCTCATATGCTTTTAATGCTTCATGAACCGTTATTCCACATGCGGCAATAGTCAACATGTCATTCTGAGAAGAACGAAGAATCTTTGAACCTCCTATTTTAAATTCTTCTTTTTGAGTATAAAGAACTGATGTTTTCGGACGAAGTGTTCTCAGATAGGAGACACCATTATGGTCAACCATTTGGGGAAGCAACTTGGTGGTTGATATCGCGTCAGATGGATGAAGAACAACAGAATTGACCACTGTTCCAAACATTGCGAAATCCTCAAGCCCCATTTGAGAAGATCCATCTTCTCCTATAGAAACACCCGCATGTGAACCAACAAACTTCACATTTACTTTTGAAAGCCCTGACATTCTAATTTGATCAAATGCCCGTGTAAAAAAAGCTGCAAAGGTTGATGCAAATGGAGTTTTTTCTTGTTTTGAAAGCCCCATTGCAATACCTACCATATTCTGCTCAGCAATAAAACATTCTATAAATCGATCAGGATGTACTGCTTTGAATTTTTCTGCAAAGGTTGAATTTTTGGTCTCTGCATCGAGAGAAAAAATAGTTGGATTTTGGTTTCCCAATTCTGCCAAAACATCTCCATACACCTCTCGTGTTGCAATCTGTTCACCGATTTTATAAGGCACTGTGACCGAATACGTCTTTGCTGGTTTAATTTTATTATTCGTATTTTTAGCAGTCCTAGCTTTCAAATTAAATCGCAATTGTTCATTGACAGGTCCTAATTCCTTCAGCGCTTTTTCTAAATCGTCTGGTTTCAAAGATTTCCCATGCCAATTATCTTTGTCTTCTAAAAATGAAATTCCTTTTCCTTTAAGAGTTTTTGCAATAATTACAAATGGTCTGTCTGTTTTATTGTTGACAGCAAAATCAAATGCCTTTTCAACTTCTTTTAAGTTATGTCCATCAATAGCTAATACTTCAAAGTTAAAAGCAGAAAAACGGGTGATATATTCATCAACAGAGTGCCCAAACATAGTCTCCTGACTTTGTCCCAATCTATTAATGTCTGCAATTGCAATTAAGTTATTTAATTTATAGTAAGAAGCAAAATTTGCGGCTTCCCACACTTGTCCTTCTGCTAATTCTCCATCTCCCATTAGTACAAAAGACTTAATATCTCGTTTGTCTTTTTTGGCCGCCAAAGCAATTCCCGCTCCAACAGATAACCCTTGACCTAAAGATCCAGTTGCCACTTCAGTAAACGGAAATTCAAATGTTGGATGCCCTTCAAGTCGAGATCCAAATTTTCGAAGCGTTTGTAATTCTTCAACAGGTATGCCATTTGCAACCGCCCACATCGTATAAAAAAGAGGGGAAGCATGACCTTTTGAAAAAATAAGACGATCATTTAAAAGATTGTGTGGTTTTTTCACGTCATATTTAAAATATTTATCAAATAATACCGTTAATAAATCTGTAGCAGACAACGATGATGTGGGATGGCCGGAACCCGCAGCGGTGGTTGAAGTTAAGATAAGTTTGCGGACAAGTTTTGCTTTCTCTTTCAGTTCTTCCATAGGGACATTCTAATAATAATAATGCGCTAAATCAACAACCAAATATTTGTTATAATTTTGGTAGTGGAATACTATCAGGCAATTATTTTTTCCATTGTTGAAGGATTGACAGAATTTCTTCCTATTTCTTCCACTGGTCATCTCATACTAACTGCAAAACTTTTAAATATTCCCCAAACTGAATTTGTAAAAAGTTTTGAAATCATAATTCAACTTGGCGCAATTGCTGCAATTGTATTTTTGTATTTCAAAAAACTTACAACAAATATAAAAGTCCTGGAAAAAATATTAATTGCATTTCTACCAACAGTTGTCATTGGATTTACAGTATATCGAATAGTAAAAGATGTACTTTTAGAAAATCCGATGGTGACTGTTATTTCTTTACTCGTAGGAGGAATAGCGCTTATTGTGTTAGAACTGGTTTACAAGGAAAAAGAACATCACGCCGATACGCTTGAACACATTACAAGAAAGCAGGCATTTATTATTGGACTTTCTCAATCTATTTCTATGATTCCCGGTGTATCTCGTGCCGCTGCAACAATTGTAGGAGGATTATTTGTTGGACTCAAACGAAAAACTGCTGTTGAATTTTCTTTTTTACTTGCAGTCCCAACAATGCTTGCAGCAACTACACTTGATGTTGTACAAAGTGAGTTTGCTTTCACAACTCACGAACTCTCACTTCTTGCTGTTGGATTTATCGGATCATTTATTGTTGCAATTATAGCTGTAAAATTCCTTCTAAAATTCATCCAAAATAATACCTTCATTCCATTTGGTATTTATAGAATAGTGATTGCGCTTCTTTTCTGGATTTTTGTGCTACAATAACTTCATGAATTTAAAAGATATTCAGGAAATAATTAAGGCTCAAAATGTAAGATCACGGCCTCATTTCAAACTTTACTCCCAACAGGAAAAAGAAATTCTCACAAAAACTGTTAAACTCAATGAAGAAGTAGGAGAACTCTGTAATGATATTTTGGCAATTTTACGACTTCAAAGAAAAGCAAAACTTGATAAATTTGACAAACGAAATATGTACGAAGAATTTGCAGATGTTATTATCACAACTATTCAACTCGCAAGCGTTGCTAATGTAGATATAGAACGAGCTGTTATTGATAAAGTCAAAAAGATTGATGAACGAGTAAAAGTAGAAAAGGCCGAAAAAAAATGAAACCAAAAAACTTGTCATCCTGAATGAAATGAAGGATCTATTTTTCTAGACATAATCAAAATTTAGATTCTTCGCTCTGCTCAGAATGACATTACGAGCTATGAAACCATTTGAAAAGATTTACGACATTGTATCTAAAATCCCGAAAGGAAAAGTTATGACATATGGTCAAGTTGCAAAAAAAGCAGGAATTCACAATGCACGAATTGTTGGATTTGCAATGAACGGAAATAAAGATTTAAAAAGAGTTCCGTGTCACCGAGTAGTTGGAAGTGATGGAAATTTAAAAGGTTACGCAATGGGAGGAATAGAAATAAAAAAACAAAAGTTGTTAAAAGAAGGAGTCACGTTTAAAACTCAAGAATTAGTTGACATGCACGTTTCAAAGCTTAGCTTTCTAAAAAGCTAAGCTTTAATTATTCAATAACTTCTTCTTCAAAAATAACATCATCCCCTGCTCCAGCCCCTTCAGATGTACCATTCTCTGTCGATACAGAACTTTCTGGTGCTTTAAAAGTAAAACTCGATCGAACACCTCCATATACTTTATTCCAATATTCTTTATTTTCCTTTGCATTCATATCGAGTGAGAACAAAATACCTTGATCTATAGCAATTGTTCTTGTCAGTGTGCCATCTTGTACTTCATTCCCTTTCAAACTTCCAAGAGTTACTTCTGTGCTACCCGAAAGAGTTTTATCTGAATTTTTCTTCCAATCGTCAAATGTTTTAAATTCGGTGTCTTGAACAATTATCACAACTGACCCTTCTGTCTCACCCGATAATTTTAGCTGAGAATAAATTGTGTCATCAGTTGCTTCTAACTTTTCAACTGTAATATCATCTGGATATTGAAAAGAAAATCCTGAGGCATCAATATATTCTTTGGTTTTCGAAGAAGGTTCAAGATTTGTTACTGGTTCAGTAAGTTCAGTTTCTGAAGAAGTGTCATTTGAAGTAACTAACGATTGGACAATGAATCCACCCGTAACAAGCGTTATTC
>Ga0163150_10008322_pt1 | contig 11851 bp, 7 predicted proteins | sample OliLakLV19P2IB_FD_148628 | JGI IMG/M metagenome (GOLD analysis project Ga0163150, IMG submission 148628) | Freshwater microbial mat bacterial communities from Lake Vanda, McMurdo Dry Valleys, Antarctica - Oligotrophic Lake LV.19.P2.IB | ecosystem: Environmental > Aquatic > Freshwater > Lake >...
TTCCGAGCCATCGCGCGTCTCCTTGCCGCACGCGACGCAACCTGACGAACTGCTTCGTCCACACGGTTCCACCGCAGGACCGTAGTTATCGCAGATTACCCAGCATGGCGCAATCGCCCTGAGTCCGACGCCGACCCAAAGCGTCGCAAGTAATATTCTCGCAACAGTCGTTTGTTGTTTGCCGTCGGCCATGCCGTTCGCGTCACTCTGTTGGGCAATTCATGACAAACCGATAAGCCGTCGGCCTCGGTCAGCAACACTTGGGATGCGACGCCAAAGGGGCAACTAGTTCCGGCGGGCTGTACGGTAGCACGTTGGACGGCCGTTACTTATACGAATCGTATCGATCTGGAAAAGTACGTTACGGACGCCCGCGCCCCTGCGATGACGAGTCGTGGACCTCGATCTCCGTCACTAACAGCAAATCGACGATGCTGAACGAATCTCACTCACTGTAGACAATGACCGTAGGGCCGGAGGGCGAGTGCGACAAGAAGTCTCGGTCCGGCACCAGCAGCGTCCTGCCATCGGCCAGATGGATCGTAAAGGGATAAAACGGTTGCGCTTGATGCACGTTGCGCAAACGTTCGATCGTCATAGCCGCACTCCTCGTTTGCTCCTAATGCCGGTCCCGAAAGCGCGACGCGATTGTTGGGTGACTGCTTTGTCGTTGTCACCAGCGAGCGGCCGCTTTTCAAGTATATGTCCTGCCCTTGGCGGAAACAACGACTGTCGAGTGTCGAGCCGACAATGTGCGACGGTCAGGAGACCGTCACACGTCGTGGAACGCCATTGTGACACATCTGCCATGCCCTTCGCTGCGCTCAGGGACATGCCACCCAGTAGACGGAGTCCGGCGCGAGGGCCGTGCAACGCCCTTGCTTGCACGTCGGGCTAGTATCTGAATTGCCGATCGCTGGCTAGCGATACGGCGCCCAGGCCCGTGCATCGCGCGGGCGCTCGCTCGCGTCGAGCGGAATGGCCGCGTTGAGTGGCACCGCCCCTTCGCCGCTGACCACGTCGTCGGGCAGTCGGCCTGGCTCGCCCGGCCGGCGTTCGCGAATCTCCTCGGGCAATTGTATCGTTTCCATGCGCGTCGTTTCAATCCCCTTCGCTGCTTCCGCCTGCAGCGCCGGCTCTTCGGGCCGTGGCAGCGGGCGTTTCGAGCGGCGCCAATTGGCCTTGGGAAGCGGCTCGGCCCCGGACATCAATTGAATGCCCGACGGAGCGGTCCCGCTCGATTGGCCTGTCTGCCGCGCAGAGGGCTTGGCGCCGAGCGTTGTGAGCTCGGCGTCGGCGACCAGCTTGCGACCGTCGGGCGTGGTCAGTCGCACGAATAGTTGCAGGCCCGTGGCTTGCGGCGGATCGCCCGGCCAGCGCAGCTCGAACTGCATGCCGCCTCCTTCGCGAGCATGGCGGTAGTACTTGGCCGTCTCTTCGGCGGAAAAATTCCACCGGGCAAGGCGGGCCTCAGGGCCATCTTTAGTCAGGTCCAAAACCACGATGGAAATCGCCCCCGCGGCTTGCACCGGGCGACCATCGGCCGTGCGTGGTTCGACGACCACGACCACCGTGTCCTTGCCGCCGGCGCCGCCCACGGCGCGGCGTCCGGTCAGCTCGTGATTGAGCGCGATTTCGTTGACTTCGCCCGAGGGCGCCGCGAGGCCCGGTGGCGGCGCGAGCTCTTCCAAGCGATCGGTCATCGCCGGAGGCGTCGCCAGCTTCTTAGCCGACGAGGCCTCGAGCGCGGCCGGCTTTTTCGGCGTCGGTTTATTGGGAGCCAACTCACGTGCTGGCGGATCGGCCGCGACCGCGCGGGGCAGCTCGCCCTCGGGCACGTTGGGATCGGGGGGCTGGATTAGCGGTGGGCCCTTGTATTGCGGCGCGGCCTCGCCCAGGGGCATTTCGACCTTGGGTGGCATGGGACGTTCGGCGTCTTTGGGCGGCGTCGTGCGACCGCGACTCGAATCGCCGCGCGGAGACCGCTCGTCGTATGTCTCTTGGGGGAGTACCTGAACTTCGCGACTGCGCAGCTGCAATTGTTGGTTTGCCTTTTCCAACTCGTACTGGAGCGTGCTGATCTTGTCCTCCTGCAAGCGCAGTTCGCGCTCGAGGAGCTCGTGGCTGCCCGTGTTGCGGCAGCCAATGGCAGTCAGCCCGATCAGTAGTGCAACGATTGTTGGCACGCGTCTCATGACGACCTCGCGCGGATTTTCCACCCAGCGGCCAGCCGAACGCGACTGGCGGCAAACGGAAATGGGTTGTGCAACGCAATTCTGTCAGGCGACCCGAGCGTGCGGGAAGTGAGGCCGCCGGTGCATCGTGCGCCACGCCGCTTAGATAGGCGTGGCAGGTGACTTCCTTAGTTAGGGCTCGTACGAAAATAACTCGAGCAGTTTTTAGCCACGGATCAAACACAGCCCGGCGGAGCCGGAACCCAATTGGACATTTTTACCGACCGCTCGGAGCGACAAGAATTCGAGCATCGCGCAGCCACATTCAACCGCGTCGCGGCGGACAAACACGAGGAAACGTGGACAGGATAACAGGATCGACAGGAAAGGAACGAGGCATGCGAACGAGGATCTCTTCGCCTGTCTCCTCATCCTGTCCATCTTGTTAATCCGGTCCCTCGGTCGTAATGGTTTCGCGTTTTCGTTCTTTCGGGCTTTCGCGATCTCCGTGTAAGTTGCGTACCAGTCAAGGACTTTCACACGACCGCAGAAGGCGACACAAAAATCCGCGCAAGGCGCGTGCAAATTCAACGTTTGTAGTACGGATCGACACGGATGAAGCGAATCACGAAGACAGAAACGAGGTAACAGCCTTTATTTACGTGTTTTCGCACTTTCTGTCTTTCGCGATTACATTTTCTTATCCGTGTTTCATTCGTGTTCAATCCGTGGCAAACTCAACAGGTTATTCAGGTGCGGATCCTTAATGTGTCTTAGATCCGCGACATCATGTCGGAGTGGGGGCCATGTGTTCGATGACGCGGTCGATCAGTCCATATTCCATGGCTTCGTCGGCCGACATGAAGCGATCGCGATCGGTGTCTTGTTCGATCTTTTCCAGCGGATGGCCGGTGTGCTTGAGCAGGATGCTGTTCAGTTTCGACTTGACCTTCTGGAACTCCTTGGCGTGGATCATGATTTCGGCCGCCGTGCCTTCCATGCCGGCCAAGGGCTGGTGAATCATGATCCGCGAATTGGGCAGCGCGGTCCGCTTGCCGGCCGCGCCGGCGGTGAGCAACACGGCGCCCATCGATGCGGCCTGCCCGATGCAATACGTCGCCACGTTGCAGGTGACGAACTGCATGGTGTCGTAAATGGCCAGGCCGGCGCTGACGCTGCCGCCGGGCGAGTTGATGTACAGGTGGATGTCGGCCTTGGCGTCCTCGGACTGCAAGAACAGCAATTGAGCGACGATGGCGTTGGCCACTTCGTCGTTCACGCCGGAGCCAAGAAAGATAATCCGATCTTTCAAGAGCCGGCTGTAGATGTCCATCGCCCGCTCTTCGCGGCCGCTCTTTTCGATCACGTACGGGATCAAGGGCATCTTAAGACTCGCTGCTGAAACGGGTGCTGAATTGCGGGCGCCAAGCCCCGAAGCCGGAAACCTGGCGATGCTCGACTAGTATCTACTCGCCACGGATTGAACACGGACAGAACACGGATGAAGACGCACTTCATCACGAATAACCAGGTAATTGCCAGATTGCGATTGCCTGTTGTTTCCTTAATGTCCGTGTTGCATCCGTGTTCAATCCGTGGCCAACAAGTTATCTGTTCTCGTAAACTTACGTCTTTTCTTTCTCTTCTTCGCCTTCTTCAGTCGTGGGGGGCTTGGTCAGGATTTCGTCGACCAGGCCATAATCCTTAGCTTGGTTCGAGTTCATGTAGAAATCGCGATCGGTGTCCTTGGCGATCCGCTCGATCGGCTGGCCCGTGTGGCTGGCCAGGATCGTGTTGAGCACGTCGCGCGTCTTGATGATCTCTTGCGATTGGATTTCGATGTCCGAAACCTGGCCGCCCACCTGGCCGTAGGGTTGGTGGATCATCACCTTGGCGTTGGGCAGGGCGAACCGCTTGCCCTTGGCGCCGCCGGCCAATAGCACCGCGCCGCCGCTGGCCGCCAGACCCACGCAGTAGGTCGAAACAGGGCAGGTCAAAATCTGCATCGTGTCGTAAATGGCCAGTGTGGCCGTGACGCTGCCGCCCGGCGAGTTGATGTAGAAATGAATGCCTTTGCGGCGATTCTCGCTCTGCAAGTACAGCAGCTTCATCACCAGCTCATTGGCGTTGCCGTCGTGAATCTCGCCCTGCAGCAGGATGATGCGATTCTCGAGCAACAAGTCGCCGAGCGTCATCTGTCGCTGACGCTGGTAGTCGCGATAGTTGGCTTGTGGGTCGACGGGAGACGTTCCGAGATAACTATTCATGAAAATCCTCTTGGCCGCGTCAAATCCGCGACACCAGCGCGGTTGCCTGATGCTTGCTCGCCGGACCTGCACTGGCGGGAAAAACCGCCGGTTCCTTCCTTGCCAATTTCGCGATTGCAGATCGCCCGCGCGAAATGTGTGCCGTCGAAATGTTGAAATATTGTCGCGTGATTCCGTTCAACTGACGTGACTATTCTCGTTCTTGAGTTTGCGGAATAGCAGCCGCCTCGCCCGCGTACTTTGCTTCGGGGATCTCGCCCTCTTCTTCGTCCTCGCCGCCCGCCGATTGATCGATTGCCTCGGCGTCGCTCACCTCGGGCTTGTAGGGGACGTCCTTGAACTTGGCGTCCGCCAAGATCAGGTCGATCGCCTTCCGCTCGACGATTTGATTTCGCAGGCTGTCCATCAGGTCGCGCTTTTCGAGCTGGGCGCGGATGCGACGGGGGCTCTCGCCGCTTTGCTCGGCGATCAGTGCGATTTCTTCATCGTAATCGGCCGGAGTAACGTCGATCTCTTCTTCCTCCGCAATCCGCTCGAGGATGAAGTGTTCTTTCAAGGCCCGCGCGGTCGATGCGGCGCTGTTCTGACGCAGGTCGTTTTCGTGGGCTCGAATTTCTTCATCGCTGAAACCGTTGCGGCGCAATTCCAACACGCTCCGCTCCAGTTCGCGCCGCTGTTGACGCTTGAGTAGCTCGGGCGGCAGCTCCCAGTTGGCGGCCACGGTCAGCGCGGCCAAAATCTGCTGTCGGGCACGCCGCTGCTGTTCGTAGGCCATGCGGCGGATCATGCTGTCTTTGATCGCGTCGCGCAGATCGCCTTCCGAGTCGAAGCCGCCCATTTCTTCCAGGAAAGCGGGAGTCAACTCGGGCAGTTCCAGCTTCTTGACTTCCAGAACCTCGAAGATGGCCGTGATCTTCTTGCCGCGGAGCGCGACGTTCGGCGCGTCTTGCGAAAGCAGTGCTTCGCCCTCGCGCGTTTCGCCGGCTTTGACGCCTTTCATCAGCTTGTCGAACTGCTCGATCTTGCCGTCGCGGAAACTCAAGACCGGCTTGATGCGGATCGTCTCTTCCTTGGCGCTGGAGATATTCTCCGCGTCTTGCTTGAAAGTCAGGTTGAGCGTGACGTAATCGCCCTTATCGGCGGGGCCATCGAAGGGCACCAGCCGGCCACGTTGGGTGAGCAGCTCTTGCAGCCGCTTGTCCACGTCTTCGGGCGAGAACTCGCGCACGGGCCGCTCGATCGACAGCCCCTTCCAATTCGGCAAATCGAACTCGGGACGGACTTCGATGTCGAACTCGAAAGCCATCGGCCCTGTCTCGGGAATCTCGACGGCCACGGGATCGAAATCCGGCTCGCTGATCGGCGCCAATTTATGATCGTCGGACACCTGGGTCATGGCGTCCATCAACAGCGAGCCCTTCACCTGGTCGCTGACATCCTTACGAAAGCGGGACTCGACGAGCTTCCGCGGCGCGCGGCCGGCGCGAAAGCCCGGCACGGCCGCCTTGCCCATCAGCTCGCTGAACTGCTTGTCGAAATAGCGGTCGATGTCTTCGCGCGACACGGCCACGGTAATGTGCCGCTGACAGGCGCTGCGCGTCTCGATATTGACTTCGAGCTGCAGCTTGACCTTTTCCTCGGCCTCGCCTTCAGCCTCTCCGCCGTCGGAATCAACATCATCCACCAACGTGTCGTCGGTCAGCGTATCGTCGAGTTTTTCATCGTCTGCGTCGGTCATGTCTTCTTCGGCCATTTCGCTGGCGGTCGTTTTGCAGTCGTAAATGTTCGTGTCGCGAGTTTGTCGGTCGGCGGTGCTGCTGTCCTGGACAGCGGCTTCTAGCTTCACATGCCGCGGGCGTCGTCGACTTTGGCGGACGACAGTCCCTCGGACGAAAAGCCTCTCCCCCCCGCTAACCTGCACGCACTGCCCCTGCAACCTGCACTCATTGCCCTGTAAGCTGAACTCATTGAAAGTATACGCGTGGAGAGCGGGTGATGGGATTCGAACCCACGACAACGACGTTGGCAACGTCGTGCTCTACCAACTGAGCTACACCCGCGCGCTCGCCACACCGCGCCTGTCGGAGCCGCGCCGACGGCAGGCCAACGTCTTGTCGCAGGCCAGCGCCTGTCGGAAGCCAGCGTCTGTCAAAGGCCAAGCCGCCGAGCGCGCGAGCGACGGTAATTCGGTGTGAGACAAAGGATTATAGGACGACCGACACCACGTGCAAGTGCAATTGAACCGGGCCTGGCAGCGTGCCAAACATGTTCTAACGCCCGCCACGCTGGCCTACATTGGACCACGAACATGGGTCAATCGTTCCGGTCGCCCCGGTTATGCCAGCAGGCCGTTGCGGCAGTGTTTTTGTCTAGTTATAATAAGGGGTTGCGACGCGGGCCTCGATTCGCGTCGCGGGATTTGGTGCTACGAACAGGGTGCCAGCGTCCGGAGCATGGACTGAGAATGAAAGCCAAACTGATTCTCGTCGCCGGCAAGGCCGACAAGAGCGTGATCAGGCTCAAATTGCCCACCGTGGTGGGCCGCGCCCGCGATGCCGGGCTCATGATCCGTCATCCGACCGTAAGTCGCCGCCACTGCGAGATTTTCGAAGTCGACGGCGCGCTATTTGTGCGCGACATCGGCTCGCTCAACGGAACGCTCGTCGACGATACGGTCGTCAAAGAGGCGGCCCTCAAGCCGGGCCACACGCTCACGGTCGGTCCGCTCACGTTTCGCGCCGTCTACGAATACGCGGGCAGCCCCACGCTGGTTTCGCCACTTACGCTAAATAACCAGTCTACCGATTCCCCCACGGTCCCCGCCACCGCCGACGCCACCGCATTTGCCCCCACGGTGATGCCTGAGAACCTTTCCCCGCCCGATCTGACAAAACCCGATTCGGCCGAATTCGATTTAGATGGCGATGACTTGGCGTTGGACATGCCTGCCGATGACATGCCGCTTTCGAATGCCCCGTCGAGCGCCGCCAGTGACGCAGCGCATGAGCTGGACTTTGAGGAGCTTGTGTTATCTGATTTGGACGCACCAGCAGCGGACGTTTCGGAGCAGCCCAAACCAATCGCCCCAGACTTCTTGGCCCCAGACCACTTGGCCCCTGACGAGTTTGCCCCTGATGAATTGGAAATGCACTTGTCGGCTGGCCCCGCTCCTGTTGCATCGTCGCCGACGGAGGTGGACAGTTTCGACGCCGACCGTTTAGCGCTGGACGAGTTGGACTTGGACGATCTGGGGCCGTCTCATTCGGAAAAGGACAGTCTGGGTGCCGATGCTGACGAACCGGCCGAGGTCTCGTTCGACGATGTTTCGCTGGATGATGGATTCGTCGAGAAAGAAGCACTCAACGAACCCGCATCGGGCCCTGTTGATTTGGACCCTGTCGAACTAGACCCTGTTGAGTTTGAGAACGCTCCGCCCAGCAACACGATTTCGGATGAAGCCCTGTTCGAAGACGTCATGCTCGAAGACGTCGCATTCGATGAGCCTCTCGCGAGTGCCCCATCGCCGGGCGACATGCTGCAGTTTGACGAGGACGACGCCGAACTGGGCCCCGAGCTTGAATTCTCCGACGATCCGGTCGAACCTTCGCTCGGGTTCGCCGACGACATGAGCGCACCCGCGGCCGAGGCAAACGAAGCGACAGCCAGCACCATGCTACCGGCGGCCGAGGAAGTCGAGTTCGAGGCCGAAGAGCTGTCGTTCGACCTCGACGACGAGCCGTTGTCGTTTTCCGAAGCGCCGGGCGGCGCTGAAGCGACAGCCTCGTCGACCGAACTTGCGCCCGACGCAGCCGAGATACCGCTCGATCTGGACGACGACTTGGAGCTCAGCTTCGCCCCGGAGGAGACCGCGGCTGCCGATGAACCATCCAGCGAGCCGGCCGCACCACCTACCAGCGATCCGCAAGCCGGCTCGCAGCGGCCAATCGAGCCACAGCCCACGCAATCATCGCCGCCGGAAATGGATGACTTCGACGGCGAGTTGACATTCGACCTGTCCGATCCCGCCGGCGACTTGGGTTTCGATTTTGCCGAATTGGATGCGCCAGCCGAGGCGATGCCGCCGGCTTCCGACTCGCCTGTCTCGGCTGACCCAATCGCGGAATTCTCGTTTGAAGAAGAGGAGCTGACGTTCTCACTGGAAGATTTGCCCGCGCCTGCGGCGCCCAGCTCGCCTCTGCCGAACTCGGTCCCCGACGACGAGGGCGAGCTGGCGATGGACGAGCTCGAGTTTGGGCTTGCCGTCGAGCCCGAACGCGCCCCGGCAAAGCCCGCCGCGGCCGCACGCCCCACAGAATCGCAGCCTGTCGAGAGCTTGAGCGACCCGGCCGACGAGCTTTTCTTCGACGAAATCGAGTCCGACCTGACTGACAAGAAGTCGCCTGCCAAAGCGGCGGCCAATGGAGCGGCCGAAACAGCACCGCAAAAGAGCTCGCCGCAGAAAGAGCCCGCGAAGAAAGAAGCCGCGGTCAGCAAAGACGACGCGGATCTGGACTCGTTTCTCAAGGAATTGGGAATCTAGGCGCTCGTATAGAAATAACTGGAGCAGTTTTTTAGCCACGGACGAAACCCAGCCCGGCCTAGCCGGAACCAAATACGAAGGGGAATCGAGGGGTATTGAGCGTTATTACCGCCAATCGCCAGATCGTCTGCTCGATGTTGCCTTATAAACCACGAGAATCGCGAAAGCCCGAAAGAGCGAAAACCAGAAATAGTTTCGCGTTTTCGTTCTTTCGGGCTTTCGCGATTCTTGCGTGAGTTGCCTACCAACCCAATCCCGTCCTCCGACTGCACAGGGCGACAAGAATCCGCGCAAGGCGCGTGCAGATTCAACGTTTGTAGTACGGATGAAAGACGGCTTTAAGGAAATCGATTGAACCGCGGATGAACGCCGATTAACGCGGATATGAAGTCTGGAACAAGAAACCCAATAGCCTCGTCCGTTTTCATCCGCGTTAATCGGCGTTCATCCGCGGTACAATTCCTTCTTCAATTCCGTGTTCAATCCGTGGCAAATTGGACAGGTTATTCATGGGTGGATACTAGGCGCAAAGCTGAGATCCGGTCGCGGATATCTGGAACCACTCGCCGCACCACCGAACTCGACTGGATTGTTGGACCGCTCAGAGTTCCCGGCATCCTCGCCTCATCCGAACGGAGTCCGCCCGATGTTGTCCGCTTCACGCAGAGCCGCCGCTTACACTGTGCTCGCGTTGGTTCTACCCGCGGCGGCGTCGATCCATCTCCGTGGGTTGCACGCCGAGGAGCCGCAGGCGCCCGCCAAGACCAAACCATCGATTGAAAAACCGCCGGCGAACAAGCCCCAGCGCACCAATCGCCTGGCCAAAGAGACCAGCCCCTATCTGCTTCTGCACGCGCACAACCCCGTCGAGTGGTATCCCTGGGGCGAGGAAGCGCTGGCCAAGGCCAAGGCCGAGAACAAGCTGATTTTTCTGTCGATTGGCTATTCGAGTTGCTACTGGTGCCACGTGATGGAGCGCGAGTCGTTCATGGACGAGGAAGTGGCCGCGTACATGAACAAGCATTTTATCGCGATCAAGATCGACCGCGAGGAGCGGCCCGACATCGACGACATCTACATGACCGCGCTGCAGCTCCTGGGACGGCGCGGCGGCTGGCCGCTGACGATGTTTCTCACGCCCGAGGGCAAGCCCATTGTCGGCGGCACGTACTTTCCGCCGCGCGACAAGGAAGTCGAAGTTCCCGCCGTCGGCAAAACGCCGGCCGAAAAGCAAAAGATTACGGGTCTGCTGACGCTCTTGGAGCAAATTCAAACGGCTTGGCGCGACCAAGGGCCGCAAGTTCGCGAGCATGCCGACCAGGTTACGCGGGGCCTGCGTTTGGCGATGCAGCGCGAGGGGCTCAAGTCCGCGGCATTGCCCGAGGCCGCTTGGCTGGCTGAAATCGAAACGGCGCTGAACGAGGAATTTGACCAGCAGTACGGCGGCTTTGGTTTTAGCGCCGCCAACCCTCGGCAGCCGAAGTTTCCCGAGCCCTCGAATCTCGTGTTCCTGCTCGATCGGGCCCGCCGCGACAAGAGTGAGCCGGCCAAGAAGATGCTCGTCAAAACGCTGACGATGATGGCCGAGGGCGGCATCCGCGATCATTTGGGCGGCGGCTTCCATCGCTACAGCACGGATCGCTACTGGCGGATCCCGCATTTCGAGAAGATGCTCTACGACAACGGCCAGTTAGCGTCGGTTTACGCCGAGGCCTACGAGTTGACGGGCGACGTGGTCTATCGCCAGGTGTGCGAGGAGCTGCTCGATTTCGTGCTCCGCGAGCTGACCCATTCGGACGGCGGTTTCTACTCCGCGCTGGATGCCGAGACCGCGGCCGAGGAAGGCCGCTTTTACGTCTGGACCCGGGAAGAAATCGAAAGCACGCTCGCAGCCGACGAGATGGCCCGCTTCGCCGCGGCGTATTTGGCCAACGACGGACCGAACTTCGAGGGCCGATATGCGCTGCAATTCGCGCAGCCGCTCAAGGAGCTGGCCGCCGCCGGGGGAGTTCCAGCCGAAGATTACACGCGGCAACTGCAGCCGCAGCGGCAAAAGCTGCTCGCTGCCCGCGGCAAACGCGAGCGCCCGCTGACCGACACCAAGATTCTCACGAGCTGGAACGGACTGTTGATCCGCGGACTGGCCGACGCCGGCCGCATCTTCAAAACACCGCGCTACACACAGGCCGCGGCTAAGGCGGCAGACTTTGCGTTGTCGAAGCTTCGCACCCCCGAGGGCCGCTTGCTCCGCACCTACGGGCAAGGCCAGGCCAAGCTCAACGCCTATCTGGACGACTACTCCTTTCTGGTCGATGGCCTGATCGCGCTGCACCGGGCCACGGGCGACAAACGCTGGCTCATCGCGGCGGGCGAGCTGACCGACAAACAGATCGAGCTGTTCTGGGACGCGGAGCGGGGCGGATTCTACTACACGTCAGGCGACCACGAACAACTGCTGGCCCGCAGCAAATCGCCCGTCGACTCCGCGCTCCCCTCGGGCAACGCGGTAGCGGCCGGCAACCTGGTGTACCTGGCCGCCGCGCTCGAGCGTCCGCAGTATCTGGAGCGCGCCGAAAAAACCATCCGCTGCTTCAGCGGCATGCTGGCCGAAAGCCCGCTCGCCGCCCCCCGAATGGCCGTGGCGCTGGCCGCGCTGCGCGCAGCGCAGGCGAAGAAGTAAGCTCTTGGGAACGGTTAAGACCTAGGGGCTTGTAGAGAAATCACTTGAGCAGTTTTTTGGCCACGGATGAAACCCAGCGCGGGCTACGCCCGGGCAACCCAAGGAACGAATAGTGGTTAATCGATCGATTGTCTCGCGAGAATTTTACTTAGCCCAGGCATTCATGCCTGGGTTTTCGACGTCCCCTGAA
>Ga0163150_10008323_pt1 | contig 11850 bp, 11 predicted proteins | sample OliLakLV19P2IB_FD_148628 | JGI IMG/M metagenome (GOLD analysis project Ga0163150, IMG submission 148628) | Freshwater microbial mat bacterial communities from Lake Vanda, McMurdo Dry Valleys, Antarctica - Oligotrophic Lake LV.19.P2.IB | ecosystem: Environmental > Aquatic > Freshwater > Lake >...
GAATCCCGCCTGCAAACGGCGTGACCGTGTCCGGTGTCAGTCGGGTGCTGCGCTGAGGGAGGGTTGATGGAACAGAAGAAGACGACGACTGACGAGAAGGACGAACTCGGGATCGTCTCCGTCAATACGAGAACCGGCACGCCGGGACAGACCGCAGGAAAACTGGTGTTCCTGGTAGTGGTCGGGTCGGTCATGGTGATCGGTCTACTCATGGGCATGAACCAATGGCGCGCCACTCGCACCGCCGAAGCCGCGAGCGAGGAGCAAGCGGCGAAGGTCGAGAACAAACCGGCCCAAGTTGGATCGAAACGGGTCTTCGATCAGGACCCCGCCTATCAGCCTCACAGAAGTTCCTCCACAACCGGCAAGAGCCGATCTCACGCCTCGTCACTCCAGCCTGGGATGAACCTGCCAGGGATGGAGCAGGGACTGCATGAGCATGGGCGGCCGATTGCACTTGAGAACGGAACGGGTGGAGGAAGGCAACCCGGAAGCGCACGTGCGAGTCGATTCGGAGGTGACGCGATTCTGGCCGGCACCAATGCGCCGAGCGCGCCAGCCACCCAGCACCGACAGGACGCGGGAGCAGAAGCGGCCATGACATTGGTGCGCGATCTCCTCGGCAACTCTCGTGGCGCTGAGTCGATGGATCAAGCTGGTTCGATGTTCGGGGGAGCGAGCGCGATGCCGGTTGGAGACCAGTCCAGTTCGGCCTTTGATCCTGGACAGGCTGGAGCAGGAGGTGGCTACGGGACGCCACCCATGGGCATGAGGGGCATCGGCATGCCGCTCCCACCTGGCCCAGCGCCAAGCGGGGACGGATCAATCGGCGGATTACTGACGCCCTCCTCCACCCCCAAGGTCCAAGCCGGCATGATCGGGGATCGGAATATGATCCTGCCGAAAGGTAAGAGCATCGATTGCGCCTTGACCGTCCGGGTCGTCAACGAGGTGGCCGGCATGGCGACCTGTGTCCTCACCGCCGATGTCTATAGCGAGAACGGCCGGGTGGTGCTGCTCGATCGTGGTTCTGAAGCGGTGGGCGAATATGCCGCGACGATGGCGCAGGGACAACGGCGGCTGTTCCTCCTCTGGACGAGGGTGAAGACCCCCCAAGGGGTGGTCATTAATCTGAACTCGCCGGCCGCCGATGCCTTAGGGACATCAGGCCTGGCGGGAGACGTGGACAATCACTGGTGGGACCGGCTCGGGGCCGGCTTTCTCCTCTCGATCGTGCAAGATGCGATTGGCTTTGCCACGGCGCAAGCGGCGGGCGGCGGCGCTCAGGGGCAACTCTCGATCTATCAACATTCCGCGACGACCGGCAATCGGATGGCGGAGGTCGTGTTGCAATCGACCATCAACATCAAACCGACGCTGTACAAGAACCAGGGAGATCGGGCGACGATCTTCGTGGCCCGTGACTTGGATTTTGGAACCGTCTATGCCCTCCATGCCGAGTAAGGTCCTGGCGCAGGATACGATGGTCCGCGAACTGCTGCGGCCCCTGCTCAGATTTCTGTCGCAGCCAGGAGCGACAGAAATTGTGATCAATCGCCCCGGAGAGGTCTACGTCGAAGTAGGAGCATCGTGGGAACGGTGTGACGCGCCTGCACTCACATATGTCCAACTCATGGCCCTCGCCACCGCCATTGCCACCTATACCGAACAGGAAATCGGGCCACAGAAACCGATGCTGTCGGCCATGTTGCCCGATGGGGAACGAGTGCAAATTGTCCTGCCGCCTGCCGTCGACGTGGGGACCGTCTCCTTCTCGATCCGGAGACCCAGCGCCTGGATCAAGTCACTGGACGAGTACGACAAAGAAGAGGCGTTCTCTCGCTATGTCTGGGCGCGATCGAACGACCTGGATGCGCGAATGGCCGATCTCGATGAGGTGGAACGTGGGTTGGTCGAGTGCCTCGATTCGAAACGGCTGGGGGCCTTTCTCCACCAGGCGGTGCGGGCGAAGAAGAACATCGCCGTCGTTGGGGAGACCGGCTCAGGCAAAACCACCCTCATGAAAACCCTCTGCCAGTCCATACCAGTCGATGAACGTCTCATCTCCATTGAGGATGTGCGCGAACTGTTGTTGCCGACTCATGGGAATCGCGTGCATCTGCTGTACTCGAAAGGAAGTCAAGGCGTGGCGAAGGTGACTCCTTCGGATCTCATTGCCTCGACGATGCGGATGAAGCCGGACCGCGTCTTATTAGCGGAGTTGCGAGGAGGAGAAGCCTTCGACTTCCTAAAGCTGCTGACGACGGGACACAGCGGCTCGATCACCTCCTACCATGCGGAGTCCTGTGCCTTGGCGGCGGAGCGCTATGTCTTTATGTGTAAGGAGCATGAGCAAGCCGCGATCTATGATGCGGTGACCCTCAAGCGACTCGTGTCCCTCACGATCGATGTGATCGTTCACGTCGTCGCGCGCAACCACTATGACGCACAGGGTCACCCGACCCACAAAGATCGCTACGTCGCCGAAGTCCAGTACGACCCGATTGCGAAACTCGTAGCGCGGTTCGGCGCCGCCACCCTGGTGCGGGCGTGAGGGTCCGATGAAACTCAAAATTGTCGTAGTGGTGTTGGCGGTGCTTCTGTACGTCCCTGCCGGCCTCTTGGGCGCTGATTATATCGCGGGAGCCATGCTGTACGTGACCAATAAACGCGTCCCTGAAGACGTGTCTCTCTCCACATGGCCGGAGGCCTGGCTGGCCTATCGCGAGGATGCGACCCAACGGAAGCGGCTGCAACTCTCAGCCGGACTCGGCCTGTTTGCGCTGTTCGGTCTGCCTGTATTACTCGGTTTGTCTCTCACGCACCGTGCCACGCCGTTACATGGCGCCGCGCGATTTGCCAACCCTGCAGAAATCGCCAAGGCAGGATTGTATGGAGAGCAGGGGATCATTGTCGGCAAGGTCGGACATCGGTACTTGATCTATGGCGGCCAAGAATTCGTGCTCCTGGCCGCGCCCACCAGATCGGGGAAGGGGGTCAGTCTCGTCCTGCCGAATTTGCTCCACTATCACGACTCGGTGGTGGTGCTCGATATCAAGCTGGAAAACTTCGCCTATAGCTCCAAGTTTCGCCGGCAGCATGGGCAGGAGGTCTATCTCTTCAACCCCTTCGGCCAGGATCAGCGCAGCCATCGGTGGAATCCCCTCGATGCGGTGCCGCGAGATCCCCATCTCCGCGTGGGGGAAATCCAGGCGATCGGGCAGGTGCTCTATCCGACCGCACAGGTGAAAGAGGCCTTCTGGAATGAGTCCGCGAGGAACTTGTTCCTCGGTCTGTGCCTGTACCTGATTGAAACGCCCAGGCTACCTTGCAGCTTGGGGGAATTGCTCCGACAGGCCTCCGGGAAAGGCCAGCCCATCAAGGATTATCTGCAAGGCATCATCACCAAGCGTGGGACGGGCGAGCCGCCCTTGAGCGAGGACTGTACCGGAGCCTTGCACCGGTTCTGTACGACGAGCGACAACACCATGGCCGGCATCCTGGCGACGTTTACCGCGCCCCTCACCATCTTCAGCAATCCCATCGTCGATGCAGCGACCAGTGCGACAGAGATCGATCTGAGTGCGGTGCGCAAGCGCCGCATGTCGATCTATGTCGGGATTCCGGCCAATCGTCTGAGCGATGCATCCCTGTTGGTCAATCTCTTCTTCTCGCAACTCATTCATCACAACACGGTCGAGCTCCCCGCCACGAATTCTGCCTTGCAATACCACTGTGTCCTGTTCCTCGATGAGTTTCCCGCGATCGGGCGAATCGAGATCCTGGCCAAAAGTGTGGGCTTCATCGCGGGTTACAATCTCCGGCTCGTGCCGATCATTCAAAGCCTGTCCCAACTGGCATCCATCTACGGAGAGAAGGATGCGCGCACCTTCGTCACCAATCACGCCTGCCAGGTGCTGTTTGCACCGCGTGAGCAACAGGACGCGAACGAGTATTCGCAGATGCTCGGGACCTACACCGCAAAAGCCCTGTCGACGGGCATGAGCCAGCCGAGAGGCTGGGGCCATGCCCGGCAGGCCTCAACCAGCTCCAATCTCTCCGACCACGCGCGTCCACTCCTGTTGCCACAGGAATTAAAGGAGTTGGGGCCGACACGCCAACTCATCAGCCTCAGCAACACGAAGCCTATTCTGTGCGACAAAGCGTTCTTCTACCTCGATCCCATCTTCGTGGATCGGTTGAAGGATGTGAGCCCCTCTCTCGCCTCGATAGGCAACCGGCTCCCGACGCAGACCGAGTTCGAAACCGCCGCCTTTGTGCGGAAGGATCTCTCGGTGGATATTCCCCTCCTCGACCTGGATCTCCACCGGGCCAAGGTGGAACGGCGCATACGGCCCTTGACCGCCAACGAACCGATCAATCCCGCCACCCTCACGATCGACCCGGGGCTGTTGCCGCCTGTGGTCCCACATGATCCACCTGATGTCGGAGAGGTCACTCAGCTGGTCGATGCATTTTTTGCGCAGTTGAAATGGACAGAGCCGGGCGTGCCCACCGGCAGCGGTGAGGTGACGGCCGCGAATGGCTGCCCACTCCTCATTCGTGAGGAAGAAGAGAATCCTCCCACGAGTGAGAGGGTTGTCGAGGAGTCAGCGTCTGTGCGCAGCGCTGTTGATCTATCTGTAGAACGAGACAGTTAACCAGGAGAACCCCATGAAGACGTGGCACGGTCGAGCGGTGATCCTCTCTCTCGCAACGGTCCTGTGCGTCGCCTGTGCGTCGACGCCGCTGGTGCCATCGGGGAAATCTCGCGTTCCGGTCAATTCCGAAGAGGGCATCAGCCAATATCGCGAACAGGTGAAGATCGATCAGCGGGAGCGACTGGAGCGCAATGGGCTCGTACGTCAAATAGACGCGCTTACAAAACAGATTCAGGAGTTGAAGGCCTACGTGACCCTCTTGCAACTCCAGCAGCAGGAAACGGAGAAAGGAAGTGTGTACCAGGCAGAGACTATCGGAGCCGTGAGTCCTCCGCCCCTCCGTCGAGCCCCTGCCAAGGCTCGGGGGAAAGACAAGCAAGCGCCGGGAGCCAAGGCTCTTCCTCCGATCGCAGCGGTACCCGGTAAGATCGCGGGGCTGCCCATGATCCCGATCGAAGAGGGACCCACGGATCTCTGCGGACAGAAGATTGGGGACGCGAGTGCCTATGGATGGGTCGACCCCACATCCGACGACCTGAGTCGGAGAGCCGGCCTCGGTGCAGAACATGGCCAGTGCCGGCATATTGCCAGCAGCGCTGCGCCGAACGCCGGACAATGAATCTCGTACTGCAATGCCTGACAAGCTGAATGAGCCCAATAGAAGCGCGACAGGAGGACTCCCGATGAATGAATTGCGTGAGGGTGAGGGGAGAGAGAAGGACAGCGTGAAGGAGACGGCTCGACCTCGGGGGAATCCGCGGGGTACAAGAAAGCCTGAACCCTTGTTGAATCAGCCGGAGGCCGCCGCTGAATCTTTGCGGCATCGCTTCCTCCAAGCCGACAACACCTTTTACTTTCGTGGTGGCCCCGGTGAAGCGGACAAAGTCGCGTTTGCCGATCACGGGAGACGCCTGACCACCGAGCATGAGGATCCGACCGTGATCCACGGCATGCTGCTCTTGGCTCAGGCCAAAGGCTGGACCTCCCTCCATGTCAAAGGATCGGACGCCTTCACAGCCGAGGCCTGGATACAAGCCACCATGGTTGGCATCGAGGTGCAGGGCTGCCAACCGCGTGAGATCGATCGCGTGCGACGAGAGGAGCGCAAGGGAGAGACCTCAAACAAACAACCGCAGCAGCAGCGCGTGGAACCAGGTACTTCTCGTGACCCATCGACCGGTCGTCGCACACATGAACCGGAATCGTTGACGGATTCACAGAACGTGGCCATTAGAACTCTTGAAGCCATCTTGCGTGCACGCGGCGATTCGCCCGCAATGATCGCAGCGGCGGTGGAGGAAGCTACCGCCCGGCTCCAGGGCGAACGACTCGTGGTCGGCAGGATCGTCGAACATGGCAAGGCTCCTTACGGCCATGACGAGAAAGCCGAGCAGAGTTATGTCGTCAAGTTGGCGACGGCGAAAGGGGCGAAAGAGGTCTGGGGCGTGGATCTGGCTCGCGCGATGGAGCAGAGCGGGGCGAAAAGAGGGGACGCAGTGGCGCTCATCCAACGCGCGCAGGAGCGCGTGACCGTTCAGTCGCCGGTCAAGAATGAGGCCGGGGAGGTCGTGGGGATGGCACCCCAACCAGCCACACGCAACAAATGGGAGGTCCTCAATTTACAGACCATCGGAGTCGAAGCACGAAACAGAGTCACCGCCGCTGCGCGAGTGGCGACCCATGAGCCGGTGGTCCAGGTCTTTGATCCAGCCGCAGCCCGCACCGATCACGTTCCAAATCCGACGCGAATCCGTGCACAGGAGCGCACGAGAGAAGGGCGGTAGCGGATGAGTCAGTCCTGGACGTGGCCGCGTGTGGATCTGTCAGACGGCGCGGTCGAAGCCATGAAGTGGCTAGGACTCCTCCTCATGACGGCGGACCATGCCCAGAAATACGGCCTGATGCCAACCGTGCCGGGGGTCTATGAGGCGGGACGCGTAGCCTTCCCACTCTTCGGCATCGTGTTAGCCTACAACCTCGCGCGGGTCCAGAGCGGCGATCCTACTGTGTACCTCCGAGTCCTGACTCGTCTGCTTGTCTGTGGCGCGATCGCTTCGATCCCCTTTATCGCGTTAGGGGGGCTCGGGTTTGGCTGGTGGCCGCTCAACTGCATGGGGACGCTCGCTGTCGCGGTCTGCATCATGTATCTGATCGAGTCACGGCCCCGGTTCTGGAAGACCAGCGCAGCATCGGTCTTTCTCCTGGGTGGGGCCATGGTTGAATTTTGGTGGCCCGGTGTCGCGCTCTGTGTCGGCGCCTGGCTATACATGAAACACCCGACAGGGGGAGCACTCCTCCTCTGGCTCGCCGGGACAGCGTGCCTCACGCTGATCAACGGCAATGGGTGGGCCTGCGCCTCGTTTGTGGTCCTCGCTGGGATGGCATATGGCGTGACAATCGAGATCCCGCGCGCCTCACGGTGGTTCTATCTCTATTACCCCGCACATCTTGCGGTCTTCCTCGTGTTGGGGTTCAGGATTCCGGTTCACCCATGACACGCGACGCGATCACGTGCGAGAGCTGCTGAGCTCGGTCAATGACGAGGAAGATGCATCAACCCACGATACAGCGCGTCGAGCATGTCCCACCCCAAGACCATCGTCACGCCCAAGAAGGTCAGGGCAAGAAGGACGATCGGCAGGGTGATGAACATGAACCACAGCCACGACACCGCAAGGGAGCAGACGAACCGAATGACGGTCCCAATCCCGATGCCGGCCTGCAGGATCATACGGAACAATGCAACGATCACGAATCCCGTCACACGTCCGGTGCATACGACCGCACGCCCTGTATTGCGCAACGCATGCGCCATGGAAGGCCTGGTACGAGTCCTGATCGAGGGTCTCCGCGCCGCGACGTAGGGGACGACAGCATGCGGCTCGATGACGTGAATGGTGAATGGGATGAGTGGTGTCTTCATGGTACCTCCAAAACATGTGGCTTTCGCTCTCTCGCGACACGTGGAGAGCAAGGCCACCATGATGAGGGGTTACGCGCCAATGGCCGACATGTGAAGCGCGCACCGTGACGAGCCGAGCACGTGCCCGGCTCTGCGGGCACAGCGGAGGCCACGGGGTGGGGCTCGCACGCGAGGCCATGGTGTAGAGACACCACCCATCCCATGCCCATCATGGAACGAGCATCGTGCCCTGCACGAGAACCTCAGCGATCAGTGCGGCGTGTTTCGACACATTTGTAGAGCCGCTCAACGAGCGGGTGCGTTCTCACGATCAGGAGCGCTGACACGGGGTCTTCGTCATGAAGAGGACCAGGACAGCAGGACGGAGACGCATGAATCACAACACAAAGGGGGTGAGAACATGAACAGGATCAAGATGATGTTCGTCGCGTCGGTACTGACAGTGTTGGCGCAAGCCGTGGTCACACCACGGTCACAGGCGCAAGTCCTGACAGGCGATGCCCGTCTCGCGTGCGAAGCGTTGCTGTGCTTGTCCGCTGTGGGCAATGCCCCAGGGGAGTGCAGCAAGGCGTTGGCCAAGTACGAAGCGATGAAAGCCCAGCTGTGGTTCAATCCGCTGGCCGTGTACAACTTCCTGAAAGGGTGTCCGAAGAAGTAGTGTGCTCGGAGCAGGGGAATCGGAACGACGCGGACGTGTGCTCCGGGCACGTCGGCGTCACTCTGAGCAGCACAGGCACGGTCGCTTCGACGGTGCCTCAATCATCGGCACGGCGTGTCCGCATGCGGGGCCTCATGCTCCGAATGGTCCAGACCACGACCCATTCCCTCGAAAGGGATTGAAGCCCACGAGGGCCGACACCACGAGCGGGGGGTTCGGTTCACGGAAGCCCGGCCCCCAAGATACTGGGGTGATCAGACTGCACGGTCGTGCAATAAAGGATGTGGAACACATGGACAGTCCTGTCTCTCCTTCTGAGCATGATATATTTGAAAGCGAACTCCGGGTGGCCGCAACGCATCAGACGCTCCCCCAACCAATCTGGCAAAGTTAGAATTTTATCTCTCGGACAGTGTCTAATTTGGGGGACGATTCCGGCTGTCTCGGCTTCGGCCGCGCCTGTTTCTCTCTGAGGGACCGCAAGAGTGACCATGCTCATAATCCAGACCAGAATAGGCCAGGCAGTTAGACGAAGTCGCAAAAGTTGGCTTAATCGATTTCACGGCATCAGACCTCTGAGGCAAAACGACAGTGTCCGAGAGATCAAGTCTTGAGTTCTACAGGTACTGACGCAACGTGCTTGTTCAGCACGGCTTGTTTTCCTCCTGTGCAGCCAGCTTGATTCACCTACACCATCCGGCAGGTATTCTCAATCAGGATTTCCCACTCCTTTTCTTCCACAATAGAAAGCAAGAAGAGGAATGGCGCAAATTCATTGAAGCGCTCCCGTTGCAATATTTCTAGCCCCACTTTCAGCTTAGAGTGTTTCCAGCGCGATGGCCGCGCGGTATGGCGGTCGAGGCTGGTAACCGTCCGGCATGTCGTCCAGCCGGCAGACGATTGCGTCTCTACGTACTGACCGCCACGACACAGAAGTTCCGTGAGGCCGTCCAGGCGCTGATTCGCGTGACTAAAAAGGGGGGAGGTGCGTATGGGGTGTCCTAGGCGGGCATAAGCTATTCAAGCCTGGTCATCATGTCGGGGAAACAGGCGCAGTCTGTTCGCCACAACGATTCTACCGTGGCCGTGAAGATCAGATGTTTCACCGGCCTTCCATCACAGACGAAGGTGGTCCGATGGGCGGAGCACGAAGGTAGCCTGAGGATCGCCCACACGTATGCCAATGGCATGAAGATACCCACCGCAGTATCGCGATTGACTGGTTGCCACATGACGAAGCCGATCTCGCGCATCGTCGTCGCCTTCGCTATACCGCCCGAAAAGATCGAGTCCAGGAATGGCATTCGAGGTCAGAATTCCCGGATGATCCTGAAACCAGCTTCAGGCAGTGTAAGCCCTGTTGTCACACGTGTCCCGACCCCAGCTTGAATCATCCAGTAGCGATCAATCTCATAATGCAGTTGCGGCATGACAAGAAGCTCGGTATTGCCTCCGATCACCTGGCCGAGGTTTGTTTCAATCCCCGCCACCGTTCTGTCTGTCACATCCGCGAAGAGACTGATATTGGACAGTACTTCAACGGTCTTGTTCGGTACTGCGCCACCAACTTCGGCTCGGCTGCCAAACATGCCGAATACGCTCCAGGTCTCATCGAATCGAAAACCTGCGAGATACAAGAGTGTGGTCGTCCAGAGTTTGGGATCCCGGTCATACTGCACGATGGCCTGCGCTCCGTGAATAAACCGATGATTCAGCCCTGTGCCAAAGGTGATCTGTCCTGCAGCCTTGTAGGCCTCGAGATGCGTGTTTTCCATGGGCGCCTCAAACTCCAGTGCCACGCCGTCACAGACCGCATATTCAATCTCAGGCGCCCATTCCAGACCTTGCCGATCAGGGCTTCTGCGAACCAGGCCCAATGGGTCTGTCGCATTGGCCCGTCTCGACCGATGACCAAGCGGTACCAGACCAAGTACATTGACCTCTCCCTCGCCTCCTTTCGCCCCGAGCGGCCGTATGAGATCGAAGACCATGGGCTCGGCAATCCGTGGCCCTCTATCCTCGCCAGATACCCGGTCAAGTGTCTTGAGTGGTGGAGCGTCCAGGGTCTGATCAAGACAGCGTCGATCACCGGAAAGCTGTCTGGGCACGGGAACAACCATGGCACTACTGTCCCCCTGCTGTCCCGGCGCAGTGATGGTATGCTGAAGCGGCAGGGGCGGCCCCATTTGCAGATTCTCTGCGATAGCGACATGACAAGAAAGTAATCCGACCACACAGGAGAGGACATGGAGGGGTACTAGTGGGGACAGATGGCTCAAGTCGAACGATGAGAGTCGGAGTGTACTCACTATCACAAGACGGTGAAAGTCCACCATCAGTACGTCATGCTCAGAGGATCAGAAGGGCGCTCCCCCTACAACACCGGCAAGGCTTTTTCGTTCCAATCCACTGTTCGTTATCGAAGTCCTGATGGAGTCGGCTCCTCCCCCTTGAGGCGGTGAGGCCGCTGGTCCAGCGCCTTGGGATCGGCGGCCGGCTCGTCGAGGAGCCCGCCCCCCTCTGCCAGAAACTCGATGTCGCCCGTGACGACATCGTACATCGCGCCGACAATCGCGATCCGCCCTTCCCGGACGAGGCCGTCGAGCGTCTGGCTCTGGTTGCGCATCCGTTCAACAACCCGCAACACGTTGCGGCGGGCCACGGTATCGACGAACGATTGCTTCTCGGCCGCCGGTAGTTCCTTGGCACCCCGGCAGACGACCGGGTCGGTCGATTGCTGAATGTCACTGACGATGTGGTCGAGGTGCTGGCAGCCCGTGGCTTCGGCGGGCGTCCGGACCTCGCCGATGAGGTTGACAGCCGCGGTCACGGCGCCGCACCGGGTATGCCCTATGACGAGAATCAGCTTCGCCCCGGCCACCACACAGCCATACTCCGCGCTGGCCAGCACCTTCCGGCTCGTGACATTGCCGGCGATGCGGACGCTGAAGATATCGCCCAGGCCCAGGTCGAAGACCAACTCGGCGGGGGTACGGGAATCGATGCAACTGAGTACGACGGCCAATGGGTGCTGCCCGCCAGCCGTAGCGAGGACTTGGCGACCGAGGTCGCGGGTCAGACGCCGACCAGTGCGGAATCGCTCGTGGCCGTCCTTCAGAATTTGTAATACCTGTTTGGGAGTGACCGCGGCCTGGAGCTCGCGGGTGGAGTAGTCCACGTATTGGGTTTGGTCGTCGAGCGCATAGTAGCTCCGAAACCCGAGTAAACTTACCGCCACCCCTCGCGCCGGTCCCGTGTGCTGCTTGAAGTCTCGGATCAGGCCGAGCACGTCCGGGTCGATGTAGTCCGTGTTCTGCGCGTCGAGCAAGACGTCTCCACCGCGGGGAACCTCGTCTAACACTTTGGACAGGGCAGCGCGATTCAGGAAACTCACTTGGTTGGCCAGTTCGATGTGCACCACGTCACCACCCAGGTGCTGCTCCACGAAACGGCGAATCGGCTGGCGCATGTTGCTGTAGAGAATAAAGCCTGCGCTCACCGTCAGTCCGATCAGCACCCCGATCAGCAGATCGGTCAGGACAATGGCCACCACCGTCAACGCAAAGGGGGCGAACTGGTATCGTCCCTCACCCCACATCTGCTTTACC
>Ga0163150_10008324_pt1 | contig 11849 bp, 14 predicted proteins | sample OliLakLV19P2IB_FD_148628 | JGI IMG/M metagenome (GOLD analysis project Ga0163150, IMG submission 148628) | Freshwater microbial mat bacterial communities from Lake Vanda, McMurdo Dry Valleys, Antarctica - Oligotrophic Lake LV.19.P2.IB | ecosystem: Environmental > Aquatic > Freshwater > Lake >...
GGCTGGGGGTTAGGGGTTAGGGGCGAAAGCAGAAAACATAACCAGCCCCCAGATCCCAGCCCCCAATCCCTAACAAGGAGAATTGTCGTGACGAAAGTGGAAGTGCAAGTTTCTTGTCCCGTGTTTGACTCATTCCGCGTGCAGCAGGTGGCGGGAATGTTTGATGTGTCGCTCTCAGAAAAATGCAGCGAGCGGTTTGCAGTGGAATTGCCGACGCTTGACGAGCCTTGGGAGGTGGGTTTGATTGTCGGCCCTTCGGGGAGCGGCAAGAGCACGATTGCGCGCGAGTTTTTTGGTGAGGAACTGTACAGCGAATCCGAGTGGCCGACCGACAGGGCGGTGGTGGATTGTTTTGGCGAGTTGCCGGTGCGGCGGGTCGTGGAGCTGTTCACGGCGGTGGGGTTTAGTTCGCCGCCGTCGTGGGTGAAGCCGTATCAGGTGCTCAGTTGTGGCGAGCGGTTTCGGTGTGATTTGGCTCGTGCACTCGCGGAAGGCTATCGGCTGTCGGCTTTCGGCTGTCAGCCAGATCAATCATCTTCCCGAGAGCCAATAGCCGAGAGCCAACAGCCCCTTGTCGTTTTCGACGAGTTTACCAGCGTGGTGGATCGGAATGTGGCGAAGGCGTGTTCGACGGCGATTGCCAAGGGGATTCGGCGGGGGAACATTCCGTGTCGGTTCATTGCGGTGACTTGCCATTACGACGTGGCCGAGTGGTTGGAGGCGGATTGGGTGCTAAATATGGCCACGGGTCGGCTCGAACGGAGGCGGCTTCGGCGGCCGACGATTCATGTGGAAATCCATCGCTGCCAAGTGGCTGCTTGGCCATTGTTTGCGCGACATCACTATCTGAGCGGTTCGCTCGCGCCGGGGGCACGTTGTTACTTGGCGACGTGGAAGGGCGAACCCGTGACATTCTGCGCGACGATGCCAATCATCGCCCAGAAAAATCATCGCCGCTTCACGCGGATTGTCACGCTGCCGGATTATCAGGGAATGGGGATCGGCATGAAAGTCGTCGCGGCGGTGGCGGAGCTGCACCGCGCGGAAGGACTGCGGATCAACGTCACGAACAGCCATCCCGCGCTGATTCGGCATTGCAAGCACTCGCGGTTGTGGAAAACGGTGAATGTGAGGAAAGCGGGCGCGAGTTCGCGTGGTTCGGGGCGGTTCAAGTCGTATCGGAGCGCGACGGGGCGGGCGGTGGTGTCGTTTGAGTACATCGGTGAGCAGGTGAGTAAGTAATGAAGTGAGTAAGTAATGAAGTAGCCGCGATGCGACGCATCGCCGGGGGACCGGCCAACAAGTCTGTTGGCGGCTATTTGGAACGTCAGGAGGAAGGGATGAGCAACGATAAATTCAAGGAAGAAAAAAACACTTTGCGGGCGATGATTTTGATGGGGTGCGATCGCGAGATGGCGGCGAAGGGGGTGGGCTGGACTGTCGAGCGTCTGCGTGAGGTGTTGCGCGATGATCCGGAGTTGGCCGAGGTGCTGCTGCGTGCCGAGGGGCACGCGGAATACCAGCGGATGCGGGCCCTGCACAATGCCACGAAAGATGAGAAGCATTGGCGGGCCGCGACGTGGTGGTTGGAGCGTCGCGCCCAGAATCGTTATGCGCGGCGATCGCGCATGGTGACCATCGCAGAGATTCAAGAACTGGTTGATGAGATGGTTGACATGATCTTTGCCGGGGTGACACGGGAAGCGGATCGCGAGCGGCTGGTGACGAATTTGGCCGCGTTCGCGCTGAGTTTGGAACATGAGGCGGGTGGTCAGCCTCCGGCAGCGTTGTTTGTGCTGGAGGATAAACAAGCCAAGGAAGCGGAGGACCGCGAATGAGCTTCAAGGGGAGTGGCGAATTTTTTACGAAGGCTTATCGCTGGGTGTCGCGATTGGCGATGCTGGCCATGTGGCTCTCGCACACGATCAGAGCACGCGGCCGGCAACAGCAACTCGCCAAGCAGCGGGTCGGTCTGGAGACCTTGGCGTGGGGACGGAAATATCTGCCGACGCACTTTCGCCGGGAGCCTTCGCAGATGCACGTCTGGCTCGGCGGGCAACTCGACACGCTGCACCAAGAGCGCGGCACGAAGCTCAATGTGATCGGCCCGCGCGGCGGGGCGAAGTCGACCATCGGCACGCTGTGCTATGTGCTGCGAGCGGCGGTGGAGGGTTGGGAGCGATATATCTGGGTGATCTCCGACACGATGACACAGGCACAAACGCATTTGGACAACATCAAGACGGAGCTGGAAGCGAATCCCTTATTGGCGGAACACTATCCCCTCGCGCGGTGCGAGAGCCGTGGCACGGGTGGCAACCGGATTCAACTGGCCAACGGCACGGTAATTGAATCCTTCGGCACGGGGCAAAGCTTGCGCGGGCGGCGGATCGAGGCCGCGCGCCCTTCGCTGATTGTCTGTGACGATTTGCAGAATGATGGGCACATGGAGTCGGTGAATTTACGCGAATCGAGCCGGGCGTGGTTTCAGGGGACATTGCTCAAGGCTGGGGACAAACGGACGAACATCATCAACCTGGCGACGGCCTTGCATCGCGACGCGTTGGCGATGGAACTGGATCACACGCCGGGTTGGACGTCGGCAAAGTTTCGGGCGATTGAAATCTGGCCCACGAATATGAAGTTGTGGCGCAAGTGGGAAGAGATTTATTGCGACGCGAAGAATCCCCGCGCGCGGGATGAGGCGATGGAATATTTTCAGGAACATCGCGCGGCATTGGAATTGGGCGTCGAGCTGCTGTGGCCCGATGAGGAAGACCTGTACACGCTGATGAAAATGCGGGTCGAGGGAGGGCACACGGCATTTGAGCGGGAGAAGCAAAGCTCGCCGATTGATCCCGAGCGATGCGAATGGCCCGACGATTATTTTGGGGATTGGATTTGGTTTCGCCGGTGGCCCAAGGACATGCGGTTCAAGGTGATTGCGCTCGATCCGAGCAAAGGGAGCGACGCGCGGCACGGCGATTATTCGGCATTTGTGGTGTTGGGCGTGGATGAGCAGGGAATTCTGTACGTCGAGGCAGACCTCGCCCGCCGACCGACGCCGCAGATGGTGGCCGACGGGGTGGCGCTGTGCCAGAAACATGGAGCGGCTGCACTGGGGGTCGAGTCGAATCAGTTTCAAGAATTGCTGGCGGGCGAGTTCGTGGCGGAATTCGCGCGGCAGGGGATTCACGATTGCGTGCTGCATGAGATTCATAACTCAACAAACAAGCAAACGCGGATTCGGCGGTTGGGCGGGTATCTTTCGCAGCGTCGCTTGCGGTTTTTGAGCAAGAGTCCGTCGACGCAATTGCTGGTGGACCAACTGCGGGATTTTCCGTTGGGTTCGTACGACGACGGGCCGGATGCGCTGGAGATGGCGGTGCGGTTGGCGCGCGGATTGTTTGGTGGTGGGACGTGGGACGATGGTTTGGGGGAGAGGTTGGTGGTGGGTGTGTAAGTGTGTAGGTGAGTAAGCCCGGGGATGGCATTCCTCGGGACCAAGAGACCCAGGGAGTGCCATCCCCGGGCTTTATCATTTGTGGAGTTGAAATATGAATGCAATTGAATCGGATCGTTGGGAAACGCGCCTTACCGAGGCGTTTGACTCGTTGTGGGATTTGTTTGTGGATCCGCGCTCCGCGTATCTGGATTACACGGGGCAGATGTGGAACACGCTCTCCGTGGGTGGGCATGGCGGACCGAGGGTGAGCGTGCCGTTTGCCACCGAGGCGGAGCTGGCGGACGTGCGCAATCAGGTGCGGCATTTGGTGAACACCAATGAGTTCGCGATCAACGGTATCGAGAACCGCGTGAGTTATCTGGTCGGCACGGGGCATGTGTATCGGGCTTGCGTGCGGAAGGGGGTCGAGGCACCCGTGGAACTCGAAGCGGAAGTGCAGGCTGTGATCGATGAGTTTTTACTCGTGAATCGTTGGCAAGCACGGCAACAGGAAATTGTCCGGCGCATGGACCGCGATGGCGAAGTCTTCTTGCGGTTGTTCGTGGATGCCGAGGGGATGACGCGCGTACGGTTTGTGGAGCCGGATCAGGTGACGACGCCCCGCGAGCTCGCGAGTGTGCCCGAGGCGAGCTTTGGGATTCATACCGAGAAACGGGACGTGGAAGGGGTGCTGGGGTATTACATTGACGATGAGCCGGTGGACGCGGCGGAGATTCAGCACCGCAAGGCGAATGTCGATGCCAACGTGAAGCGGGGCTTGCCGCTGTATTATCCCGTGCGGAAAAATCTGCGGCGGATCGAGAAGCTGTTGCGGAACATGAGCGTCGTGGCGGAGATTCAGTCGGCGATCGCGCTGATTCGCAAACATCGGGGGGCTTCGCGCTCAGGAGTCGAGCAGTTTGTTGTCGATCAGAGTCAAACGTCAACCATCGGTGGGCGGACGCGGTATCTGTCGCAGTATGCGCCGGGGACGATTCTGGATGCGCCCTCGGGGATGGAGTACGATTTCCCCGCGTCGGGGATTGATGCGAGCAATTTCGTCGCGGTATTGCAGGCGGAACTACGGGCCGTGGCGGCGCGGCTTGTGATGCCGGAGTTTATGTTTACCTCCGATGCGTCGAATGCGAATTACGCTTCGACGTTGGTGGCGGAAGGGCCGGCGGTGAAGATGTTCGAGCGGTTGCAGGGGAATCTCAAGAATGAGGACCGCGAGTTGCTGTGGCGCGTGATCGCGCACGCGGTCGAGGCGGGGCGGTTGCCGCTCGAGGTACACAAGTGGGTGGACATCCAGATCACGCCGCCCTCGCTCGAGGTGCGGAACAGTTTGCAGCAAGCGCACGTGGAAAAGATTGCCTATGAGAAAGGAATTCTCTCGCCGCAGACGTGGAGCTTGAAGTTGGGGCTGGATTATGACCAGGAGCAGAAGAATCTGGCGATGCACGGGGGTCAATAACATTTTCTCTCGCAAAGGCGCTAAGGCGCGAAGCATACTTTGTTTTTGTTGCGCCTTCGCGCCTTTGCGAGAGATTTTTACGAGTGGCCAAAAATCTTTAATGAAATGGCCACTGGGATTTGGTAAAATCAGTCTCATGAGAGCCAACCCTACGATTGAAAAGAGTGACAAGCGAGCCGTCGCGCAGGCGGAGTTTCAGAAGTTGATCGAGAACGCCTGCGTGGCCGGGTTTCATGGGTCGGCGAGCGTGACGATTACCGTCCAGGATGGGCATATTCAGTACACCCGCGTGGCGGTGGAGAGGATGGTGAGGTGAGGGAGGGGGCTGTCGGCTATCGGCTGTTGGCAAGAAATCTGGCCGATAGCTGAAAGCCGACCGCCGATAGCCAAATTGGGTATTTAACAGAGCCACCTAGTGGTATCGCGTTAAGCCCCGGTTGAGACATTTTGTCTCGGCCGGGGCTTTTTTTGTGGAGTCATTTAATGTCATCCCCGCGCAGGCGGGGAACCAGTGGGTGACCATCATTTCTGGGTCCCCGCCTGCGCGGGGATGACGGAGTGTCGGAGCAGCGAAAAGTAGAACCAACAAGGAAAAAAATATGCCAACAGAAGAAAGCTTACAGGAATACACGGACTCGCGGGGTGTGGCTGTGCGGGTTGATCGCGAGGAAGGGGTGTTGTGGGGGGTGAAGTTGATTGGGCTGAGCTCGCGGAATGGGCGGCGGTATCGGGAGGCGGCGCTTGCCAATGCGATTGCGCTGTATGAAGACGCGAAGGTGAATGTGAATCACCCCAAGGACGGGCCGCTCGCGCCGCGGGATTATCAGGATCGGCTCGGCGTGATGCGGGGCGTCGAGTTTCGCGCGGGGGAGGGTTTGTTTGGGAATCTGCATTTCAATCCCAAGCACGCGCTGGCCGAGCAGTTGGCGTGGGATGCCGCGCACAATCCGCGGAACGTCGGTTTCTCGCACAATGTGCAGGCTAAGCTGAGCCGCACGAATGACGGGGTGATCGTCGAGGAAATCACGCGGGTGCAGAGCGTTGATTTGGTGGCTGATCCCGCGGCGACGGAAGGTTTGTTTGAGCAAGAGCAACCTTTTGAAACGTGGGATGCGCTCACGTTGGAAACATTGCGGCTGCATCGGCCTGATTTGCTCGCGGAGATTGAGGCCAGCGGCAGCACGCAACTGACCACGCTCCGTGAAGAAACCGAGGCACGCATCGCCGTGCTGGAGCGGGGTCAGCGGATCAGTGAGTTGTTGGTGAAGCATGGACTGCCCGTGCCGGCGCGGCTGGGCGTGGCAGTACGTGGAGGGCAGCGGATCATCAACGCGGCGTTTATTGAGTCGTTGCTTACGCTAGCGGATGAGCAGGAAGTGGAACGGCGGATCGTCGAGCGGGCGGAGCTGGTGCGGAGTGCGTCGAGTTGGCACGACCAATTGTGGCGCGGGTCGCCACGGTCGCGGGATCAATTGGCGATTGGTGAGTCGCGTCGTGAGAGCGAGGCGTCGTCGAGAGATTTCGCGCGGGGGTTGAAGGTTGTGAGGAATTAAGTGAGTAGGTGAATGGTATTGTCATTCCCGCGCAGGCGGGAATCCAGAATGGACCATTAAGTCGTGGTTCCCCGCCTGCGCGGGGATGACGGAAACAGGAGCAATCAAATGGCAAACAACATGCGTTGGCGGTATGGGGAGACCAGTCCGGTGATGATGCCGGTGGATGCGGGGACGGTGATCGAGATTGGCGATCTGTTGTACCTGGCGACCGATGACGTGCGGCCGGCGGGGGTGTTGACTCCGGGCGGGTCGTTGGCGGCGACGCAGGAAGCGTTTCACGACAATTTCGTCGGCGTGGCGATGCAGTGTTCGCCGGCGGGAGTGGCGGATCCGATTCGCGTGGCCACGACCGGTGTGTTCGAGTTCGATTGCGTGTCGGCGACGTTTGATGTGGGGGATTTTGTCGGCGGGAACAATGGGGGCGGGGGTGAACTCGACAATCAGTTGGTCGATGAAGTGGCGACGCCAAATTTGGCGGTAGGCCGCTGCGTGAAGCGCGTGTCACCGGCGGGAACCAAGGTGCTGGTCGACGTGGTGAGCACGCTGGTGAAGGGCGGGCCGCAGGCGATGGCGTAAGAACAAGGCGAGCCAGAAGCGTTAGCGCCTGGAGGATTGCACGCACTTCAAGGACTCCAGGCGCTAACGCTTCTGGCTCGCCTGGGATATTTCAACAACACACACTAAAGGAGACATTCGTGTCGCTCAATTATCGAGAACTGAAACGACGTTATGAACTGGATGGCGCGGACCGGACGGTGGCACATCTTTCCGAGGCGCTGGAGCAACGGGATTTAGCGCCTGAGGATTTTTCGATTCGTGATTTGGCCGAGGCGCTGGTGCCCGAGGGTCGGCAATGGGTGCGGCTCTTGGATCCGCGTGCGGGTGGGAATGTGAGCGTCATGGAAGCGACCGATGGCGTGGACGTGACGGCGTTTTTGAACGTCGCGGGGCAGGTGGTGCATTCCAAGATTTTGGATGCCTACACGCAGGAAGCGTTTGTGGTGTCGAAGCTCGTGCAGACGATTCCGACGCGGCTCGATGGCGAAAAGATTCCTGGCGTGGGCCGCGTGGCCGACAACATCGATGAAGTCGCGCCGGGGATGCCGTATCCGCATTTGGGTTTCGGCGAGGATTACATCGAGACGCCGAACACCTCGAAGCGGGGTTTTATCGTGCCCGTGACCAAGGAAGCGATTTTCTTTGACCGCACGCATTTGATTCTCAGTCGCGCGGCGGAGGTCGGCGAGATTCTGGGGCTCAACAAGGAAAAGCGGCTCTTGGACGTGGTGATTGGCGAGACCAACAACTATAAGGCCAACGGCGCGAGCTACGACACCTACTACGCCAACGGGCCGTGGGCCAACTCGATGGGTGGCAACGCACTCGTGGATTGGACGAACGTTGATGCGGCCGAGCAGTTGTTCGCGGACATGCTCGATCCGCACACGGGTGAACCGGTGCTCGTGCGGGGGACGACGGTGCTGGTGATGCCGGCGTATCGGCACGCGGCGCATCGGATTTTCAACGCGGTCGAGATCAACTACTCGGCGACGGGTTCGCAGACGCAAACCACGGCGGCGAATCCGCTGGGGAATTATCGCGTGGAGGAGAGCCGGTTGGCTTATCGGCGGATCATTGCCGCGGGGGTGACGGCAGCCGAAGCGAAGAAGTGGTGGTTTATCGGCGATTTCCGCAAGGCATTTGCCTACATGGAGAATTGGCCGATCACGGTGACACAAGCACCCATCAATAGCGAGGCGGACTTCAACAACGACGTGGTGCTGCGGTTCAAGGCGAGTGAACGGGGCGCGGCGGCGGTGTTGAATCCACGGTTGGTGGTGAAGTGTACGGGGTAATTTTTTTCACCACAACGGCACGACGAGCACAACGAAGAAGAGAAGTACAGGTCTTTATTCCGTCGTGTCCGTAGTGTCGTTGTGGTTCATTTTTATTTGAAGTGAGGAGCAGTAAGAGAGATGGCCATAGGCGACACACTCTTGATCTTTGATCCGCTTGCCGCTCATCCGCCGGCGACGAACTTTGCGACGCTGGACCTGCGCGGTGATTTCGTGGTGCTTGATTTTGATGCGAGCACCAATGAGTCAGCACAGTTTCATGCGGTGGTGCCGAGCCACTACAAGGGGGGCGAACTGCGAGTGACGTTGACGGGGACTTCGTCGACGGCCACGAGCGGTGCGGCCAAGTTGCGTGTGGAACTGACGCGAATCGCGGCGGGGGACAATCTGGATTCCTTGCCGTCAGCCGATGCGAGTGCCGATCTCACGGTGGCTTGTCCCGCGACGAGCGGCTTGTTGGTGGTCAGCGAACTGAGTTTGCTGTCGGTTGCGGACTTGGTGGCGGGCGATATTTTGCGAGTGCAGGTCACGCGCTTGGCGACGGACGCGGCCGACATCATGACCGGGGATTGGGAGTTGGTGGCCGTCGTGGTGAAGGAGGATTGAGCATGGCACTCTCCGTGGCGCTAACACAACTGATTGATTTGGGTGCGCTGGGGATCACGGCCTATCCGTTCACGCTGGCCGGTTGGTTTCGCGTGCCGAATGTCAACAATCTCGTGACGTTGATGGGGATCGGGAATTCGACAACCGGCTCATATCATCGGCTCATTTTTCTCGGTCAAAGCACGAAGAGTGCTGGGGCGGTGAGTTCGATTACGTCCACGGCCACGGCGTCGTCCACCACCGCGATGACGCCGGGGCAATGGCATCATGTGGTGGGGGTGTTCGAGGCGGCCAATTTGCGGCGGGTTTACCTGGATGGCGGCAATGTGGGCACGAGTTCGCAGAATCGGGTGTTCGATGGGGCGAATCAGTATTCGCTGGGCAGCCTCAGCAGCGATGCGGTTGAGGTGGCGGAAGCGGCGGTTTTCAAAGTTGCGCTCACGGCGGGGCAGATTGCGATGTTGGCCGCGGGGATGTCGCCTCTTTGTTTATCCGTGTTCGCGCAGTTGGCGGCGTACCAGAGTTGCGTACGGCGGTTGAATTGGCCGGGGCGTGGGCCGGTGGCGTCGGCGGCCTCGGCACCAGGGGTCGCAGCGCATCCGCGCGTTTTCTGGCGGCGGAACTTTGGTTCGCAAGCGCTGCCGTACCGTTTGCGAGGACCGTTTCATAGCGAACAGACATTCTTTCAAACAGCGGGGCCACAGGCGGGGCAACAGCTGATGGCTGGTGCGAGTGGTGGGCAAATGGCGGTCGCCGGCGTGGCTGCCGGTGCGGCCATGTTATCGGGGGAGGTGCAAAGCTAATGGCAATTGCCAAGGATATTCACGGGACGGTGTTTCGCCACGGTACGGCCATGCTCATGGCGCGGGTGGTGGACGGGCATGCGGCGGCAATCAACCAGGCGTCGCTGGCGAGCGCGAGTTACACGGTGTTCGCCTTGGAGCAAGACAATCCGGCGAGCCTCACGGCCGTGGTGGGGCACGAAGAAGTTTTGCTCGATGTCGCTGAGATTGTCTTCGATACGCTGCAAACGGGCGGCGGTTGGACGGTCGACGAAGTGGGTTACAACTTCCGGCACGAACTGGATGTGTCGGAGGACGAGGCGTTCAGTGAAGCGGGGCGCGTGTATCAAGTGCGTTACGAGTTAGTGCCCGTGATGGGACAGAAAATTGTTTTTAGGTTTCAGTTGAAGTGTGTTTAACGAAGGTTACTGCAAATGCCAAGTGACATTGAACAGATCGAAACAATTCGCACAAACAGTCTCGCGCAGCTTGTGGAGCTGCGCGAAAGCCCCAAGCCGAGCTACTCGATTGATGGACAGCAGGTCTCGTGGACGGAATATGTGCGTTCGCTGCAAGAGACGATTGAGTGGTGTGATATAAAACTGGCCGGTTACCGTCCGTTTGAATTTCGTTCGCAGGGGATGACCTGATGGAGATCGCCACAGATTTTGCACAAGTTGTCGATGGTTTGGAGGAAGTGACGCTTCGACGGCGTGATGGGATGACATCGATTGCGGTTATTGCCGCGCGGCGGCAGGGTGTGCAGCAGCGCGAGGCGGAACCGTCGGGCGGCGCGGTCACGGAAGCTAATGCGGAGTGGCATTTGGCGCTCGCGGAGAATTTGGCTCCGCGCGTCGGTGACGTGGTTGTTGATGCACAGGGCGGGCGGTGGACGATTCTCGTGGCCGAGGAGTTGCCGCAGTTGGGCCGTTGGAAATGCGTGACGCGCGAATTGCGGATCGCGTATGGTTGCGGTGAGCGGATTGATATCGAACGGCCGATTTGGAGCACGGGTGAAACGCCGGAGATCGTGGGCTATGTGTATGTGGCGACGGCTTTGCCGGTAAGGATTCAACCGGTGACGGTGAGCTCGTATGACCAAGCGACGTTTCGCATCATTCTTGGTGAGTCGCTTGCGCTCGAGCCGGGTGATCGGTTTGTGGCGGGGGATGGGACGATTTATACGTTGCAATCGTACGAACAGGCGGAGCGGATTGATGTGTTGCCGGTGGCGATGGTAGTGCGAGGGGAGGCGTGATTGAGTAGATTGACGTTAGCTTCAAGATGATTCATAAATTTGACGGGTGACTTTATGTGGTATCAGCATTTGTAATATGGGTAAGAATTTATCATGCGTATCCGAATTGCTTATGTAGTGTTATTGCTGGCCTGTATCATGTTTATGTGTTCGGTTTTTCCCGGTCCCGCTTACTGGGGTGGTATGCGTGGTAGTATTGGCGGTGGAGATAGGGTTCCTTTAACTGCCGTCGAGCGGTTCGTTTTCCAAGTATTTTTTTTTGGCATGATGCTAGTCGCCGGGTGGTTTGCGACATTCGCGTTTTTAAAAGACTATTGGAAAATTCGAGGATGCACTAACAGACAGAAGTATCTCTTTAATTTGGGAGAAAAAGATTGCCTTGAAATAGAGGGAATTCAAGGTAGTGGAGTGGCATGTCTTGATCTGCTTATTAAGCCGCTGGTAATTGCAGGCGGCAGAGTACCCATCGTAATAGAGGCTTTTCTCAGCTGTAATGGGAAGAAGGCCAAATCATGTCGATTCGACGTTGGTGGTGACGTAAAAGTGGATCCTGCGTGTGAATTCAAGATTTTGGAAAAGGGTCCATGGAATGCCGTACTAACTCTGTGTTGGTATAAAGAACTTTATAATTCGCAAGAGTGTGAATTAGACGTTGAATCCTATTCACCAGTTGGCAAGCTAGTATCGCTTCCTCAGCTTTAGTTCCAGTTTACAACTCATTCAATTGACCCTCCCCCCTGTATTTTGACCTGCCCCCGGGTAGGGAACCAATCCTTAAGTTAGTGTTGGACCTGTTCCAACGCCAGCCTGCTTCGTTCGCTGAGGCGTAGCCGAAGCGAATGAAGCAGGCTGAATCGCCTCGGGTGCCGGGG
>Ga0163150_10008325_pt1 | contig 11848 bp, 11 predicted proteins | sample OliLakLV19P2IB_FD_148628 | JGI IMG/M metagenome (GOLD analysis project Ga0163150, IMG submission 148628) | Freshwater microbial mat bacterial communities from Lake Vanda, McMurdo Dry Valleys, Antarctica - Oligotrophic Lake LV.19.P2.IB | ecosystem: Environmental > Aquatic > Freshwater > Lake >...
TCACCTTGAGCTTCCCGCCGCAGCCGGTGCAGCTGTTGATCTCGATCCCGAACACGCGCTTGAGGCGCTGCGCCCAGCTCATCGCGACGTGGCGCGCAGTGATCGGCTTGTCAGTGGACTGATCCGCACCCTGCCGTTCGCCGCCCACACCCCGGTGGGCCGGCGTCACCGCGGCGCGCCGTTGGCTATGCGGCGCAAATACCCCGTGGTATCTCGTCAGGTGCATGCGCGGTGGCGGCACCCGTGCGGCAAGGCGGGCCATCAGATCCAGCGGGTCGAGCACAATGTGCGTGGTGCCGTCGCGATACGGGGTCTTCAGCTGGTAGCGCACCGGCCCGATGCACTCAGCGCCAGTCGTTCCTCGGCCATCGGCGGCCGACTCAGGTAGCGGCACAGCCGTTCGAGCTTGGCGCGCTGATGCGGCTCGATGTCGAGGCCGGCATGCAGCGAGAACCCGCCGGCGTTGGCAGCGCTGCGATGATCACCTTGCTGCTCGGCCTCTTCTGCTCTGGCCGGCACCGTCTGCAGCGTGAACAGCTTCTGGCCTGTGCGCGAACCCACTGCGATCCGGTAGGTGATCGAGTGGCCGATCAGATCATCCAGCGGGCCACTGGGCCCATCCCCTGCCAGCCAGGCGTTCTCCATGTCGCGCTCGATGAAGCCGCGTTGCTCCAGCACCCTGCCGATGCGCGCGGCGATCTGCTGCATCAGTGCCGCAAGCTCGGTGGCCGTCGGCGCGGACACGTGCCGAAACACCGGCGGTGCGTCTTCGACCGGCAGATACACCCCGTCACGCTGCGCGCGCTTTCCTTCTCCCCGAGGAAGCAAGGAAAGCACGGCAAAGATGGGAATCGCTGCGCCGGATACAGCCTGCGCCTCTACCCGTGAACCGTATCGTGATCGCCCACGTTGATGGGCGTGATCAGTTTGTCCTGGATCAAGAGTTCCAAGGTGATGCGGTACGACAGGTTGATGGACATCGAGTGCAGCCCTTTGTGCTTGCCGGCCAGCGCATGCATGCGCAGCGAGGGGTGATGGGGGTTTGCCTGCAGTAGCGCAAGCGTCTTGGCGTATTGGGCCATGACGCCAGGGTGGCGTTTGAGGAAGCGAAGTTCGCGCTTGGTGTAGCTGTGGGTGAAGCGAAGTTGATAGCCGTCCATGCGCGGTGGGCGCTCAGGCCGGGCGCTTGATTCGTCGCTTGGCGACTGGCTTTTTCTTGCCTGCTGCGGTCTGCGTGCCCACCTTGCCGCGCGGTGCAATGACCGTTGCGCCTGCCGCCACCAAGGCCTGCAGGCGTGCGACATGGTCGGCGGCGGATTCGGCTACGAAGCGGCCGCCGGCGATGTCGGATTGGCTTTGGGCCAGGGCGGCGTCGAGTTCACATTGGCGCAGGTAGTGGTAGTGGGCAACGTCCATCACCACGTAGCGTTCCTTGCCACGCACGGAAATCATGGCTTCGGGCCGGGTCTCCAGCACGGCTTCGATGGCGGCAACGCCGCGGGTCTTGATGTCATTGGCGCTGAGATGGGACATGGGGGGTTCCTGCGGGCCGGAGCAGGGCGGCCGATGCCGGAATTTTGGTTACCGTTAATCGCACTGTCAATCGTACTATTAGCAGTGTTCAGGCCGTCAAGCAAAGGTGACGACCGCTGCGCTCAGCACCTGCCCTTCTCCCTCCGGCGCCCAAAGGGTGCGCACGGCGCAGAAGGTAGCGCGCAGCGCCGGATGAGGGTGTGGACGTTCCGACTTTGGGGTCGCATTCCGCCACCAAACCGGCCTTTTGCTCTCACCCCCGTATCAAGTCCGGGCCAGGCGGTTCGGATAAACTGCCTCTGTCCACGTTAGCTCTCCAAGCCCGGCCACCACTCGTCTCCGGGCATGATCCGTTTCATGAACTGGTCGAACATCGGCACAGTGAACGCCGTATCGCCATGGCTGGGACTCCACACCATGCCCTTGGCGATCAACTGATTTCGCGCTGGGCCAAGCGTGGTCACCTTGCGACCCAGCCGGGCGGCAATATTTCCGGAGCGATGTGGTCCCGGGCCCAGCTCCGCCATCGTCCGAAGGTAGCGTTTTTCCGAAGGTGTCAGCCGGTCGAAGCGCACCCGGAAGAAGCTCTCATCCAGTGCCGCGATGGCGGTGATTGACGCAGCCTCGATATCCTGAACGGTGATCGGTGAGGCGGCTGCCGCATCCCAAGCGTGCTTTCCCCATTCCTGCAGGAAGTAGGGATAGCCTTTGGTGGCCGCCAAGATATGGGCGATGGCGGCGGGTTCGTACGCCACCCCAAGGTCCTTGGCGGGCACTTCCAGTGCCTCGCGTGCGGAATTTGCGTCCAGAGGCCCGACGAAGGGAAAGTCGAACAGACGTTCGGCGTAGGACTTCGCCCGCCCCATGCGGCCCGGCAACTGGGGCAGGCCCGCCCCTACCAGCATCACGGGTACCTGTTGCTGCGCGCAGCGGTGCAGGGCCGTGATCAGGGAGGCCAGCTGCTCCTCTTCCACGTATTGCAATTCGTCAATAAACAGCATCAGCGCGGTACCCGCCGCCTGCGCGGTGCGTCCGGCGGCTTCCAGCAGCGCCTGCAGGTCGTGCTCCAGGTCGCCGTTGTCGGCCAGTCCGGGCTCGGGATCAAAGTCGATGCCGACCTCGATGTCCTGGTACTTCAGTTTCAGTCCCTTGGCGAATCCGGCCAGCGCTCGCAAGGCACGTCGGCCCAGGTCGCGGGCCAGTTCGGTGCGCGAGAGACGCAGCAGCGCCTGCCGCAACTGGGGTGCCAAGATCGCCGGCAACGAACGCCCCTCGGGCGCTTCAATGCGCAGGGTATGCAGTCCGGCGGCCTCGGCATTGTCCCGCATGCGGTCCAGAAGCACGGTCTTACCGACGCCGCGCAGGCCGATCATGAGCACGCTTTTTGCATGGCGTCCGGCGCGGATGCGCTGGCTGGCAATGTCCACGGTACGCAGCAATTCGTCGCGGCCAGCCAGTTCGGGGGGTGGGGTGCCGGCCCCGGGTGCGTAGGGGTTGGTGATGGGGTTCATGCGGGTAATTTAGGCAGAGTTTATAGAAATATCAAGTATTTCATAAATTCATTAAATTCCACCAAATTAGGGGCGATGCCCTTAAATGGCTGGCGTTGGCTCCCGGGGGCATGGCGGATCGGATCTCCTGGCCTTGGTGCCGTGGTCACCCGAGCGGGCTTTCGGATCCAGCGGACTGACCGGCGGGCAGCCATGCCTGCCGTTGTCTGGCCTTTCCGGTGTACTCATGTCAGAAGGTCACCCGGCGGCGGGATTGCGCGCGCAGGCTTCGATTCGAACGATTACTCACTGATCAGTAATATAGTCTAAGACTATGGAAAAAAGTGATATCGAGCTGGTCGAATCTTCCATGAAGATAGACGGCCGCACGCTTGATCACGCGACGCTTGAACAAATCCGCCTGATGGCGATCCGCCGCGTCCGCGAAGGCGAGGATCCTGGTGCCGTCATCGCATCCTTCGGGTTTTGTCGCACGACGATTTACAAGTGGATGAGCTTGGCAGCCGGCAGCGGCAACGGTCTGCGCGCGCTCAGGTCCACGCGCGGCACCGGTCGGCCGCGAAGTTTGACGGCCACCCAGGAGCGGCAGGTGTTTCGCCGGGTCAACGGACGTGATCCGCGCCAATATGGATTGGACTTCGGTTTGTGGACGCGGGCGATCGTCGCGCTGCTGATCGAACAGAAGTTCGGCGTTGCTCTTGGCGTCACTTCCGTCGGATCGCTGTTGGCGAAGTTGCAGCTGACGCCGCAGAAGCCACTGCAACGCGCCTATCAGCGCGACCCGGAAGCCATTGCGTTGTGGCAGCAGCAGACCTATCCAACGCTGGCCCGTCAGGCTAAACGCGACGGTGCGCAGATCTTGTTTTGGGATGAATCGGGATTTCGTGCCGACACCGTGCACGGCAAGACCTGGGGATTGCGGGGCCAGACTCCGATCGTGTATCGGCCAGGACAACGCCAATCGATCTCCGCCGCTTCGGCAGTTGGACCTCGCGGCGAGTTCTGGTTTTGCACGTACGTGGGCGATTTGAACGGCGAGCTGTTTGTGAAGTTGCTGCGCCAGTTGATGCACCGGCGCAAAAAGTCGGTACGACTGGTTTTGGACAGCCTGCCGGCGCACAACACGCGACTGGTGCGCGACTACGTTGACTCGACCGACGGCAAGCTGAGCCTGCATTTTCTACCGGGCTACGCCCCGGACTTGAACCCGGACGAATTGGTCTGGAGTCACGTCAAACGTACCGGCACGGCGCGCAACCCACTGCAGAAAAGCGAGAAGCTCGCCAGTCGCATCGACCAGCAGCTCGACACCGTTCGCGACGATCCTAAACTGGTTCGATCCTTTTTCAAAGCTCCTTCCTTAGCCTATATTCGTGACTGCTGAGTAAATGTACCTGATCCCTTTTTAGCATAGGCTTCGGGACGTAGAGTGCTTTCAATTTCCGATCCTTATCCTTCGATCAAAAGGTGCCCGCAATGCCAAGGACCACGCTGATTTTCGCTCTGCTGCTGGTTGCCTTAGCTGCCGTTGCGTTCGGCATTTCCTCGAGCCGCACCGCGCTGCTGCCCGCTTACGTGGGCGTAGCGCTGGGGCTTTTTGCCGGTTTAGCGCTGATGTTCGAGGGCGCGCGCAAGCATCTGATGCACGTCGCTGCGCTGGTGGCGCTGCTGGGCGCGCTTGCACCCGCCGCAGCGCTCGCCATTCGCGCAGCGCAAATGAGTCCGCTGGCGCTTGGCGTCAACCTGGGCATGCTGGTGCTGTCTGCGGCGCTCCTGGTACTGATCGTGCGCTCGTTCCTCGCAGCAAGGCGCGCCGGCAGCGCCGCACCTTATCGCGCGGAGACCCTCGCCCAACACAATGGGGTCGGGTTCGTATTTTCTGTTTTCTAATCGGCGGCAGGTTGGGATAAATGAAACCGACCCCTTATTTTTCTCACCTTTTCTCTCACGCTTCCCGCCAGCGCGGTGGGCAGCTGCAGCTCGCCTGCGATCGGCTTTTGCACCCACTTCACCGGCGCCGGCCACGCCGCGGCCGATGTCCAAGCCGGCTGCGGCATCCCCGGCCAGGTCTATTCGGAGGTCGGCTGTTCGGTGGCAGGCCCAGTGCAACGACATGTTGAAGGGCACGTGGACTGCGGGGTAGTGCGGTTGGCCGCTCTGAGAGCGAGGTGGGCTGGCCTCGCAGGCCCGGAACCGGCAGGCGACGGACGCTACCCGCCGTTCGTCCCTGCCTGGACCTTCAAAGCTGCGATTTGATCGGCCACACCACCGCTTCGCTGAGCTTCTCGTGCCAGGGACGGGCCAGCCACTCTTCGTGGGTATAGGGCTCGGCCTGCTGCAGGTCGAGCTCGAAGGTGGCGGTCATGCGGGCGGCGAAGTCGCGGTCGTAGACGTTCAGGCTGGCCTCGTCGTTGAGCTGGAAGCTGCGCATGTCGAAATTGGTCGAGCCCACCGACACCAGCAGGCCGTCGGCGATCAGCGACTTCACGTGCATCATCGTCGGCTGGTAGACATGGATTTCCGCGCCGCCCTGCAGCAGGTCGCCCCAGATCGCGCGCGACGACGCCTTCACCAGCTCCGAATCGATGTGGTCGCCGGGAACCAGTACGCGCACGCCGCGCTTGAGCGCCGCAAGCAGCGCACCCACAACCAGTTCGTCAGGCACGAAGTACGAGGCGTGCGCGTCCAGCGTCTCGCGCGTCGCGGCGATGGCCATCAGGTACATCAGGTGCATGCTTTCGCTGCCGCCGCTGGGCGAGCTCATGAACAGGTGCGCGTCCATGTCGCCCGCCGGCGCCAGGGGCGGGAAGTATTTCCCGCCGTTGAGCACGCGGCCCGTGGTCTTGATCCAGTTGTCGATGAAGGCGGCCTGCATCTGCGCCACCACCGGGCCCTGCACGCGGAAATGCATGTCGCGCCAGTGCTCGGGGCCTTGCGCGCGGCCGCTCCAAAGGTCGGCGATGCCGACGCCGCCGGTGAAGCCCAGGCGACCATCCACCACCAGCAGCTTGCGGTGCGTGCGCTTGTTGATCCGCGACAGGTTGTACCAGGCCAGCGGCCGGTAGAGCTGCACGCGCACGCCGCCGGCCTTCATTTCCGCCAACAGCGCGGGCTCCATCTTCAGGCCACCGACCCAGTCGATCACCACGTTCACCTCGACGCCGGCGCGCGCACGCTCGATCAACGCCTCGGAAAACTCCCGGCCGATGTCGCCCGACCAATAGATGTAGGTCTCGAAGTTGATGGTCTGCGTTGCGCCGCGGATGGCGTCGAGCATGGCGGGGAAGATCTCATCTCCGTTGTCGAGCGCTTCGACCAGGTTGCCGCTGGTGATGCCCGGGCCGAGCAGCACGCCCATCTCCCGGCGGAACTGCACGTCGTTGACGGCGTAGTCGTGCTCGATGCTGCGTTCGAGCGTCTTGTCCGAGCGTATGAAGTTGAACGAGAACAGCGCCACCACCACCGTGGCCAGGACGGTGGCGGCGAGTATCCAGAAGACCTTCTTACGGCTGATTCGCATGATGGGCCGGGTGACCAGTGAAAATGGACGTTCAGTCTGCCATGCCAAGGGGAGGACAAACAGCGCACGCCGCGCCGCTGGCGGCCTTCCCACGGGCCGCATCCGATGGTTTCAATCGGCCGCCACAGCACCACCCAGGCGACCAAGGAAGTCGGGCAGGGCACGGGCCAGGGTCTGGCGATCGCCCACAGTGTCATCACCAGGCACAAAGGTTCAATCGAGCTGGAGAGCACGCCCGGTCAGGGGACCTGCTTCACCATTCGCCTGCCGCTGGCCCCGCAGGCCGTGGGAAAAGAGGGCGACAGCCCCGGAGACAGTGCCGCCGCAGCCTGAAGGGTCAGGCGGGAATCAGGACCCGCAGCTTCTGGGAAATGTCGGGACTGCCTGAATCCGGAGCGGCCTCACTGTCTGCCCGCAGCTGCAGGAGCAACTCCCGCGTCACTTCCTCGCCGCGGAACATCAGGGTTTCACCCCGGTCGGTAACGACGTCCTCATCCAGTACCATGCCCAGCGCCAGCTCGTTGAACGCCACGATCTGCACATCCATATGGGCGCTGTGCAGATGCACGCTGCGGACTGCAGCCAGCACCGGCTTGGGTAAACCGGGCAGCGACTGCTCCAGTCGTTGCAACGCGCTGGCCGGCTGCTCGCCGGCTGCCAGCAACTCATCAAGACTGGTAGCCACAGCCAGAATTACCGTAGCCGTCGTGTCGGCGTCCCATGCCGCCACGTCTGCCGGCAGCTCGCTGCAGTTGACGCGCTGCTGCCGGCCGATCATCGCCGCAACTGAACCGAGCTGGGGAATCCGGCCGATCAAGGCGGCGGCGACTGCCGGGTGGCGGGAGTAGAGCTGCTGCTCATCCGCCGTGAGAACGCTACCGGCGTACATTTTATCGAGAATAGCCTCGGGCAGCGTAATGCAGCCCAGCTGGGACAGCAGGGTCGCCAGGCGCAGGTCCCAGGGCATCGGGAAGCGGAGCGCACTGGCTATGGCTGCGGCGTACTGCCGGACGCGCGCCGTCCGGCGCCGGGCGACGGGGTTCGTGAGGCCGAGAATATCGTTCAGGGTCTCAACGAGGCCCTGCAGGGTCTTCTCCAGCAGTTCCTGGCGCGTGGTTACCAGCTGGTACTGGTTAATACCGGCGCTGACTGCCGTGCGCAGCGCCTCCTCATCGCAGGGTTTGGTGAGAAACCGGTAGATCTGTCCCTCGTTGACGGCAGCGATGGTGGACTCCAGATCGGCCTGACCGGAGAGGACCATCCGTACCGTGTCCGGATAGAGTGCCTGGACCCTCGTGAGCAACTCGGCGCCATTCATGCCGGGCATCCGCATATCGGAAACCACGACGGCAACGGGCCCCAGTTCCGTCAGCAGGCGCAGAGCCTCCTCGCCGCTGCCAGCCGTATGAATAGCGCAGACCTTGCGTAGCTGGCGGCGGATGCTGGCCAGCACGTTCGGTTCGTCATCGACGAAAAGGACTCGCAGCATCGACGGCCACCTCTGCTCCAGCGACTGGACAAGAGATGGTATCGGGCCGGGTCCGGTCCTGCGTTAGGGACCGGGTCACAGATTGGCGCCCCGGTCGGGCCGGCTCGAGGTTCCTCAGGGCTTCCTCCCGCACCCGGCCAACGGCCGTGCCGTCCCAGGCCAGCTGTTTGCGCGGTGCTGTCACCGGGGGCGAACGGCAGTCAGACGGAGCGTCACGGCACCGACCACCTTCACGTTGCCCGAGAGCTGCAATGGGGCGCGGGTGGCCGGTTCCAGCAGCAGTTCGAGCCGGCCCCGCAGGCCGAGCAGTTCCAGATCGTCATCCGCAGGATCGCCGCCCGCTATCGGCAGTCCCTGCAGGGAGAGCCGCAGCGCCTGGACCTTGCCGGCGCGCTCCACGGCTCCCTCGGCGCGCAGTTCGTCGTAGCGCACGGTGACCTCCCGCGGGGACTGCACCTCAATGCGCACCGTCTGGGTGTCCCGCCGGCGGAAGACCAGCACCTCCAGGGCGTCGCCCGGCTGGTTGAGGGCCGCCGCCGAAATCGCGTAGAGCAGCCCGGTCGGTTCGACCACGGGTTGCTGGCCGGGGTCCACCGGGTAGGCCCGGAGGCCTTCGCTGGTTTTGGTCCAGCGGTCGGGCGGCAGGGACTTCTCGCCGGGCGTCGCCGGCCAGAAGGTGCGCTGGTAGGCGCCGGCGCTGCCAAAGCGATAGGTGCGCAGGCGCAGCTTGCCGTCCCGGTCGTGCTGGGTGCGCTGGAGCGCGGCGCCAGAGAGGGGATCCATCCACAGGGTCAGCCGGGATCGGCGGCCGATGGCGCGGGTTTCGTAGAGGAGTTCCAGGACGTCCACCCCGGGCTCCAGGGGCGTGAAGCGCTCGTCAGCAACGGGCAGCAGGTGCGGACGGACGGTGGCTCCCGGCACCCGGCGCAGGGCCAGCCGGGCATCTGCCGTGATGAACAGCTTGCTCCCGGTCATACGGATCTCGGACCAGCCCACCCGGGCGGGGTCAAAGGCAGGCGCCGCCCGCGCTGGCACCACTGGCAGCAGGGGACCCAGCGCCAGAAGAAGGAGCAGCAACGACTGGCCGGGGAACGGCTTCCGGTGACGCATTGCTGGATAATAGCCCGGGCCCGCTACCGGGCAGGGACTGACGATTCGATGCCACCTTCCCCGTTTGCTGCCCCGCCGGCGCTGGCCCTTTTTCTAGCCCTCCTGCTGGTGCCCCCCCCGGCCCGGAGCGCCGTGGAATTCCAGGGCCTGAGCCGGACCACCGAAAAAATCGTCCGGGCCACTGTGGATCTGGCTGACGAACCCTGCACCGCGGCGGACGCCCGGGTGCGCCGCCTCTATCGCCGGGCTGACCAGGAGATTCGCGGGGCCCTGGAGGTCTACGGCTACTACGCCGCGACCATCGACAAGGAGCTCGCGCTGGACCGGCAGACGGGCTGCTGGCGCGCGACCTTCAGCGTCAAGCGGGGACCCCGCGTCCGCCTGCGCAACGTCAGTCTGGGGGTCTCCGGTGCCGGCCAGGCCGATGCCCGGCTCACGGGTGTGCTCCGCAATCCCGACCTGGCGCCCGGCGCGGGGCTGAACCAGAGGGCCTACGACGAGCTCAAGGCCAGCGTCGCGACGCTGGCCCAGCGCCGGGGGTACTTCGAGGGGCGCTTTGTCGCCAGCCGTATCGACGTTTATCCCGAGGCTCTGGCCGCCGACATCACGCTCGATTACGCGTCCGGCGAGCGCTACCGCTTTGGGCCGGTGACCCTGGACCAGTCGGTTGTCGATGCCCAGCTGGCTCTGCGCTACGTGGAGTTCAAGCCGGGCGAGCCCTACGACGCCGACCGGCTGAACGAGCTCTACACGGACCTGCTGACCGGTGGCTACTTCCAGAACGTCGAGCTGCGGACGACGCCGCGGCCTGCTCCGGACCTGGATGTGGCGTTGACGATCGTGCTCACCGCGGCGCCGCCCCGGACCTGGACGACGGGTATTGGTTACGCGACAGACACCGGGCCGAAACTGCGGCTCGGTTATCTCAACCGGCGCCTGAACACCAAAGGCCACCAGCTCGAGTTCACGAGTTCAGTCTCGCCGATCCTGGGCGAGTCTACCGTGAGCTACCGCCTGCCCACCGGCAAGCCCCGGGATGAATGGCTGAGTGTGGATACGGGCTACAAGTACGAGAACCCGGAAGACAGCCGCAGCGCCGAGTTCCGGCTGGGCGTGAAGCAGGTCAAGCGGCGCCGGGACAACTGGCGCGAGACGCGGTTCGTGGACTACATCCTGGAGTCTTTTAACGTGGCGGGTGACAAGGGCAACAGCAGCCTGGTACTGCCGGGCATCAGCTGGGTGAACCAGCCGCTCCTGCTGCCCAGTCGGCCCCGGGGCGGTTACCGCCTGAATTTTACCGCCAAGGGTACGGACGAGGTCCTGGGCTCGAGCACTGCGTTCATGCAGTTGTCCACGGCTAGCAAGACCATCCTGCCACTGTGGTCCACCGCGCGACTTCTCCTGCGGGGGGAGGCTGGCTGGACGATCAAACAGGACTTCAAGGAGCTGCCCTTTTCGGTGCGCTACTTCGCCGGCGGTGACAGCAGTGTCCGTGGCTATGACTACAAGTCCCTGGGGCCCCTCGACGTGGACGGCAAGGTGGTGGGCGGGTCGGACACCCTGGTGGGCAGCATCGAGTTTGACCAGCGGGTCTTCGGCAACTGGTCCGTCGCCGCCTTCTTCGACGCGGGCAATGCCTTCGACACCTTCAGCAACCTAGCGCTGAAGAAAAGCGTCGGCGCCGGTATCCGCTGGTATTCGCCCCTGGGCCCCATCCGCTTTGATGTCGCTGTGCCCCTTGACGACGCTCCGGACTCCTTCCGGATCCACATTACGCTGGGGCCAGACCTGTGAGCCTGCTGCGGTTCCTCGCGACGCTGCTCGTGGCGCTCACGCTCTTCCTGGTGCTTGGGCTGCTGGTGCTCGGCACTCCCCGGGGCAGTGCCTGGCTGATCGACACCATCGCGAACCTGGCGGGCGACCGACTGACGGTGACGGGCATCCGGGGCACCTTGCTTGAGGGCCTTGAGGCCGACCGGCTGCAGCTGACTGCGGGCCGCACCACCATCGTGGTCGAGCCCGCCGAGCTCGCCATGAGCTGGCCCGATCTGCTGCGGAACCGGCTGCGACTGACCACGGCCCGGGCCAACCTGGTGCGCATCGACATTGCCCCGCGGCCACCCGACGAACCGGAATCCCTCGTGGCGCCCCTGTTGCTGCCCGTCACGCTCGCGGTGGATGGGCTCGAGATTCAGCGTCTACTGATCCGTAACGGTGTCAACCGGGACGCGGGCACGGTGGCCGGGATCGTGCCAGTGGAAATCGTGGAAGCGGAAATCGGACCAGTGACCCTGCGGGGTGAGCTGAGCGACGGGGTCGTGCAGTTCGAGACCCTGAAGGCCGACCTCTACGGCATCAGCGCGCAGGCCAGCGGGACCTTTGGCACTGGCGAGCCCTTTGCGGTGGACGCCCGGGTGGGGTGGCAACTGGCAGACCCGGTCGTGACGGGCTCCGGCGTGCTCACGGGCGACCTGAGCGCCCTGCGCTTCGAGCAGGTGGTCATGGTGCCGTCGCCGGTGGGCGTTGGCGGCGTCGCGCAGCTGCTGCAGGACCAGCCGCAGATCGTCGCCGAGGCGCGCTGGGCAGGCCTGCAGCGGCCGCTGGGTGAGGATCCCGGCCTGCTCCTCCGCAGCCCCGCGGGCCGCCTCAACGTCCGCGGCTGGGTAGATCGCTTTGTGGCTGAAC
>Ga0163150_10008328_pt1 | contig 11847 bp, 10 predicted proteins | sample OliLakLV19P2IB_FD_148628 | JGI IMG/M metagenome (GOLD analysis project Ga0163150, IMG submission 148628) | Freshwater microbial mat bacterial communities from Lake Vanda, McMurdo Dry Valleys, Antarctica - Oligotrophic Lake LV.19.P2.IB | ecosystem: Environmental > Aquatic > Freshwater > Lake >...
GGCGCCGACGCGGCTGGTCGCGTCGGCGAGGTGAAGCCGCCCCAGTTCAAGGACGGCCCCAACCCGCTCGACCAAGCCGAGGGCATCCGCAGCGAGATCGCCCGCATCCGCGCCGACTACGAATCGAAGGTGGTCAGCGGCGAACTGAAGCCAGGCGACGGCCAGGTGCAGGTCTGGCGCATGATGGACCTCCAGACCCGGGCTCAGGATGTCCACTTCCGAGTCGAGCTCGTGTCCAAGCTCGTCGACCAGTTCGCCGGCGGCGTGAAGCAGTTGTCGCAGACGCAGGCGTGAGCGAGGCATCGGAGATTGCAAATTGGCCATTGACCATTGCAAATTGCAAATTGCGGAAAGGAGCCCATGCGTGGCAACGCGGCCTCTGCAATTTGAAATCTTCAATTTGCCATGGTCAATTTGCAATCCAGTTCTTTAACGCAGGCACCACCCTTTCGGGTTGGTGCTCCGATGGCGCTCTTGTCCGCTTGCCTTATCATGCGTGCACCCTCTCCTCCCGCGAGCGACTCCGCATGACGCACCATCTCCCGCATCGACTTCTGCGCCTCTGGGTTCTCGCACTCGCCGCGCTGCTCACCGGCTGCGGCGACGCGACGGAACTGGTCGTCGTCGGCTCCGAGAAGGAGGCGAACCGCATCGTCGTCGAGCTCGAGCAGCGCGGCATCACCGACCTGAAGACCGTGCGCGAGACGCGCGACCGCAAGCCGGCCTTCGCCATCCAGGTGCCCCGCAGCAGTGAATCGATGGCCCGGCAGATCCTCGTGCAGCTCGACCTGCCGCGCGACGAGCGCGGCGGCCTTGCGGCGATGGTCGGCAGCGCGGGCCTCATCCCCACCCGCGCCGATGAGCGGGCGCGATTGATGTACGCCCTTGCCGGCGAACTGGAGACGACGTTCGAGACCTACGACCGCGTGGTGCGGGCCAGGGTTCACGTGGTGATCCCCGACGTCGACACGTCGCTGAGCGCCGACCCGACGAAGGCGCCCAAGCCCTCGGCCACGGTGGTGATCAAGTACATGGTCCCGCCGGTGCCGGAGGCCCCCGCCGAGGCCACCGAAGAGGAGTTGGCGCGTTTGAACGCGATCGCCGAGGCCGCCGCCAAGCCGCCGCTGACGATGCAGGAAGTCGCCCAGCTCGCCGCCCGCAGTGTCGAAGGGCTCGATGAGAAGAACGTGTTCGTCACCTTCACCACCTCGACGGTGAACTTGACCACGGCCCAAGCCGCCGCGGCCGCACCGGCGACAAATACATCGACCGCCCGCAGCGGCCCGCTGGGCATCAAGCTCAGCGACAGCCTGTTTCTTCAGCTCTTCGGCGCGGTCTTGGTGCTGGCGCTGATCTGCATCTTCCTGATCACCCGCCTGCTGAAGAAGGGTCGCAAGGCCGCGGCGGCGTGAAGCTGATGTGATGGGAGGGCGAGGCTCCCGCCGAGCCTTTCGTCGTTCCCGTCTCGAATGCGGGAACGACGAAAAGAACACCGTTGATTCCCCACAACTTGACGTTGGCTGCGCGATTTTGGTTTGCTCGGCCCGCGGACGGGCCTCGCAAACCAATCGGCTCGGCGGGAGCCTCGCCCTCGCATTACATGTCTTTCAAGCCGCCACCCACGCCCCGTACCCTACGACCCGGTCGCGGCTGCCGGCGGTGTCGCCGGAGCTGCGCAGGTCGAGCGTCGTGAGGCGCAGTCCGCGCCGCTGGGCGCAGAGCAGCAGCGCCTGCACCGCGAGCTGCCCGCAGGCTTGGTCGGCGGCGATCGCGTGCGGGGCCAGCGATTCGATGGCCTGTTTCGTGGCGAGGTCGAGTCGGCGGGCATCGTCGTATTCTTGGTAGTGGCTCAAGTCCGAGCTCACTACCAGCAGCGTGCGCGGGTCATCCGCCGGCCAGACCATCTCCAAGAGCTGCGCGACTTCCGTCGCGCTCGAGTCGCTGACGACGAACGGCAGCAGCGCGAAATCTCCGAGCGTGTGCTGAAGGAAGGGCAGATGCACTTCGAGCCCGTGTTCCGGGGCGTGGGCCTCGTCGAGGGAGTGAACGAACGGTAAGGTGAGCGCGCGGACGATGCCCTCGCGGTCGAGGCGGACATCGCCCAACGGCGTGGCGAATGCATCGGCGGAGGGCGCGGCGATGCCGGTGAAGGGGACGTAATGTGCGGGGCCGATGAGGACGACGCGGTCGATCCGGCCGCGGAGGTTGGCGATGGCGGCATAGACGGAGCCGGCGATCGGGCCGCTGTACGGGTAGCCGGCGTGCGGGCCGATGATGGCGCGGGGCAAGCCGGTGTCCGGCGCGGGCAGTGACTGATCGATGAAGCCGCGAACCATGGTGCGCAGCTTCGCGGGGTCGGCGGGATAGAAACGACCGGCGACGGCGGCGGGGCGGATGCGGAGGGTGGTTGTGGGTGCGGACATATTAAAGCGCTCCGCGGGTCGGTTAATTCTACGCGCGCCGAATGGGAGCACCATCCCGGCAGGGTGGTGTTGATCGATTGCGGCAGGAACGTGCCATGAGGCTGCGAAGTGCGACGTTGCCTTGACCGCATGAATATCGCGGCAGCACCAGCCTTCCGGCGTGGCGCTCTCGGTCCTCCCTCATATCATGTCCGCATGAAATCGATCGCGGACTTTCGCAATGAGTACACGTTGGCCGGCCTCGATGAGCGCGACCTCGACGCCGAACCCGTCGGGCAGTTCGACCGCTGGCTGACCGATGCGCTGGCGGCCCAAGTCTTCGAGCCGACGGCGATGACGCTGGCGACGGTCGATGCCCATGGCCGGCCCGCGGCCCGCGTCGTGCTGCTAAAGCACTTCGACGCCGAGGGCTTCTGCTTCTTCACCAATTACCTCAGCGCCAAGGGCGAGGACCTGGTGCGTCACCCCTACGCGGCGCTGGTGATGTACTGGCCGCAATTGGAGCGGCAGGTGCGCGTCAGCGGGCCGGTGACCATGACCAGCGTGGCCGAGTCGGATGAATACTTCAAGCGCCGGCCGCGCGGCAGCCAGCTCGGGGCGTGGGTCAGCGAGCAGAGCAGGGTGATCGAAACAAGGTCGACGCTCGAGGGCGGGCTGCTTTCGATTACGAAGAAGTTTGAAGGGATCGATGTGGCGCGACCGCCACACTGGGGCGGGTTCCGCGTGCGGCACGACGCGATCGAGTTCTGGCAGGGCCGGCAGAACCGGCTGCACGACCGGCTGGTTTACACGCGGCAGGGCAAGGACGGTTGGAAGATCGAGCGGCTGGCGCCGTGATGGCAAATGGTTGATGCCACTGGCAGTCCGCTGCCAGTGCCTCGGTTCTCGCACGCATTGCGATGCAGGCACTGGCAGCGGACTGCCAGTGGCATCAACCACGACTCACATCTTGCGGCTTCGCAGCCAGAGCGTCCCCGCGAATACGACGGCCACGCCGAGCCCGGCCACGATCAGCACGTTCCGCAGCATCGGTTCATCGCCGCGCGGTGTCGGCGTCGCGTTGGCCACGACCTGGGCCGCGACTTCGTCGCCGCGCGTCCTGCCCTTGGCCGCCACCTGCTCGATCACTTCGTTCTGCTGCAACACCGCCGTCGGCGACGTCAGCTTCGGCATCGCCTCCGTCAGCGGCACGCGGCCCTTCATCACCGCGTCCCAGTTCACCGGCATCAACAGGTCCCAGCCCGGGTTCTCTTCCTTCACCTGGCACGAGCAGCGGCCGACCAGAAACGCGCTCGCCTCCTCGATGAACTTAGGCGACAGGTATTTCCCGTAGAGCGGCGGCATCACCCGGCCCCGTCCGAACACCGCGAACGCCATCGGCTGCGACCGGTCGATCTGCTTGGGGTCCCAGTTTTCCAGCAGGCGGATGAACATCGCCTCGTTCGCGTCACTGCGAGAAAGCCGCTCCACCGCGAACGACATCCGCAGCTTCGGCCCGGCCTCGGGGTCGTGAAAGGCGTCATCGGTCTCGTCGAGGTCGGGGAGTTTCAGCTCGCCTTTGAGCCGGTCGAGTTCGCTCGACAGCAGCGTGGCCGCCGCGTCGTCCTTCGTCTTGTCGCCCGATTCGAGCAGCACCCACACGACCGATTCGCCGTCGAGGATTCGCGTGATCACGTCGCGACGTACCGGTGAGTCTGCGAGTTGCTTCACGGCCGCGTCGGTGAACTTGCCGCTGTAGGCCGGCGGGTCATCGGGCTGCGAGCGCGGGAACTGCACGTGCATGTGCGGGAAAGCCGCGGGCTTGACGGCAGTGTGTACGGCGCGGACGCGATCGTCCATCGGCTCAGTGACATCGACCTCGTGGATAAAAAAACTGTCGAGCTGCTGCTCGCCGCCGACGACCTGCTCCTGCATCGCCGCGATGAGCTTGCGCTGTTCCGCCGTCGCCGGGCCATCGAGGAAAACGAACACCTCGTAGGCGTCCGGGTTCCACCGCTCCAGCGCGTAGCGAAAGACCGGCACGTTGCAGGCGAGGACCGGCGCGGCAACGCAGATCGCGAGCAGGGCGGCGGTCCAGAATGTGGATGGGTTCTTGTGCATCGGCCTATTCATGATTGCTCAAATCACGCTGCATGATACGTGCAGCGGGACGGTCGATCCCACCGACCTGTCCCGCGGTGAAGGTGCCGCGAATCCAAGCCCGATGATGAGGCTCTGCGAATCGTCGGGGTATTGCAGGCAAAGGTCTTGCCGGCAAGCGGTCATTAATACCCCGAGGATTCGGCGGACCTCATCCTCGGGCTTGGCCGTTCCAGCGGGCTGCCACTGCGCTGCTACTTCTGCGCCTCGCCCGGTTCATAGAGCAGCACATCGTCGATCAGCAGCACCGCATCCTTCAGGTCCGGCCCCGTCGGGTGAAATCGGATCTCACTGACCGCGACAGGCTTGCCGGTGCGGGCGTCCTTTCCCTTGAAGGCGACCTCCGCTTCGGCCCACTCGCCGGTCTTCAGTTCCTTGTGCTGCGTCGATAACGTCGAGCCGGTCTCGGGATTGAAGAGCGTGACCGACATGGCGGTTGTCCCCGTCAGCTTGTATCGGAACCGCAGCTTGTTCTCATCGCCCAGCGGGCGCTCGCCGCGCATGTTGACCACGATGAGCGGCCCCCATTTTGGTTCGATGACCGACTTCGCGCACTTCCACGTCAACGGCTTTTCATGCGGCACGATCTCGAATGTGCCGGGCCATTCGTGCCCTTTGCCCTGCTTGCCGGTGTCGAACCAACCCGTGTAAATCACGCGCTTGGGAAACGGTCTCTCCTCTTTCTTAGCCGCAGCGTCCTCGCCGCGCGTTCCCGTCTTAGCCGCAGCGTCCTCGCTGCGCGTCCCCCCAACGTCGTACAGCACGATGTCATCCACCCACAAATCCGCGTCCGTCTCAATGTAAAACTGAATGTCATCAATGCGTTCATCCGCGCTCAGCGGCCCGCCCGTCCCATCCGGCCGCCGCGCCTGCGTCATGTCCACCGCCAGCGGCAGCCATTCATCCTGCTTCAAATCCTTCATCACCAGATTGCGGTGGTAGCCGTTGCTCAAGCTGTAAATCTGCACCCGCAGCGTGCTCGTGCCCTTGAGCTTGCAGCGGAACGATAGCCGTGTGTTCTTGCCCATCGGCGGGCCGGGCACGGGGTTGAAGATCACGGCCTTGTACGTCTTGCTGGCGTCGCCCTGCTTGTCGTCGAAGTCCTTCGTCTCCGTCGCCTTCGCGCAGCGGGTGTTGGCGATCGACGACAGGCTCGGCGGCGTCTCCTTCGACGGCTCGCCGCGCAGCCACCAGCGCTTCTCGATGTCGGTCTCGTAATCCTCAAAGACATGCACCCGGTTCGGCAGCGGGCCGGTCTCCACCGGTTTGACCGGCTCGATCGGGGCGGCCTGCGCGGCGGCGGAAGCGAGGAGCAGCACGGCGGCGGCGAGGGTGGGGTCCATGAAACCTCCTGAGACGGCTGCTTCATGGTAATGCGGCGATCGCGGCCGACGAAGAGAAGAAGAGTTCCCGCGAGCTCAAGGCAATCGAATGTAGCTTCATACTCCCCTCCCTCTTAGGGAGGGGCGGGGGGAGGGTCGCGTTCAAGTTTGGAAGCAGGCACGATTGGGCGGCGCCAGCCCGTCTGCGATGAACGCCAGGTTGATGTCGCATTCAAGTTTGGAAACAGGCACGATTGGGCGTGTCTTTTGTCAGTTCGATCGACCCTCCCCTAGCCCCTCCCTAAGAGGGAGGGGAATTCGAAGCGGTCGCATGCGATCGCCCCGCCCGCGAGCCTCCACCGTCGATTCTTCAGCGACCATCGCATTCTTAACGCCCTTTTGCCTTGCCTCCGGCCGCTCCGCTCGATATTCTCTTTTCAGTGTTATCGGCACCCGCACGGTCCGTTGGTTCGGCCGGGGCGGGGACTGCGGCATTGGCCGGCGTCCGGGGCGTGCCGAAACCAGACATATCGGCGGGCGCACGGGTCAGGCGCCCGCCGAAAATGAAACCCATAGTTGACCTTCAGGAGTCATGGCCATCAACAGGCGATTCACACCCGGCGGCCGGGAATCCGGCAAACGTCTCCGCATCAACGAAGCCATCCGCACCTCTCCCGTCCGTCTGATCGACGACGACAACGAGCAGATCGGTGTCATCGACGTCACCGAAGCGAAGCGCCGCGCCAAAGAGGCCGGCCTCGACCTCGTGGAGGTGTCGCCCCAGTCGTCGCCGCCCGTTTGCCGCATCATGGACTACGGCAAGTGGAAGTACTCCCAGAAGAAGAAGGACCAGAAGGCCCGCAGCCACAGCAAGCAGAGCGAGCTGAAGGAAGTCCGCCTGCGGCCGCAGATCGACCCGCACGACCTGGACATCAAGACCAACCGCTCCCGCGGCTTCCTCGAAGAGGGCCACAAGGTGCAGTTCACGATCCAGTTCAAGGGCCGTGAGATGGCGCACCGCGAGCTGGGCATGGACCTGATGCGCGAGGTGGCGAAGATTCTCGAAGACATCAGCCGGGTCGAAGCCGCGCCGCGCAACATGGGCCGGCGCATGACCATGATCCTGATCCCCGAGCGCAAGTCGACGGCGAAGCCGGCTGAAAAGGGCAAGCCCCCTACCGGCCCCAGCGCATCGGCGGGCCCCGCGACCCCGAAGCCCGCCGCGCCCGCAAGCTCAGCAACTGCCGCCCCCGCCAAGGCCCCGGCGCCGGCGGCGCCGCCGAAACCGGCGGGCGTCCTGGCGGGCAGCGGCGTCACCGTCGGCACCGGCGGTGCGACGAAGAATGGCTGAGGCGATTGAATAGAAGTGGCAGTAGCAGTGGCAACGGCAGTCGCGGATAACAATGCTGCGGTCACGCGTCACCGTCTTTCTGCTTCTGCGCCTGCCACTGCCACTGCTACGTCCCTCCCCGCACCCGTAGCTCAATTGGATAGAGCGGCGGTCTTCGGAACCGCAGGTTGGAGGTTCGAGCCCTCCCGGGTGTATTAACATTTGACGACCAAGCCGTTATCGCCTTATTTTCATGGCGTTACCGGCTTTTTCATGCGCCATGCACCCCGCTGGCAGAAGGCAAAGCTCGTAAGTTGATGATTTCAGGGGCGAGAGTTGATAAAAATGGGCGTCGCGAGTTGATGATTTTGGGTTTGTGGAGGTCCTCATGGCTGCCTGAACTCGGGGTGCCGCTTCATCACCCTTCGTAGCAGCGCGTTCCACGCATGGCGATCCGCTGCCGATCGAGGGGCTAAAAGGTTCTTTATCGCCGAGTCCAGGAAACCCAGGAATCCAGGACGGTCATCATAGAAATACGGCCCTTTCCTGGTCCTGGCTCCTTTGAGGCTTCCGGCATTGCGGTGGGCAGTGGGAACGGTTGCCCATGGACATTTCGCGGAACCCCGGGCGGAACCCGGGGCTAACGGCCCGCTACAATCGCGTCTCCCTGATCCCTGACCCCCTACCCTCGCCATGACCATCGGCATCATCGATTACGGCATGGCCAACCTGCGCAGCGTGCAGAAGGCGTTCGAGCAGGTCGGCGCCCACGCCCAGATCCTCTCTCACCCCGATCAGATCGCCGCGATCGACCGGCTGGTGCTGCCGGGCGTCGGGGCGTTCGCCGATGGCATGACGAATCTGCGCAAAGGCGGCTGGGTGTCGCCGATCAAGACCTTCATCGAGCGCGGGTGGCCGTTCCTGGGCATCTGCCTCGGCATGCAGTTGCTCTTTGACAGTTCCACCGAAGACGCGACCTCCGACGATGCACCCGTGTCCGGCCTCGGCGTGCTGCCGGGGCGCGTGGTGAAGTTCGAGGTGAATCGCGGCAGCGAAAACGGTAAACCGGCGTCCCGAATCAAGGTGCCGCACATGGGCTGGAACACGCTGCGCTGGGCGGGCGATGACCCGCTGCTCGCGGGCCTGCCGCAGGATTGCGCGGTTTACTTCGTACACAGCTATTACTGCGTGCCGGATGAGCGCGACGACACCAATGAGCAACAGCGCGCCATCATCGACCCGCAGCGAGCCGTCACGTCCTCGTGCACGGCCGCCCGCATCACCAGCGCCACCACCGAATACCCCGCCGGCGCACCCTTCACCAGCACCATCTGCACCGGCAACCTCTGGGCCACGCAGTTTCACCCCGAAAAATCGCAGCGCATCGGCCTGCACATGCTGCGCAACTTCGCGACGCTGACGGTGCCCTCGAAGGAGGCCGCCGCCTCTTTCTAAACGGCAGTGTCCGCACTGCGCGTGCCTTGGGACGCGCAGTGCGGACACTGCCGTTTAGAAAGAACGCGCAACGCGGACGTTGCGGCTCGCAAACATCCATGAACCCGACCGCCACCCTCCAACCCGCCGCGGTGACGTTTCCGCTGCTCGCCGAGCCCGACCGCTATCAGGCGTGCGACCTCGACCTCACGCTCCACGCCGAGCGCCGCATCTACTGGATCAACCTTTACCGCACGCACTTCCCCGGCCTGCTCGACGAGGCGGTGGCGGTCGAGGTGCATGACGGCAAGCCGGAACACGAAGCGAAGCAGCGCGCGGCGGCGGCGAAGGATGTGTTCTTCGCGTACCTGCACGCCTTGGAGGTGTGGCACGGGCAGGCCGCCGCTCCGGGCGGTTTCCCCGTGGAGGTCGCACCAGTGGCGCCTGACCACGGGCAAACCGCGGCGGACCGCGGCCTGCCCGTGCCACCCGTCAGGCTCGACATCCTCACCATGGGCCGCCGGCGCGAACACATCCTGCGCGAGCATGGCTTCGCCGACCCGTACCGTCTCGTAAAGGAGCGCGAGAACGCCGCCGCCCTGCTCGCCCTGCCGAAGCTGCTCGCGGAACTCGACGCGATGGCTTCCGACACACCCGAAGCTTTTGCCCAGCGCGAGCTCGTCCTGATCCAGGGCACCTTCGCCGGCAACATCTTCGACGTCGGCGCTGCCGCGACTTTGGCGTTATTCAAAGTGGGAAAGATCGATTTCCATGCCACCCGTGCCAAGCTCCGCCCGCGCCCCTGGCGCATCGATCACTTCGACCGCTGGCTGCACCGGCTGGCGACGAAGCCCGCCCACCGCGCGGCCGTGCTCTTCGTCGACAACTGCGGCTGCGACATCGTGCTCGGCATGATCCCCTTCGCCCGCGCCCTGCTCCAGCGCGGCACGCGGGTCATCCTCGCCGCCAACACCACCCCGTCGCTCAACGACATCACTGCCACCGAGCTGGCCACGATGATGGATCACATCGCGACATGGGACCGCGTCATCGCTGAAGCGAAATCAAACGATCAACTGCAAGTCGTCGCCAGCGGCTGCGGCACGCCGCTGATCGACCTCGCCCAGGTCTCGCCGCAGCTCGCCGAGGCGGTGACGCGGCGCGGCGTCGACCTCGTGGTGCTCGAAGGCATGGGCCGGGCAGTCGAGAGCAACCTGCACGTGAAGTTCACTTGCGAGGTGATGAACCTCGCGCTGGTGAAGGACCCGGACGTGGCCCGGCACATCGGCGGGGAGATGTACGATCAGGTGATGCGGTTCGAGACGCCGGTATCGTTCGAAACACCTGCTTAGCGGTCGGGCCGCAGGCTTGGCGCAGGCCCACCTTTTCCCTCACCAAAACAGGTGGGCCTGCGCCGAGCCTTCGGCCCGACCGCTTAGCGTCAACCGCGAGTTTCCGCTTCGATCAACACCATCACCGCCGCCCGCAGCTTCGTCGTCATCTCCCCCGCCGCGCCCGCGCCGATCGTTTTCTTTTCCACCTTCGAGACCGGCAGCACGTGCCAGCTTGAGTTCGTGAGGAACACCTCATCCGCATCGAGCATCTGCTCGACCGTGAGCATCTGCTTGCGGACCGAAATACCCAGCGCCTCGGCGCACTCGATGACGACTTCGCGGGTGATGCCCGGCAGCACCGGCGCGGGCAGGCCGCCGTGTACCTCTTCGCCACGGGCGATCGGCGTGAGCAGTTCGCCATCCTTCACGAGGAACAGGTTGCTGATGGCGCCGCTGGCGAGGTGGTTGGTGATCTGGAGCCAGATGGCTTCGCCGGCGCCGAGGGCGGCCGCCTGGCGGAGCGTGCGCAGACGGCCCCAGTAAGAAATCGCTTTGTGCCCGGCGAGCGGGTCGAACGGGTTGGCGGCGGGCGGGGCGATGAGGACGGTGATGCCGCGCTCGAAGTAGGCGGGGTCATAAACGGTCGGCTCGCTCGGCACGATGAGCAGCGTCGGCATCGGCGGTTCCGCGGCCGGCCCCCCGGAAGGATGCAGCAGCGAAATCGGCCCGGCGGTGAGCGTGAGGCGGATGCGGGCTCGGTCGATCTTGTTGTGGGCGATGGTGGCGTCGACGGCCGATGCGAGGGCGGCGGTGTTGATATCCATCGCCAGGCCCAGTTCCTTCGCCGACTGCGCCAGGCGCGCAAGATGGCGATCGAGGCGGAACACCTTGCCGTTGACCGCCGCCATGGTTTCGAAGAGGCCGACGGCGTGCTGGAACCCGGCATCCTCGACGCGGACCGTGGCCTGCTCGATGGGGAGCAGCTTGCCGTTGAGGAACACATCCATGAGGGGTAAGCTCCAAATCTCAAAATCCAAATGCCAAACAAGCTCCAATCAAGGCAGAAACGGCGTGATAACGCGGGGTGTCCGGATGGCGTGTCCAGCAACATCGAGCGGAGACTATAACGGTGGTCACGAAACCCGACATTTGGAGCTTGGGAATTCGAGCTTGTTTGGAGTTTGGGACTTGGAATTTGGAGCTTTGCCGGGTTCCGCCCCGCGTTTTGCAACCCAAACCGTCCTTCGCTACAATGCTCGGCTCGCAAGAAAGGTGATCCCATGAAGAAAGGCATCCATCCCGAGTACCGCGCGGTCGTCTTCCAGGACGTCTCCGCCGGCACCTCGTTCCTGACCCGCTCGAGCATCAAGAGCCACGAGACGGTCAAGTGGGAAGACGGCAAGGAATACCCGCTGGTCCGCGTGGATATTTCCTCGGCTTCGCACCCGTTCTTCACGGGCAAGCAGAAGTTCGTCGACACCGCCGGCCGCGTCGAGCGGTTCCAGCGCAAGTTCCAGGGCAGCTACTTCGGCAAGGGCAAAGAGGCCGCGAAGGACGCCCCCAAGGAAGCCGCGAAGGAAGTTTCGGCGCAGGCCTAGGGATCTGAAACAGACCACGACCGCAGCGCGATGCCGCGCTGCGGTTTTTTTGTGCGCGGGGGGCAGAGAAGAAGGGTGTAGGGTGTGGGGTTTAGGGTGTAGGGTTGGAATGAGCCGTCGATAGATTTCAAATTACCGGCGCCACATGCCCCCCCTTGCGGCTCGCTCCTTCAACAAAGCTGTCTTACTTTCCGACCCTATACCCTACACCCTAAACCCCACACCCTTCCGCCTCCCTTTCCGACCCCACACCCCACACCCTAAACC
>Ga0163150_10008329_pt1 | contig 11845 bp, 9 predicted proteins | sample OliLakLV19P2IB_FD_148628 | JGI IMG/M metagenome (GOLD analysis project Ga0163150, IMG submission 148628) | Freshwater microbial mat bacterial communities from Lake Vanda, McMurdo Dry Valleys, Antarctica - Oligotrophic Lake LV.19.P2.IB | ecosystem: Environmental > Aquatic > Freshwater > Lake >...
TCCTTGATGAGTGACTCCATACGGAACGAGTACGTCTCCGTGTACCAGCGGTCGATCCCGTCCGGCGCGTCGTACACCTCGTCGAAGATCGGCGGCTCGTCTTCGTCGTAGAACGCCTCCGCCGCTTCGGGCGCGAAGCTGCGCGCGTTCCACGTCGCAACACTCGCAAAGAACATCACTTCGACGGCGCACACAGCCACGACCGCACCCATGCCGACCCGCCGGTACAGGGGGACGAGCGCGACGGCGACGGTGAGTACGAGCACAGCGCTGATCGGAAGCGCGCGAGCCGCCACGCTGAACGACTCCGTCGCCAGGTACGTGCGCATCGAACCGATGTGCGGGATCGCAACGGCGACGGCCGTGAGCGCGCCGACCGCGCCCGCGAACCAGGCGACGGCGGTGCGGCGGGCCAGGGCGAGTTGCTGCACCCCGGCGCCGGCCAACATGGCGAGGGCGATGTTCGGCAGGAGCGACGCGCGCGCCCACACCCGGAACCGGTCGGCGAGCGGGAGGAAGTTGTAGATCGGGTCTCCGAGCGGGGTGGCATCCGCCAGCATGACGAGGATCCCCACCAGCCCGACTGCGAAGAGGGCGCGCACGGCGGAAACGCGCCAGAGCCGGGTCAGCGCGTAGATCGCGAGGACGACGATCGTCGCCCCCGCGAACTGGCCGACCTCCTCGTACTGGAGGCCTCCTGTCCACGGTGCGTGAAACGCTACGCCGTCAGCTCCGCCGAACAGGTGCGGGAACGGGAACGTCAGCAGGTGTCTTCGCTCGGCGGAGAGTTCGAACGCCTGGTCGGTCGTCAGCTCCGTGCGGACGCTGATGCTCGAGAACCGGAGCAGTGGCAGCAGCTGGACGGCCGCGAGTCCGAGTCCAAGGCTCAGCGCGCCCGCGACACGCCCCACCCATCGTCGCGATCCGGGTTCGAACATCGCGGTCACGACAACGTAGGTCGCGAGTCCGAGGCCGGAGTAGTACAGCATCTGCGGGTGGCCCGCGAGCGCCACGAGGGCGAGTGGCACGGCGACGGTCGCCGCCCGCAACGTTGTCCAGCGTTCGCGCACCAGATCGATGCCGAGGAACACCAGCGGCAACCACGCCGCCACGATCAGGAACGGTGTGAACTTGAGGTGCAGGATGAAGAATCCGCTCAGCGCGTAGGCGCTACCGGCAACGATCGCCGCGGGGTTCGACGCCCAACGATGACGGGACCAGGCGAACATGGTGCCTGATGCCAGCCAAAGGTGCGACATGAACCACCACCGGTGTGCGGTCGTCGCGTCGAAGAACCCATAGATCGCGTGCAACGGGTAAAACACGCCGTACTGGCCCGCGCCGAGCGTTGAGTCGCCGGCGTACACGTTGGGTGTCCACCACGGCGCGTGCCCGTCTCGAAATTCACGCCACACCGCGCGGTGCGCGGGGACGTAGAACTCGTTGATGTCCCACATCATCGTCGTCGCCCGACCCCGCAACACCGCGAGAAACGGCACCGTGACGATGCAGAGAGTCAGGGCGAGCGCACCGATTGTCCATGCGGTCACGACGCGCCGGGAGGCGGCTGCGTCGGGTTCCGTCATGGGTTCCTTGATCGGCATTTCACCCGGTTCGCCTAGTCGTTCACGCCCGCCGCCCGGCAGGCGAATGCCAGCACCAGGGCCTCTTCCATCCACGCGCGGTAACGCCCCGACGGGCCACCGTGGCCGGCCCCCAGTTCGGTGCGCAGGACGATCGGGAGATCGGTCGTGGTATGGGCCCGCAGCTTCGCGACCCACTTCGCCGGTTCCCAGAATTGCACGCGGGGATCGTTCAGTCCGGTCGTCACCAACATGGCGGGGTACGGGAGGTCCCGCACGTTGTCGTACGGGGAGTACGACTTCATGCGTGCGTACGCCTCCGGCTCGCGCGGGTCTCCCCACTCCTCCCACTCGGTGATCGTGAGCGGCAGGCTGGGGTCGAGCATCGTCGTGACGACGTCGACGAACGGCACCTCGGCGATCAACCCGGCGAACAGGTCGGGCCGGTCGTTCGCCACCGCCCCGATCAGGAGCCCGCCCGCGCTACCGCCGCGCGCAACGAGACGGTCGGGCGCGACATACCCGGCGTGCTGTAAGTGCTCGGCGGCGGCCACGAAGTCGGTGAAGGTGTTGCGCTTGTGTTCGAGACGGCCGTTCTCGTACCACGCCCGCCCAAGTTCTCCGCCGCCCCGCACGTGCGCAATCGCGAACACGAACCCGCGGTCGAGCAGCGACAACCGCGACGGGCGGAACGACGGATCGATCGAGTACTCGTACGCGCCGTACCCGTATACGAGTCCCGGTGCGGTGCCGTCGATCGGTGTGTCCCGGCGGTGGACGATCGACACGGGCACGTTCGCACCGTCCGCCACCGTGACCCATACGCGCGCCGACACGTACTTCGACGCGTCGTATCCGGGCACGGGTTGGGTCTTGACTGCGCGCATCGTGAGTTCGGGCGTGCCGAGATCGACGTCGAAGTCGGTGCTGGGAGCAACCAGTGACGTATACCCGATCCGGACCGTCGTCGTGTCGTACTCCTCGTTCGCGCCCACCCACGACGTGTAGACCGGGTCGGGAAACGTGAAGTCGCGCACGACTCCGGTCGCGACCGCCATGGTGCACACGCGGTCGAGCGCGTCGCTGCGTTCGGTGATCAGGAGATGTTCGCGGAACGCGTCGACGCCTTCGAGGCGCACATCGGCGCGATGGGCGATGAGTTCGACCCACTGCTCACGACTCGCGTCGCCAACCGGAGCCGCAACCAGCTTGAAGTTGGTCGCACCGTCGGCGTTGGTGACGATCAGGAACCGATCGTGATCCGCGTCAACGTGATGCTCGACCGAATACTCGTGGCCGGCCTCACGGGGCAGGACCACCTGCGGAGCATCGGCCGGCGACGCAGTCGGTATGCACCACGTCTCCGTCGTCATCTTGGAACTCGTGTCGATGACGACATAGCGACCGCTGCGCGTCCGGTCGATGTCGATGTTGAAGCGTTCGTCGTCCTCTTCGAACACCACGACGTCGCGGTCGGCCGGCGCGCCGAGTTCGTGGCGCCACACCTGGTAGGCACGCATCGCATCGTCCGGCCGCACGTAGAAACACGTGCGGCAATCGTCGGCCCACGCGAGTCCGTAGGTGATGCCGTCGATGACATCGGCGAGGTCGGCTCCGGTCGCGGTGACGCGGAACCGCAACGTGTGCAGCTCGTCGCCATTCGTGTCGATCGCGTACGCGAGGGTCGCGTCGTCGGGGGAAATGGCAAAGCCTCCGAGTGCGAAGTAGTCCTCGTCTTGTGCCTCGACGTTCTGGTCGAGCAGCACCGTCTCCGGCCCGCCGCCGCGCGGTCGCCGGCACTGGATTGCGTACTGGAGTTCTTCGACAGTGCGCGAGTAGTACTCCCACGGGCCGTCGGGCACGGGTGCCGACTCGTCGGTCTCCTGAATGTGCGACGCGATCTCTTCGAAGATGCAATCGCGGCGCGCGTTCGTCGGTTCGAGTACCGCGTCCGCGTATGCGTTCTCGGCTTCGAGGTGCGCGAGGGTCGCCGGGTCGTCGCGCTCGCGCATCCAATACCAGTCGTCGGTGCGGTGGTCGCCGTGCAACGACAGGACGACGGGACGCCGTCGCGGTTCGGGTGGAACGGGCGGGAACACGAAGGGGGAGTCTCGCATGGGCCGCTACCATGCCAGCGTCATGGCGCCGACCGTCACTCCCATTCCGTACTCGCCGGACGAGCTCGACGCCGTCGCGTACGACGCCGACGGGCTGGTCGGTGCGATCGTCCAAGAGGCGGGAACCGGCCAGGTGTTGATGTTCGCCTGGATGAACCGCGACGCCTTGGAACGAACCCTCGAAACGGGTCGTACGTGGTTCTGGAGTCGAAGCCGCCAGGAGTATTGGTGCAAGGGTGAAAGTTCCGGCGACCGGCAGTACGTCCGGGCGGCGTACTACGACTGCGACATGGACGCGGTGCTCGTCGAAGTCGAACAGGAGGGACGCGGCGCGTGTCACACCGGTGAACGCAGCTGCTTCTTCCGAGCGTTCGGTAGCAGCGCGCAGCCTGGCCCGCGGTGACCACCGCGCCGCTACGACCGACCGCGGCCGAGTTCGTCGAACTGGCGCGCGACTACACCGTCGTGCCCGTGTGGCGCGAGGTTCTCGCCGATCTCGAAACGCCCCTCTCGGTCTTCATGAAGCTGGTCGGCAACGGTGACGGCTTCCTGCTCGAGTCGGTCGAGCACGCCGAACGCTGGGGCCGTTTTTCGTTCCTCGGCCGCGACCCGGTGTTCACGATCGTGGCGCGCGGTGGGCAACTCGAGTGGATCGGCGGCGAACGGCCGCCCGGCATTCCCACCGATCAGGGGACCCTCGCCGCGGTCGAAGCACTCCTCGCGCACTACCGCGCACCGGTGACGAACGAGTTGCCTCCGTTCCACGGCGGTCTCGTCGGGTGGATCGGCTACGACACCGTGCGCGAGATCGAGCATCTGCCGAACGTGCCGCAAGACGACGTCGGCCACGCCGACGCGGTGTTGTCGCTGACCGGACTCGTCGCCGCGTTCGACCACTTCCGCCAGCGTCTGTACCTGATCGAGAACGTGTATCCCACCCCGGGTGCGGGCGAGGCCGAACTGCTCGACGCGTACGAGCAGGCGCGCGACCGGCTTGCGGCCGCCGCCGCCGAACTGGCCCGGCCCCTCCCGTACGCGCCCGCCGAACCGCCCCCCGACGAGCTGACCGAGCTTCCCGAGGTCCGGCGCAACTTCACGCCCGAGACATGGGCGAACGCAGTCGAGGTTGCGAAGGAACACATCCTCGACGGCGACATCTTCCAAGTGGTGCTGGCCCAGCGGTTCGACCTTGTCGAACCCGTCGACCCGTTCGCGATGTACCGGGTGCTGCGGCTCGTGAACCCGTCGCCGTACATGTACTTCCTGCGCCACGCGGAGGCGACCATCGTCGGTTCGTCGCCCGAGCCCATGGTGCAACTCCTCGACGGGCGCGTCATCAGCCGCCCGATCGCAGGAACGCGTCGGCGGGGCCGCAACGACGAACACGACAAGCGGCTCGCGGCCGAACTCGTCGAGCATCCGAAGGAGCGCGCCGAGCACGTCATGCTCGTCGACCTCGCCCGCAACGACGTCGGGCGCGTCGTGCGCTACGGCACCGAACGCGTCGAAGAGCTGATGACGCTCGAGCGGTACTCGCACGTGATGCATCTCACGAGTCAGGTCGCCGGCGACCTGGCCGACGGCAAGGGCCCGGTCGACGTCCTGCGGGCGACGTTCCCGGCCGGGACGGTGAGCGGCGCACCCAAGGTGCGCGCCATGGAAATCATCGACGCGCTCGAACCGACGAAGCGCGGCCCCTACGCGGGGGTGGTGGGGTACTTCGACTTCTCGGGCAACCTCGACACGGCCATCGCAATCCGCACCATGGTGTGGCGCGGCGGACAGGCGACACTCCAGGCCGGGGCGGGCATCGTGGCCGATTCGGTCCCGGCCGACGAAGACCTGGAATGTCAGAACAAGGCCCGGGCGTTGCTTACGGCAGCGGCCGCCGCCCGGGCACTCCCGAAACAGCCGTAGGAGACAACCATGCTGGCGCATATCGATCGCGGCCTCGTGACCGTCACCGGCGACGACGCGGGATCGTTCCTCCAGAGCTTGCTGTCGCAGGATCTCGATCCGCTGCGCGACGGCGACGGTGCGCACGCGCTGCTGCTCGCGCCCCAGGGCAAGCTCATTGCCGACCTGCGCGTCCTGCGCGTCGACGAGAACACGTGGTGGCTCGACTGCGAGCGATCCGTGGCGCCTGCGCTTGCCGACGGCGTGAACCGATTCCGCATCCGGGTGAAAGCCGAAGTCACCGATGCGTCGGAGGGCTACGCCGCGGCCGCAGTTCGCGGCGCGACGCACGCGCCACTCGACGTCAACGTTCCGCGCGAGCCTTTCTCGCACACGGCGTGGCGCGATGCCCGGGTCGTACGCGCGGACTGGCCCGGCCAACCCGGATTCGACGTGATCGGACCCGCGTCTACCGTCGCGGCGGCACTCGACGCGCTCGGCGACGTCGTTGTTTCCGCCGACGAGTACGAGCGGGCCCGTATCGAGGCCGGCGTGGTCCGCCAGGGGCACGACGTCGACGAGAAGACAATTCCGCAGGAAGCGTTCCTCGAACAGACGGCAGTGTCGTTCACGAAGGGTTGCTTCGTCGGACAGGAACTCGTGTGCCGCATCGACACCCGCGGCCACGTCAACCGGTACCTGAGGCGAGCGCGGCTCGACACAGCCGCGCCGCGGGGTGCGCAGCTCGAACTCGACGGGAAGACCGTCGGCGAAGTCACGTCGACCGCGGGGACGGTCGCCCTGGCGATGGTCCGGCGCGAGATCGAACCACCAGCCGAGGTCGACGTCGTCTGGGACGGCGGCCGTGCGCACGCGCGCCTCGAGGTGTTGTAACCCCTACGCCGGGAGCGACACCACGAAACGGGCACCACCGTTGGCGGACGCCTCTACGCGGGCGGTGCCGCCCATCCGTACTGTGAGTTCGTGCACGATCGCGAGGCCGAGGCCGGTGCCAACGGACCGGCCCGGGGAGTTGCGAACCGTATACAGACGTTCGAACACGCGTGGGAGTTCCTCCGCCGGTATGCCGGGGCCGTCGTCGGTGACCACGATCGCGAAGCGTCCGTCGGCTTCGGCGCCGGTGCTGACGGCGACGGCGACGGACGAGCGCGCGTACTTCATTGCGTTCTCCACGAGGTTGGCCACGATCTGGCCGAGCCGCTCCGGGTCGATGTCACCCGCTATCGGTTGGTCGGCGACCACGGCAAGCTCGATGCCGAGATCGCGAGCCGCCGGCGTGAATGCCTCGGCCGAGTCGCGCACGACCGCGGTGACATCGCTCGGAATCGGCTTCAACGAGAACTGGCGCGTGTCCAACCGAGATAGGTCGAGCAAGTCGCGGACGAGCCGCTCGAGACGGCGGGCTTCCGACGAAATCACTTCGGCGGCACGATTGCGCGCTACGGGATCGTCGACGTCGATCGTGCCGTCGCCCAGCGCGTCGGCGTATCCACGAATCGACGTGAGCGGCGTACGCAGGTCGTGCGACACGGACAGCAAAAACGCCCGCTCGGAGCCCCGAGCTTGTTCGAGCTGCGCGGCCATCGTGTTGAGCGTGCCGGCCAACGCCGCGAGTTCCTCGTCGGTTCCGCGCGGGACGAGCGCGCGGGCGGTCAAGTCGCCGTTCGCGATACCGCGCGCGGCCGCTTCGATCGCGCCGATCGGGCGCGTGAGGCGGCGGGAGAGCCATACCGACAGGAGACCCACGAGCAAGAGCACGGCACCGGACGCGACGAACATGAGCGGGACGGCCCGGCGCAGGACCTCGTTGTCGATCTCGTCGGTCGCGACGATCACCACCTTGCCGAGCCGGTCGTCGCCGACGGCCTGGGCGAGGAACACGAGGTCGCCGCGGCGCCCGCTGACTTCCTCACCGGCCAGGAGACGTTGCGGTTCGATGTCCTCGAGCACGAGTCCGTCGGGCAGGCGGAACAGCTCCGCGAGCACGGGCTGGCGGGGGTCGACGAAGCGACCGTCGGGGCCGAGGACCACGAAGCTGAGGTCGGTCAGGTTCATCGTCTGGCGGACCCGCTGCGTGCTCTGCTGCAACTCGTTGCGGTTTGGTGTCGTCGGATCGTCGAGCCGCACGCGGAAGTCCTCGGACGAGGTCGCGAGCGGTTCTGATCGTTCGCGCATGTCGTCGAGAGCCGCCTTCTCGATCGATCGGCTGACGAGCGCGTACGTGGCGACGCCGGACAGCGCGAGCACGCCGATCGCGACCGCGAAGAACGCGAGCATGAGGCGCGTCCGCAGAGAGAGACCCCGGTTCATGCGCCTCGACTCAACCCGTCGGGGTCATAGGGTCGTCGGGGTCATAGGGTCGTCGGGGTCATAGGGTCGTCGGGGTCATAGGGTCATCGGGAGTCGAGCCGGTACCCGACGCCGCGCACGGTGTCGATTCGCACGCCGTCGCCGACCTTCTTGCGCACCTGCGCGATGTGGACGTCAACCGTGCGCGCGTCGCCGAACCAGTCGTAGCCCCAGACCCCGTCGAGAATCTGTTGCCGGCTCAGCGCGAGGCCGGGACGCTCCGCGAGGAAGCGCAACAAGTCGAACTCCTTCGTCGTGAAGTCGACGGGCGTTGCGCCGACCCTGATCTCGCGCCGGGCCGCGTCGATGGCAACCGAGCCGACTTCGACGAGTTCGGCGACTGCACTGGTACCGTCGCCGCGGCGCAACACCGCCTTGACCCGGGCCACCAGCTCGGCGGGGGAGAACGGCTTGGTGACGTAGTCGTCGCCGCCGAGCTCGAGTCCGAGGACTCGGTCCACCTCGGTGTCGCGCGCAGTCAGGAAAATGACGGGGATCGTCGAGGTGGCGCGCAGCCGCCGGCACACTTCGAGCCCGTCGATGTCGGGGAGTCCGACATCGAGCACGACCAATCGGGGCCGCTGGTCGGCGACGGCACGCACCGCGTCTTCGCCCGTCCCGGACTTGAGGACCCGAAAGCCCTCGCGCCGGAGGTACATCTCGACCAGATCGGCGATATTCGGCTCGTCGTCAACGACGAGGATCGTCCCGCGTTCCATGTCTCCTCATCGTCGCACTCGGTTGTCGGTGAACGTGTGAAGGAAAGGTCAGGGGAATGTGACGGCGAACCCTGAGCCGGCACTGCGTGTGGCATCTGTCGCCCAAAGTATGCCGAGCTCGCCGAATTTCTTGACCCGGTTGACCACTCTCCGTAGGGTCAACGGGTGCGAGCCCGCGACAGAGAGCGCCTTCTTCGCTGCGACCGTCGCCCCCTGGCCACGCCCCGCCAGGAACTCGTGCTGCGGATGGCGGCCATGGCGCGCCAGCCGCACCTCGTGGACTACGACCTCACCGCGGCGGTGGTGCACCCGGCCGACAGCGAACTCCGGGCCCGATGCGCGGCCCTGACGGCGGGCGGTCCTGACGGCTACGAAGGTGCCTCCGTCCGCCTCGCAGTGCGTGCGGGCGACGATGTCGTCGGCACCGCCCGCGTGACCCTGTGGTCGCCGGTCGTCGGTTTCCTCGTCGAACACGAGCCGGTCGACGCCCACCCGGATCTGTCCCTCGGACCGCGCAGCGCCGAGTTGTCTGATGTCGTCGTCGTCGACCCCGCGTTGCGGGAGCGCGTCTTCCTCGCGCTGGCGATGCTCGCTTCGCGCGTCAGTGCGGCCCACGGCATCGAGAATCTCTACGTCGTGTCGAGCGTTGACGACGTGCGCGCCCTCGACGGCTTCGACGTCGAGACCCTCGGCGCGACCGTGGCACGCGTCGACCTGCACTCGCAGTCGTGGGAGCCCCGCCGAGCGGGTTGAGGGGTTCAGGGCACGGTGTTGGTTGCCGCGATCGTCCCAAACCAGCGCGCGCTTGGCTTCGGGGCGCGGGCGAACGTTTCCCGGTCAACCGCGACCAGGCCGTAACGCGGCTCATAGCCGAGGGCCCACTCGAAGTTGTCGAGCAACGACCAGTAGAAGTAGCCGCGTACGTCGATGCCGTCGTCGATGCATTGGGCCACGCCCCGCAGCGCTTCGGTGACGTACGCGATGCGCTCGGTGTCGTCGTCGGTTCCGATGCCGTTCTCGGTCATGTAGATGGGCACACCCGCGACTTGGGCCGCGTGGCGGATGGCGACTGCAGCCGCGCCGGGCCAGTACTCGTAGCCCATCGACGAGACGACTGGTACCCCGGGTTCGGGACCGAGCGGCATCCCGGTGGCATCGAGCCGGGTGCGCGAGTACGCCTGGACGCCGACGAAGTCGTCGCCACGCGACGCTTCGAGGAACTGGCCTTCGTGCATGTGCCGGGTACGAGCCAGTGTTTCCTCGGCCCCGTCCGGTGCCCACCAGTCGCCCATCGCGATGGTCTGACCAACCGGGAACGATCCCGGGCCCGCCTTGATCGCGTCGACGGCGACGCGATGCGCCGCGATCAGGTGCTCGTTCATCGCCGCGTACTCGGCCATGTCGTTGTGCCCGGGCGGGAACGCACCGACGAGCGCGCCCATGAGCGACACGATGTTCGGCTCGTTCACCGTGCACGCCATCGCGATGAGGTCGCCCAACCCGGCCGCGGCCCGTTCGCAGTAGCGCGCGAAGCGGTCGACGACGACGGGAGCGGCCCACCCGCCGTGATCGGCCATCCATCGTGGCGTCGTGAAGTGGTGGAACGTGACGACGGGTTGAATGTCGTTGTCGAGACACGTCGCGCAGACGCGCCGGTAGTGCTCGATCGCGGCGCGGGAGAACTCGCCTTCCTCGGGTTCGATGCGCGCCCATTCGATCGAGAACCGGTACGCGGCCAGGCCGAAATCGCGCACGAGTGCGATGTCTTCGGGGTAGCGGTGCCAGCTGTCGCACGCGTCGCCCGAAGGCTCGACGCATCCGGTTCCGGGGGCATGTTCGAATGCCCACCAGTCGGTGTTCCAGTTGCCCCCTTCGATCTGGTGGGCCGCGGTCGCGCTGCCCCAGAGGAAGCCGTCGGGAAAGCTCGTCGTCACGGGGGCGGAGCGTAGACTCGACGGCACTCCATGAGTGTTTTGGACGAGATCCTCGCGGCCAAGCGCGACGAGGTCACCGTCTTGCGCCGGCCGCAGACGCGTGACCTGTTGCGGCGGACCGCGCTCGACGCGCCGCCGGCACGCGGGTTCAGCGCGGCGTTGCGCCGGGCCGACGGCCACCTTGCGGTTATTGCCGAGATCAAACGCCGATCGCCGTCGAAGGGCGATCTCGCGCCCGATCTCGATCCCGCTCCCACCGCGAAGGCCTACGAGAGTGGCGGTGCGGCCGCGCTGTCGGTGCTGACCGACATCGAGTACTTCGGGGGCGCGGTCGCCGACCTCCAGGCGGCACGGGACGCCACCGACCTGCCAATCTTGCGCAAGGACTTCACGATCGACGAAGTCCAGGTCTACGAAACCCGCGCCATCGGCGCCGACGCGATCCTGCTGATCGTGGCCGCGATTCCCGACGACTCCCTCCTCGCCGATCTCCACGGCCTCGCGGCCGACCTCGGTCTGGGTGTCCTCGTCGAGGCGCACGACGCGCCCGAAGCGGAACGGGCACTCGCGGCGGGGGCAACGGTGGTGGGCATCAACAGCCGCAACCTCGCGACGTTCGCCGAAGACCTGGGCGTGGGTGAGTCGCTCGCGAGACTCTTGCCGGCCGACGTGATCGCGGTAGCCGAGAGCGCGGTACGGGCGCCGGCTGACGCAGCTCGCATGGCCGCGGCGGGGTTCGACGCGGTCCTTGTCGGCGAAGCACTGGTGCGCGCCGACGATCCCGCCGTGCTCGTGCGCGAGTTCGCCGGTTTCCGCGTCGGGAAGCGGGAGTAGCGGCCCGTGTTCATCAAGATCTGTGGAATCACGAACGACGAGGACGCGCTCCTGTCGGTCGCACTCGGTGCCGACGCGCTCGGCTTCATGTTTGCGCCGAGCCGGCGTCAGGTCAACGCCGACGATGTGCGCAGCATCGTCAAGCGACTCCCCATCGAAGCGCTCACGGTCGGCGTGTTCCGCGACGAACGTCCGGAGCGTGTCGTCGAGATCGTCAATCGCACCGGGCTGCACGCGGTGCAACTCCACGGTCGCGAACCGCTCTCGGAGGTCCGCTGGATCCGCGAGCGCGTGCAGTTCGTGATCCACGCGTTCGCCGCCGGAGACCCCGCGCTCGCATCGGCCGCGAACTCGCCCGCCGACGCGATCCACATCGACTCACCCAACCCCGG
>Ga0163150_10008331_pt1 | contig 11843 bp, 11 predicted proteins | sample OliLakLV19P2IB_FD_148628 | JGI IMG/M metagenome (GOLD analysis project Ga0163150, IMG submission 148628) | Freshwater microbial mat bacterial communities from Lake Vanda, McMurdo Dry Valleys, Antarctica - Oligotrophic Lake LV.19.P2.IB | ecosystem: Environmental > Aquatic > Freshwater > Lake >...
CAATAATGGAGTAATCCACGATGGATGTCCTCACAGGCTGTGGACAACCCTGGGTGTAATTACACCCATGTCGTTCAGCAAAGGGCGTTCAGCGAAGGGCGTTCAGCGCCATTTGGTCGCTGTGAACAACCCGGCCATCAGCAGCATCAAGCCAACCAGCACCGGCGAGTTGGTGTTCTCGAACGACGGCACGACGTATCGCGTCAGGATTGAGATCACGCCGAGACCAATAAACACGAACATGAGGATCGGAATCCACCGCGGGCTCTCGTAGAACTCCTTCGGCGTCGGCGGCGTATAGCGAGCCGACTGGTTGACCGAGCTCTCGTGGTGCGCGACTTCTCGAGCCATCGCTCCCGCCTGCCCTGGTTTCGTACCCTTTGCCGTCACGCGGCCTGTCGTTTTACGTTTCGGAGGAGCCACGGGCGCAGAGTCTAGGGTCGCTCGTCTATGTCGCGCGTATTGGTGATCGATAGCTACGACAGTTTCGTCTACAACCTCGTGCAATACCTCGGCGAACTCGGAGCTGACCCGCTGGTGGTACGCAACGATCAGGTCACCGTCGACGAGGCGCTGGCCACCAAGCCCGACGCCGTGCTGCTGTCGCCTGGCCCCGGTCGACCGGAGAACGCGGGCATTCTCTGCGCCGCGATCACAGCCTTCGCGGAGGCAGGCGTTCCCGTATTGGGGGTCTGCCTCGGCCATCAGGCAATCGGTCAAGTGTTCGGCGCAGCAGTCGTGCGTGCCCCGAAGTTGATGCATGGCAAAACATCGCCGATCGAGCACGAAGGTAGAGGGGTATTCGCCGGGCTGCCTTCGCCGCTGATGGCGACTCGCTATCACAGCCTGGTGATCGACCAGGCAACCGTGCCGGAATGTTTAGAGATCACCGCCCGATCCGGCGACGTGATCATGGGTATTCGACATCGCGAGTTGCCGATCGAAGGCGTGCAGTTTCACCCGGAGAGCATCCTCACCGAAGCCGGTCATGACCTACTGCGGAACTTTCTGAACGCCGTCGCCTGAGCGCGCTAAGGCGCAGTCGTGGTTGTCGTCGTCGAGGTGGTTGTGGTCGCGGGCACCGTCGTCGTAGTCGTCGGCGCGGGTAGCGCCTTGCCGACCGCGAGCTTGATCACCGTGTTCGGTGCGACGTCGGTGCCACTCGCAATGTTCTGCGTCGTGACCTTGCCATCGTTGGGGTCGCCGAACGGCACGTCCGCGTATGTGACCTCGACGCCTAGGTTCAACTGCTGCAGCTTGGCGCGCGCCTGTGCCTCGGTAAGTCCCGTGAGCGTCGGCACCTTCACGAGCGCCGGGCCGCTTGAAATGAACAGCTTGACTGCGCCACCGATCGCCACCGAGTCACCGGCGGCGGGGTCGGTGCGCGTGGCACGACCTGCGGGAATGTTGTCGCTCGCCTCTGGCTGCACCGTCACCGAGAAACGGTACGGTTCGCCTTGCAATTGCGACAGCGCGTTTGCCTGCGGGAGTCCTTCCACTACCGGAACGGCCTGCTCGTCGGCCGCCGCGGAAACAACGACGACAATCGCGTCGCCTTGTTTCACCATCGTGCCGCCCGGCGGCTCGGTGCGAATCACGCGGCCGACTTCGACGTTCGGGTTTTCCTCCGAAATGAATTCTGGCATCAGGCCAGCACCGGTCAGCAGAACTTGGGCTTCTGGCTGCAGTTTTCCGGTCATCTCTTGCAATGCGAACGGCGTCTTCAGCGGGTTGTAGTAGATCGTCACAAAATCCCCGCGCTTCACGATCACATCCGCAGGTGGCTCGGTGCGCACGATGGCACCCTCGGGAAAGTCTGGGGTCACTTCAATGACGTTGGTATTCAGCTGCAGCCCAGCGTCGACGAGCATCTGGGCGCCGACATCGAGTGGCTGCAACGTGACGTCGAGCATCGCGAACGAACTCGGTTTCTCTTCTTTCAGCGCGTTAAACAACACGATCGCGCCCACCACCAGCGCGACCAGCGCCATGAACCCGACGATCGCGTAGAGACCACCGCTGGAGCCGTTGCCATTCGGCGGCGGGCCAACCGGAATCTGACGATGCGCACCTGTCTGCCCGGTGCGCGGCATCGTGGTGGTGCCGGCGGCCGCTGGCAATCGCGCCCCGGAAGTGGTCGGCGCGCCGCGTCCGCCAGCAGCGGCTCCCGCGGGCGCGGCACCCATTACCGCTGCCAATGCTTGCACCGGCTCGCCATTGCGGAAGCGGCGCAAGTCGTCGCGCAGCGCTTCGGCGTCCTGGTATCGAACTTCTGGCCGCTTGGCGAGCAACTTGGCAACGATCGCTTCGTAAGGCTTCGGTACGTCGACGACCAACTGGTTGAGTGGCCGCGGCATCTCGTGCACCTGCTTGTAGGCGATGCTCACCGGGTTCTCGCCGCTGAACGGCGGCGTACCTGCAACCATTTCGTACAACACGATGCCCAGTGAGTAGAGGTCGCTGCGCGGATCGGGCTGCGCGCCTTGCGCCTGCTCGGGCGAGAAATACGTGGCAGTGCCCATCACAGAACCGGCCTGCGTGAGGTTGCTTTCGGTACCCGCGTTCATCGCGCGCGCGATGCCGAAGTCGGCGACCTTCACCTGGCCGTTCGAGCCGACCAGGATGTTGGCGGGCTTGATGTCGCGATGCACGACGCCGTTGCGATGGGCGAACCCGATAGCGGCTGCAACCTCGCTGGCAATCTCGGCGGCTTGCTGGCTGTTGATGCTGCCGTTGGCGCGCAAGATGTCGGCGAGCGTGCGACCCTGCACATATTCCATCGCCATGAAGTAGGTATTGGTGTACTGGCCCCAGTCGTAGACGCCGACGATGTTGGGGTGATTGAGGCTGGCGGCACTTTGCGCCTCCCGGCGAAAGCGCTCGACGAAGTTCGGGTCGACAGCGAACTCGGCAAACAAAACCTTGATCGCAACCGGCCGATCCAGCAACAGGTCGCGAGCCAAGAACACGTCGGCCATGCCGCCGCGCCCGATGCGTTGTTGAAGTTCGTAGCGATCGTTGAGAACGGTCGGCTGGGTTTGGTCGCTCACTGCGCTCTCTTCTGGGCAAGTTCCTGCAGGAAATCGCTGTCTGAGCGTACTGATCGTGGTCGCTGAAGTTCATTCACGCTGGTAGAGACCACTTTTCGCTGTCCAGCTGTCACTTTGTCGTTCACTTTGTCGTTCACTTTGTCGTTCACCTATTCGGTGCTGAACAGGTAATCGAGGATCGTCTTCGCTACCGGGCCAGCTAGCCGACCACCGGTACTGGCACTGATCTCGTCGGTGGTTCCCTTGAACACCACCGCCACGACGTAGCGGGGTGCCTCGGCTGGGGCAAAGCCAACGATCCATGCGTGCGACCGTTGTGGTTCGCCGGCGGAATTCAGCTGCGCGGTGCCGGTTTTCGCTGCTGCCTGAATTCCGTTCGCGAGTTGCATCGACTTGGCCGTGCCCTGGTTGACGACGCCGACCATGAGGTCGTTCAACGTGGTCGCAGTCGCTGCCGAGATTGGGGTCTTCCACACACTGGGGTTGGTGTGTCGCAGAACGCGGCCGTCGTGATCGAGCGTGGCATCGACAACATAGGGCGACATCATTCGTCCGCCGTTGGCAACCGTTGCGGCCACCATGCACATATGCAACGGCACCATCGTGTCGTTGGCCTGGCCGAAGCCACCGATCGCGAGGAGCGGCAAGTTGTTGGCGAAGTCGATCGGGTCGCCGCCAGCGTCCTCAAAGTTGCTCGCCACCGCGCCCGGTAGATCGATCGGCAACTTCTCGCCGATGCCCCATGCGCGCGTGCCAGCAATCATGCGTTCGGGGCCGAGTTCGACCGCCATCTGTGCGAATGGGATGTTGCAGCTGCGATAGAAAATCTCAACCATCGAGCCACCGCATGTGCTGCCGCCGTAATTCTCGATCGGGTCGTCGGTCTGCGGTGGCAGCCATTCCTCTTCATCGGGCCACTCGCGCTCCAGATTGGTGACACCATTCTCCAGCGCAATACCGGTAGTGATGATCTTGAAGCTGGAGCCCGGCATATAACGCTCTTGATAGGCGTTGGCGAGCAGAGGCTTGCTATCGAGCGAGTTGTAGAAGTCGAGGACAGCTTCCGCTTCCTCGGTGTTGTGGTTCGCGACCTTGTTGGAGTCGGCGCGGGGAAAGCTGACCATTGCGAGGATCGCCCCCGACGTGGGGTTCATCACCACGACGGAACCTTCGCGCTCGCCCAGAGCGTCGGCGGCGACCTGCTGTAGATCGGCGCGTAGTGTCAACCTGACGCTGCCGGTGTTGTCGCCACCACCGAAAACACTCGCGACCTTCTGAGCAGCGGTGTCGCCCATTAGCACCTCGCTGTGGACGCGCTCGACCTGAGTACTGCCGAACGCGTACGTGTAGTAGCCGGTGATATTGCTGAAGGTGTCAGCCAGCGGGTACTCGCGCTGAAAGGCAAAGTCTGCGCCCTCCAGGGTCGGCACACTTTGAGCAATCACGACACCATCGGCCGTCACAATGGGGCCGCGCATGCGGTTGAAATCGCGAATCGTCTGACGGTTGTTGTTCGGGTTGTCGTCGAGTGCCTCCTTGCGCGCTACCTGAATCGTGTTCAGCGCGAGGAACACAATCATGTACAGCACAAGTAGTGCCGCGGCGAGCTTGCGGATCTGCTTGTTCATACGCGAACCGCTCGCTTCTCAGCGCGACGCAACTTGTACGTCGCCCATCGCTCGGGGATCGAAAGTTCGTCGGGCACTTCACCGAGTCGCTTCGCGCTCGAGTCGCTGATCCTGATCAGCAATGCGAGCAGGATGTAGTTCGACAGCAGACTGCTACCGCCATAGCTGACGAACGGCAGCGTGATGCCAGTCAGTGGAATGACGCGCAACACGCCAGCCGTAATAATGAACGCCTGCATACCGATGATGGCGGTGAGTCCGGTGGCGAGCAGTTTCTCGAACGGTCGGTCGGCTCGAATCGCGATGCGCAGCCCGGCGCCAATCATCAGCACGAACGCGATCAGCACCGCCGTGGCACCAACGAGACCCATTTCTTCGCCGATCGCCGCGTAGATGTAGTCGGTGCTTGCAGCGGGAATCTTGTTCGGGCTGCCCATACCTAAGCCGGTGCCGCCGGTGCCGCCGTTGGCGAACGCGAACATTGCTTGTGCCGGTTGGTATCCGATGCCCTCGTATTGCGACCACGGGTCGAGCCAGATGTCGACGCGGTTCTGCACCACTTCAAACATTCGATGGGCCGTGAAGGCGGCCCCAGCAAACAACACAAAACCAACGAGCAGGTAGATCGAGCGCTCGGTGGCAACCCACATCATGACCGTGAACAACGTGAAGAACAGCAACGCGGAGCCGAGGTCTTTCTCGGCGACCATCACCACAACCGCGAAGCCCCACGCGAGGGTGATGGGCAACACGTAACGCAATTCGGGGATGCGCATCGGGCCAATGCGGCGCGTGCCCGCCGCGATCAACTCGCGGTTGTCCGCCAGGTAGGCGGCGAAGAACAGCGCCAGCCCGAGCTTCGCGAACTCGCCGGGCTGAATGCTGACAGGGCCGATGCTGACCCAGATGCGCGCGCCACCAACGCTGGTACCGATGCCGGGCACCAGCGGCAAGATCAGCGAGCCGACACCGACGAAGAGGAACGTCCACTTGTAACGCGCAAGGTCGGGTGGGCGTTGCACCAGCAACAGCGTGAGTACGAAGGCGATGATCGCGAAGAGCGACCACGTGGTCTGCAACGCAGCGCGCCGATCGCTGAGGCGCGCAATCATCACGTAACCGATTCCGTGCATCAGCGCAGCGAGCGGAAGCAGCGTGCCGTCGGCGCCGCGGGCGAAGTAGCGAGTGGCAACGTGCGCGGCGACGAGCATTCCGAGAAGTGCAACAAGGAACGGAACGACCGTCGCCGGCATCTCGGAGTTCTTGCCCAACGAAGCCAGCACGTAGGCCGCGCCGGTGATGCTGGCGGCCATGATGACCAAACCCAGTTCGCCATTTCTGCGAGCGGCGGCGAGCGGCGAGTTGCTCATCGCGTCACGGAACCGTTGGCGCCGGTGCCGTTGATGCTGCGACGGTCGTTGATGGGCGTGTGGTCGTCGAGGTGCTGGTGGCGACAGTCGTCGATGTTGTTGTTGGAACCGGGTCAGGGTCCGAGTCGGCGTTGTGGCGAACGGCAAGCACGAGGGTGACGGCGCCGATGATGATGGCCGCAATCCCAAACCAGAAGACCAGCGTGCCAAACCCAAAGCGCTTGCGCGGTGCGGATAGCCCCGATTGCGTGATCGGTATTTCCTCTGTGATCGGCCCGCGGTCCGGCGTCGCAGCCGTCGGTTCCGCGTCGGCGTCGATGCCATCGCCGCTGCCATTGCCGGTGCCATCACCGTTGGGCAGATCGCTCCACACCAGGTCGAGGTCGAGATCCGCGGTGTCGTCGGATGCAACATCGCCATCGAGTACGTCGACCACCACGACGGTGACGTTGTCGCGGCCGCCGTGCGTGTTGGCTGCGTCGACCAATGCCTGCGCTGCACTCTGTGCGTCTCTGTGTGCTGCCATTACCTCGGCGATTTCAGCATCGTCGACCTCATCGACAAGTCCGTCGCTGCACAGCAGATAGCGATCGCCCTTCACGAAGGGCATTACCCATGTGTCGACGCGGATGGTCGCCTCGATGCCCAGCGCGCGGGTCACGATGTTGCGGCGCGGATGACTGCGTGCCTCGACCTCCGTGATGTGGCCGGTTGAGACCAGTTCTTGCACGTAGCTGTGGTCGACGGTGACGCGGCGCAGTCGGCCGCCACGAAAGCGGTATGTGCGGCTGTCGCCGACGTTGAGCAGCACGAATCGACGCGTCGTGTCGCCCTCGGCACCATCGGCCAGCACGATCATCGCCGTCAAGGTGGTTCCCATGCCGCGCTGTCCAGCATTGTTGCGTGCGCCGTTGAAGATCGCCGTATTGGCGTCGACGACCGCTGCCTCGGCGGACTGGACGCTTGTCGCTCCGCCGCCGAGGTGCTCGAGCATCTTTTGCACGGCGATTGCGCTGGCCACCTCGCCGGCCTGATGGCCACCCATGCCGTCGGCGACACCGACGACCATTGGTTCAGCGATGAAAGCGTCTTCGTTGCCGGTGCGCACACGACCGACGTCGGTCGCGGCACCGATCGACAGTGCGCCGGCCGCGGATCGGTTCTTCATTGCGCCTCAAATATCGTGCTGCCGATTTGCACCCGGTCGCCGACGGCGAGCTGTACGGGCATCGTCAACCGCGCACCGTTGAGGTGTGTGCCGTTGGTGCTGCCGAGATCTTCCAGCCACATCGTGCCGTTGCGCAGTTGCACCCGCGCGTGGAGTTGCGAGGCGAAGGTGTCGTCGGGAACGCCGATGCTGCAGTTGTTGCCGCGGCCGACGGTGATCTCGGTGCCGATCGGGTACGCCGAGCCTTTGCGAACCTTCGGTTCGAGCACGGTGAGTCGCGAAGGTGTGCCCTTGCGGCGACCCTGACTGTGCCCGGCCGGCACAGGGGCGGGCGGACGTGTTGCGATCTTGGTTGCGTCGGCGCCGCGGGCTTGCGCCGTTTGCGGTTGCGGTTGGCGGACGCCAGGGCGTGGCCCGCGCACTTCGCTCCACACCGCCCACAGCACTCGCGCGAAGAACAGATAGATGAGCGCGAGCAGTGCGTAGTTGAGGATGTTGAGCTGTGCATCACTCACGACAGTGCATCACTCACGGTCGGTCACGAGGCTTCGAAGCGCAGGTGGGTGATTCCTACGCTCACGATGTCGCCGTCGCGAAGTACGTGGTCGCCTTGAATGCGAGCGCCGTTCACTTTCGAACCGTTGGTGCTGCCCAGATCGACCAGCACGTAAGCAGAACCTGCAGGGCGGATCTCCGCGTGACGGCGGCTGACGTTCGCATCGGGAACCGGAATCGTCTGGTCGGGAAGCCGACCAATCGTGATGACGGCTTGACCGAGCGTGATTCGTTCGCCGCTGGAAAGCACGAGCGAGCCGGCACCGAGGCCACCACCGGTTTCACGCATGCGACTGGTGACAACGAAGCGGCCAGGCTTCTGGTCGTTGTCGATCGCCATCTCGACGACGACCGCGCCCATGAAGTTGTAGCCCTCGGCACGAGCATATTCGCGTGCGGTTTCGGACAATTCGAGCATCAGCGCCTCGTCGATGTCGGCGAAACTGGCGTGATCGCGTGGGCTGACGCTGATCGCGAACATGTTGGGCACAATGCGTCGGCCCTTGACGTCGACGCTGCGATGGTCGTCCATTTCGCGCAGCAGACGACGACCGAGCTCGACAGGACGGATGGAGGAACGTGAACCGCGGGCAAACACGCCCTCGACCATACGCTCCAGACCATGCTCAAACGACTGCAATCCCATATCAAATGCAAGGATAGTGGTGACACACTCGCCGACGGGGGCGCGGTCGGGGTCGGGCAGTAGCGGGGTCATTGCATGTTGGGCACCCCGTCGCCGGGGGCTAGCGTTGTGTCTCCACTCGGGCGAGTGGCGAAATGGCAGACGCGCTAGCTTCAGGTGCTAGTACAGGCAACTGTGTGGGGGTTCAAGTCCCCCCTCGCCCACCAACCAGTCAATTCTTGAACCTCGACCTGCAAAGGTCGGGGTTCTTGTTCTTCTAGCCTTTGATCCAGCACACGTCATTGCGCGCACTTTTTGGGTCGGCCGGCTCACTTCTCCATTCGCCACCTGGACTTCGGGCTCGCTCCAGGCCCCCTGGGCGACCTCTCGAATTGATGGGTCGAGAAGAAGCTCGTACTCGTCGGTGTACCGCCCTTCGATGGTTCCGTCGTCCCCAACAAGAATCGCTGAGAACAGGCTCTGGTTCATCTGACGACGCTGTTGACCTGGCGCCGCGTCGTACGTCGTGCCGCAGTTCGTGACCAGGTCCAAAGCCCAGGCAATGGCAACAGTCACTTTGGTCATCTCAGCCGTTGCCCGTTCCAGGATTCTCCCGGCATTCTCCAGGTCATCGGCGATGCGCTGTTGCTCGGACTTCATTAGATCGAGGGGCAGCGCATCGGCGTAGTGAGCTTGAAGCAGTTTCTGCCGTTCTGCCTTCAGTTGTTCGATACGGAGTTGTTGCCCGGCCCGGTCGCTTTTGTTTCGTTCGTCGAGTGTCCGAAGCTCGGAGCGAATGAACGTCTCTAGTTCATCGCGCTGCGCAGCCGTGAGTCGTTCTCGCTCCCACAGCTCGATGATCTTGTCCTCGACCGTCTCAATCCGCACAGTGCGCTGCGCACAGTCGGTTCGATTCTGTTGCCGGCCCAGACAATAGAAATACGGATACACCGTGCCGTACCGATTCTTGGCGTTCATAACGCCAAGGCGTGATCCACACTGCTTGCAGAAAACAGTCCCTATGAGATATTGATGATGGGTGCGCCGCTTCTCTCCGGAGTGCGCGTGCGCTTGGAGGACTTGTTGCACTCGGTCGAAGAGTGTCTTGGAGATCAGCGGTTCGTGACTGCCGGGATATTCAATGCCGCGGTATCGCACAACGCCATAGAAGTACGGCGTGTTGAGAAGACGACAAAAGTTGCTTAGCGACAACGCCTTAGATGGTGTTCTCGGTCCACCGTTCGACGTCAGTCCTTTCGCTGTGACAGCATCGAGTAGTCGACGGACTGACCACTCGCCCGTGGCATATTCCTCGAACGCCCACTTCATCAGTGGTCCACGGTCCGAATCAATCTCGACGGTGCGCACCTCGCGCCCGGCTTTCATCCTGCGAACATTGATGTAGCCAGTTGGGGCCTTACCGACTGTTCCACCGGACTTTGCCTTCTGCACGCTGCCCTTGATGACTTCATTGGCCAGGTTCTTGGAGTAGAACTCGGCAATCGAGCTCATGATGCCGTGCATCAAGGCTCCACTGGGTGTCTCGTCGATGTTCTCAGTGCAGCTGACTAACATCGCTCCCGTCTTGCGGATGGCGACATTGATCTCGACATCATCAACTCTATTACGCGCTAGGCGATCAACTTTGTGAACGATGACGTACTGAATCGAACCATCCACCAGAAACCTCAACATGCGTTGAAGCTCTGGTCGATCGGCTGTTTTGGCACTCTCACCAGCATCAATGAATTCGTCAACTACCTCGGCATCGAGCGAACCGGCCTTGCGGTGGCATGCCTCACGCTGAGCCGGGATGGAGAAGCCCTCAGCTCCACCACCACGCTCGGCCTGTTCCTTGGTGCTCACCCGTAGATAGACAACGGCCCGCGCTAGGCGGGCCGTTGAAGCATCCACTGGGGGGTCAAGGCTCGACGTCGCCTCGGTGCTCATGGCGATACTCCTTCAAGAGCCGACTGACGTGACAGCGAACGGAAGTAACGAGTCGATCGAGCCGACTGACGAGTTGGCCGGTACGACCGAACCTCACGCGCTGTCTTTCGTGAGAGGATCGACGCGCAGCGATCAATTGGCACAGTGAGCCCGAGCTGACTAAGCCGGAAGCTCATGGCCATCGGTGAGACATGAAACAGATCGGCGAGCGCCTCGACGCTTTGCACGCGTTCGTTGTAGAAGGCAGTCTTGACCCACGCCTTTGGCATCAAGACACACGCCGCGAAGTAGTCGGCGACCTTCTCTGACACTCGTTCTGAAGCGAGCCCAGCGCGACGGTCACCGTGAATGAGATGACGCGTCGGATGATCGAGGACATGCTTGAACTCATGCATGACCGAGAATCGCTGCCGAAGGCTGAACTCTGCAGCGTTAACAGTCAACACCCATGAACCACCGTCCCAGTGCGCGGAGCCGGAGGCCGGTAAGTCGTAACTCTCCTCAACTCGCAGACGAGGTAACTCGGTGATGATCTCAATAGGCACCGGCCCGCGACTTACTCCATGCATTGACAGAAGGCGGTTGGCTTGCAACTCGGCGCGTTGCAGAGCCTCGTTGTAGCTGAGCACGCGAAGCGGCATCAAGGAGCGGAGAGACTTCAAGACGCTGGCTGGTTCAAACCGGTTCTCGGCGACTTTCGTCGGATCATTGATGTTGCTGTTCATGATGTTCCTCCTTTCGTTGATTAGTAGGTTTCTCTGGTTGCCAGTTTGAGCGCTAGCTCTCGTCCTCGCCGGGGGCTGGTCCGCTCAAGCTGACTCCATGTTTCTTCGCGAGCCTTTGCGCGTAGCGCTCTATAGCTTCGGCGTCCTCCATCGGAAGATCTCGATACTTGGTGCGCAAGTACGGCATGAAGCTCGGCAGGTCAGTCGGTACGGCGTAGTCCGCGAGTGCAAAGACGTCTGCCAGCGACATTCCAAGAGCAGCTGCGACTCGGGCCAGTTTGTCTGGCGCGGGCGCGGCGTATGCCCCTTGCTCGAAGCGAAGTACTGTTACATCTGGCAGATCGGCAATCTTGCCCAGTTGTCGGAGCGAGAGACCCAAGGCCTCCCGTTTCTCCCGTAGAACCTTGCCCAGATTCTGGGCTTGTTCGTCGTCCATGGTTTCAATGACTCTCCTGGTTACGTGAATCATTGTACCACGGGTGCTACGTGAACGAAGCAGTTGTGGACTATTCCACAACGCTTGCAACTATGTCCCCAGATCCTTGTGTCACCCTCGGCGTATGGTCGTTCAACAGGAGCTGGCCATCCTGAGGCAGGCCCGGAGAAAGGATTGAGAATCAATGAGTTCCAACTTTGGAAGAGACATCGAGCGAGCGATGAAACAGACCGTCGAGAAGGCGTCCCATGAACGCGCTGCTGAGATGCAGCGGACGTTCGACCGACTAGCTCGCGACCTCGAGGGACAGCCGATCGATGTTGCCAAGGCTCGTCT
>Ga0163150_10008333_pt1 | contig 11841 bp, 16 predicted proteins | sample OliLakLV19P2IB_FD_148628 | JGI IMG/M metagenome (GOLD analysis project Ga0163150, IMG submission 148628) | Freshwater microbial mat bacterial communities from Lake Vanda, McMurdo Dry Valleys, Antarctica - Oligotrophic Lake LV.19.P2.IB | ecosystem: Environmental > Aquatic > Freshwater > Lake >...
ATGCTGCAGTAACGATAGTGACAAGCGGATTACGTAGCACAGTGAATGGCTTCAGGTTGGCTCATGATAATTATTCACTTCGGTTGTGGCACAATCCTCAGTTACGGCTTGATAGTTTTCCAGTCCCTGGGAAATTTTGACTTTGCGTCTTCGTCTGGTACGGACGTGACGATGATAGAGTCGCCGCCGCGTTTTTTCCAGTTGACCGAGTGCCCCTGGGTTTCCACAATATCCTCAGGGTATCAATCAAATGGCATCACATCCTGGTCCATCAATCGGGCCAGACCACGCATCATGCGATACAAGACCCATAAACCAACAACCACTGCCAGAATCCAGGCCAGGGGTATGCCGATAACGGTAACCACCAAAATCGCGCCTACCACCAACCACAACAAGGCAAACCAGAAGGTGCGGATTTGCCAGCGAAAATGCGACTCCAGATAGGTACCACGTGTTGCTTCTCGTTTTAGGTAATTGAGGAATACGGCAAGTATAGAGGGCCAACCACTGAGAAAGGCCGTTACGACAAAGGCGCTGGTGAGCACACCATTGACTGCACTGAACAAGTGCAGGCCATATATCAGATAAGTCAGTTTGACCATATTGTCATTTGGCAACTGTTGCATAGGGAAACCCTGGATGGCTGAGTGGGATGGTGTGTTCGATGGAAATTGTACGTCGAAAATGGAAATGACTCCATTCAGGCCGTATTAAAACAGCGATTTTTTGCCATGTGCTTTGCCAGTCCAGGCGGTTATATACAGCTCCTCCTCTGCCGCGTCCGTGACCGAAGAGGAAGCCGTGCAGGCCCTGTACCAGGTTGCTCATCAAAAACTCAGGCAAATCTTCCCGAAGTGTTGTTGTGACTCCTGGAGTCGAAAAGCCTCCGCGAGGTCCTCAAGGCCAAAACTGCGGTCAATAACAGGCTGAATTCCAGTAACATTGATGGCCCTTACCATATCCTCCTGATCTGCACGCGAGCCCACCGTGATACCGCTGATCACTGCGTTTTTCTGAAACAGTTCCGCCGTCGGCACATCTCCCTGGATCCCGGTGAGCACACCAATCATGGAGATATGCCCACCCATGGCAACTGCGCGTACCGATTGCGCGAGTGTGCCGGAGCCACCGACTTCAACGATAACATTTGCCCCCCTGCCGCCGGTGATTTCCAGGACTCTGTCACCCCACTTTTCGACCTGGCGATAGTTGATGAATTGGTCGGCCCCAAGCGCCCTGAGCCTTTCCAGCTTGGCATCCGACGACGAGGTGGCGATGACGTGGCACCCCGCCGCCTTGGCAAACTGCAGGGCAAAGACCGATACCCCACCGCTGCCCTGGACCAACACTGTATCGCCAGGCTTCACCTTCGCCTCTACCATCAGCGCACGCCACGCGGTAGCTGCCGCACACGGGAGGGTCGCTGCCTGTTCAAAGGTATAACCATCTGGCATCAGTGTGAAAGCTGACGCGGCCATCGTCACCGTCTCGGCGGCAAAACCATCGACATTATCTCCTGGAACCCCGCCGAGTTTGGTCGGGTTATCGGCCCGGCCATCGGCCCAATGCGGAAAGAAACAGCTCATGATCTTGTCGCCAGGCTGGAACTGGGTAACGCCAGGACCCACCGCCTCCACTATTCCCGCTCCGTCTGACATAGGAATACGGCCGTCATCGACAGGCAATAGACCGATTGCCACGACATAGTCATGGAAATTGAGCGAACTCGCATGGTTACGGATACGGATTTCGCCACACTGGGGCTCGACTGTCTCTATATCCACCAATTCCAGTTGGGCGAGCCCACCGGGCTTCTTCAATTTTATCGCACGCACTGCTACCTCCTTTGTCTTTGTTTAACCCACGTATAGCCTGTATGTTGTAGATACCTTAGCATCAAATCCAGTCCTAGACTGCTTAGGCGTTCACGGACAGATAGGAGCAGGGCAGTGGCGTGAGGAACAGCCTTCGATTTCCGCTTACCCTTCTGGGTACCCTGCTTGTATGACTGTTCTCCCCGTAACTCGATTATTATCAGTAGAAATTGAATTGTCGGACTGAGGAGAAAATAATGCGTAAAACAAATCTGATCTGCCGTATCGGAATGCTGGCTCTGGTTGCCGCCGGGATTTCAACCACGGCTCTGGCACAGACGGGCAAGCTGGACAATCCAGCCACGATCAGAGTCGCTGCGCTGACAAAGGAGGACGTCATCATGCCGAAGTCCGGCGCGCTGGTGTTCGATTCAGATGGAATCAAGCAGTCCGACGGTGAAGTGGTGGTTTCGCCCTTCACGCTGCAGGCGGTGGTCGGCGGTGACAAGGTCGAGGTGTCGGTTCCTGAGTTTCGGGTCGAACAGGTGCAGTGGGTGGCTGATCCCGTCGGCTGCGAGGACGATGATCCGAAGACGAAGTGCCATCCGACGTGGGGCTCGGAGTATTCCGGCCAGGTCGGCGGCGATCTCCCGGTGTACGTGGAGTACGCCAACGGGGGCGTTTTCTCCCCTTACGGCATTGCCAATCTGTTCCTCAATGTCACCGTCGTTGACAATAGGGTCCGCAGCATAGACGGATATCTGCAGATCACCTACAGCGCACCGACCGATCTTCCTAATTACCGTGTACCGATCTCAGGCAGACTCAGATAACCCCTCAAACCCAAACTCAAGCTAACCCGCCTTAGATTCCACTTCTTATGTCTGGCGGTCCGAACTAGCGAGAACCGTCAGTTCCTGACGTGATTCTGTAATGGCGTTCCAAAGTCAGAAGTACGCCGCCCATGATTAGTGCCAACAATGGGTCGGTGATCTCCGGGCTTCGGCCGACGATATGGCGTTGCGCGATCTCAATCATAGTGGTGAACATTACAACCAGCGTTAGGCTTATATAAGCGCTACCACCCGCTTGGACGATTAGCCAGACAAGGGTTCCGTACAGAAATACCTTCTCGAGAAAAGATTGAAGATTGACAGCCATCGAACCCTGTTCGAACCCGCCGAATGGTACGAATGAGAAATTTACCGGTTCGGTGCGAAGTTCAAAAGGCGTGAGGCCCTGAAATGCCAGCGCGGCTGCGAAAACAAGGACGACGACCATCGTGCGTGAGGTTGCCTGGCTAAGGACTGCCAACCAGATTGTGAGAGCGGCGACCGTGCCGGCGACCTCAGCAGGCGAAATAACCTTCGTGACGATGAACGGTTTGGCGGCGATGACTCCGAGTGCCATCCAAATCAACGCCAGTTTGGCCCTCCCTGGCGACATGATCGCCTGCAGTAGTAGGGCGAGTCCCAGAACCATCCCGAAGTGCCTGACCACGTCAGCGATCGGCAACGAGGTGATTGCCAGCAGAGGTTTGATGGCATCCTTAACGTGCTGAAAATCGATAGTCGGCACATAAGGAAATAATCGATATCCTGCCCAAGCCGCGATCACGACAAGCGGAAAAATCGAACGCGGTCGAACGCCATGAGCCGCGCCGCCCGACACAAATCGCTGCCAATTGGCGCCTCCCACGACCGCGCCAATCAGGACGCTGATGGCATTCACCCCTAGGTCGTACACGCTGGTCGTTCTCATTGTCGTATAGTATTGCGAGATCTCGATGCCGACGGATGTCGCCGCCCCCAACCCGAATACCAACGCATAGCGTACGAATTTCGGCATCCGTGTCGGCAAAGCCTGCATGCCTAAGAATCCGAAGGGCAGGAAAAGCACGATGTTGGAGATTAAGTCGCCGCCGCCGGGACGAACGGATACCGAGCTTATGAACGCCGCCAAAATCCCGCCGGTGTGAGCGTCCGGCTGAAAACTGAATGGGAATAAAGTACCGTAAATGACCAGCACGAACGAGGCAATAAACAGATAGATCATGAAATCACGTTGCGCGTCGCCGCGCTCAATTTTCCTGCTTTGGATTTTCTACTCACGCGCCATCCTAAAAACCTTATGGTCGTCTCTACCTTGACAGTATCGCCCAATCTTCGCATCAAAGGTAATAGACTCTAAAGCATTCTGCTACCCCAATACGCAGAGGAGTCGAATTCACCATGCACAGATCCGGCTCCGGGCGCTAGCGTCGGTCGCTAGGTCGAAAAAAGATTTGAATCTACTGGATAAACAGACCGGCATTTCGATAGTAAATGAGACGATCATTGAGAGGCATGACCAAGAGCAATAAAGACTTTCTGCCGATTGACGTCTCGATGCCAAATTATCCTCTGCAAGATCTTGGGACGTAATGGGTGCTCAGGGTGCTTGGTTTTTAACCGCTTGGGCCACTTCACCTGGACGGCGCAGCATCTTGTCGATTTCGCTAATGTGTATTGCTTCCTCGGCAATCAGGCGGCGAGCGTACTCCTGCAGAGTGATGGAGCTGGATTCCTCAGCCAGAACCAGCGGTTCCCGGTATAGCTCCACGCCTTGAATCTCAAATTCAATGGACTCATTCAATATTTCGGCCATATCGTGTTTGTGGGTTTCCAGCAGGTTGCCAATGCCGAGCGATGGATGGCCGCCAAGCATGGTAACCATTTCACCTGCCTGTATGGCGTGATTCAGCGTCTCAGTTGCTGCGCTGCGCAGCCAGCTGACCACTGGAATTCGGCTGTAACCGAAAATCATGAAGGAGTAGTGTGTGTACCTGACCACTCCTGCGAGTTCATGCTCCACGATCTCATTGAGTTTAAAGATGATATTCTGTTGTTTGGGTAGCTCTTGGCGCACGGACATGGCACTTCCTCTCACTCGCGTTTCCACCACCGAAGTATAGACGGTTCTTGTGTGCGCAGGAAAGTTTGGCAATATTTTCCAAGGTCTGGCTCTAATAGAACCACCCCAGAATTTGCCATTAGACTTTATTTCTAACAGGTTGATACCAATCGTGAAATTCGAATTCACCGCATACAGGTCCCGGGTCACTGATTTACGGGATTCCCTATATCCGATGGCTATTTCGTTGGTTGTGGGTTGTGTAGTGATTTCGACAAATATGACAACGCAACTTGTGGTTTTGCCGCTTTTTCCTGATCTGTCGGATTCTTACTCAAAAACAGACTTTCAAGCTTCCCAGCGGGTGATAACTTACTCCTTCGATACCGTATTGAAGTTACCTTGGCGGGAGAATCCTTAGTACGGGGTTTCAGAATCCTGTCGCCGGTGTCTGGTATACCAAAATAGTGCTGTAGGTATGAATTGTCCACAATTGCCTCTGGAGTATCTGGCCTATCGCGTGATTGCGCTGCGCCAATGTCGGACAATGTAGCTGTAGGCGAATACTCTGTCTGTACGCTACCACACAATTACAGTTTACAGACGGCCTCGTTATAAGTGCGCTCGCGCACAGACCGCGGTCCTATTGTAAGCTTTTCTCTCAACTCTGTGCTCGCGGGTTAAGCCAGCTACTCTACGCCACGATAGCTTTGCCATGGGTGATAGAGTGCTTCTGGATCAAATTGCATGCACGGTACACGGCGCCATATTGTTCTAGCTGCTGCCTGCGTAACGACAGTTCCTGCTCCGCCAGCTGCTGCAGTTCGGGGTGAGTTGCAGTAGTCGCCACCTCCCAGAGTTTTCGACTGCTGAGGTTCTTTACATCAAAGATTTCTGTGCTGTCCATCATGTTGTCATCCTATATCCGATTTCTTTTCTATTCGCATTTAGTCTGTCTAAGTGAGTGTGAATACAAATGATGAAAACTTTATGACGGATAGATGAATATTGGAACCGAGTCGAAACAGGTTGCAGTGGGCGTTATAGAGTCCCCTCAAATCGCCAGGACAGATTGCTGACAAGAGCTGGGGTGAAGGTTGGTTGCGGAGCGGGTGGGTGCAAACCGAACTAGATTTATTTCCGGCGAGAAATGGACCCCGGATATTGGACAGTGCTATAAGTGCATTCCGTCGTCTCACGCGGCCATCCTGATCGCGTTGTCAAAGTAAACTTGATCTGGCGTCTGCCGGTCAAGTGACTGGTGTCGCCTTTCCGAATTATAGAATTCAAAGTAGTTGCCCAGAGACACTCTGGCACTGCGAATATCGTCATAAGCTTTAAGGTAAACTTCTTCGTACTTCACGCTGCGCCACAGTCGCTCGACAAATACATTGTCCATCCATCGGCCTTTTCCATCCATACTGATTTTGACTCCGTGCTCTTTCAGTACACCGGTAAAATCCTCGCTGGTAAACTGACAGCCCTGGTCAGTGTTGAATATCTCCGGAGCCCCGTGTCTCTCTATCGCTTCCTCAAGCGCTTCTGTACAAAAGCTCGTATCCAATGTATTCGAGACTCGCCATGCCAGTACTCGCCTGCAGTACCAGTCCATCACCGCGCCCAGGTACACAAACCCGCGAGCCATCGGGACGTAGGTGATGTCAGTGGCCCAAACCTGATTCGGCCGATCGATCACCAGATTCCGCAGTAGGTAGGGATAAACCTTATGTGCTTGATTAGCAAGGCTCAGGTTCCGCTTTGGATACAGGGCGGCTATGCCCACGGTGCGCATCAGTCGCTGTGTACGCTTGCGGGACCTGTTGTGAATAATGTGACGTAACCGAAGATGCCTACGGCTCAGAGCACTTGCGTCGCGTTTTTTGCGGCTTCATGCTGGCCTTGTTTGTTAGGCGGTGGCAAATTACTTCGTCTCGTCAACCATCAGGATAGTCTTTTCCTCTACTTCTGTAGCAGCTTGAGCTATCGCTTGATCCTGCGATAGTGTCAATAGCATCTGCATTGGCCTAATAAGTCCAATCTTCACTTTACCTTTTTCCGTAAATACTGAAATACGACAAGGAAGAGCCATATTCAGGCGCATATCAGTTGAAAGCACTTTGGCAGCTTGCACCGGATTACAAACTTCAAAAACCTTGCACTGTTCATCAAATGAGATTCCTTTACTACGAAGAGCGTTTCCAAGGTCATGGATATACAGTACCCCGAAGCCATTCCGCTTTACCGCTGATTCAAGATCCTCTGATGCTTTCTCGAATGATTTATCTGTTTCAACTATGTAATACATTAACGACCTCGATGATTGGCATTAACACAGAGCAGGCAAATACTGAGACTCACTCTCGTGGAAAACGGGATCCCAGTTTTCAGCGGGATTCCCATGTAAGTCGTTGGCTGCCGGCAAAGGTATCACAGCCTGAACGGCAGCTTGCAAACGTCTGCCGCCTACTTCCGCTTTTGGGGAAAACCTGCGCTTTAACAGCTGTCTGCGGCGAATTCCCAATTTAAGACCTCAGGTCTCAATGATCACTTTGAGCGCTTGTGTTTCGGCGGCGTGAGCAAAGGTCTCATAGGCATCGAGGATGTTATCGAGTTTGAAGCGATGCGTGATCAGCTGCTTCGGGTCGAGCTGGTGCGAGCACAACGTCTTCAGCAGCATCGGCGTGCTGACTGTGTCCACCAGACGCGTCGTTATCGTAACGTTGCGATCCCAAAGGTTTTCCAGGTGCAGGTCGACCTTGACGCCGTGTACGCCTATGTTGGCGATCGTTCCACCCGCAGCGACGATCTGCTGACACAACTCAAAGGTAGCGGGCACGCCCACCGCTTCGATGGCGGTATCCACACCGCGCTGTGCAGTCAGCTTCATCACCGCCTCCGCCGCATGGCCGTCGCCGCTGTTGACGGTGGCCGTAGCACCGAAGCGCTTGGCCACGGCGAGCCGCCCTTCATCGAGGTCGATTGCGATGATCTCGGCCGGGGAGTAGAACTTTGCGGTCAGCAAAGCCGCCAGGCCAATGGGCCCGCACCCCACAATGGCCACGCTGTTGCCGGGTTGCACCCGGCCGTTGAGCACGCCGCATTCCAGCCCTGTGGGTAGTATGTCGCTGAGCATGACCAGCGCCTCCTCGTCAGCTCCGGTCGGGATCGGGTACAGGCTCATGTCGGCATGCGGGATGCGCACGTACTCGGCCTGCGTACCGTCTATGCTGTTGCCCAGTATCCAGCCACCGGTGGTGCAATGGGAATACATCTGGCGGCGGCAATTGACGCACTTCCCGCACGCACTCACGCATGAGATCAGCACCGCATCACCGACCTTGAAAGCGGTGACGGCCGAACCGACCTCGTCGATGATCCCCACACCCTCGTGGCCTAGGATACGCCCAGCAGTGCAGGTCGGTACGTCGCCCTTGAGGATGTGCAGGTCGGTGCCGCAGATCGTCGTGAGGGTCATCTTCACGATGGCATCGGTGGGCGCGACGAGGCCGGGCCTGGGCCGGTCCTGCAGTGCCTTGTCCTGCGGACCGAGATAGACGAGTGCTTGCATGTCGTTTTCCCTATGTTGTCAAGTCAGAATCCTTAGCGGATAAGGTGATTTGAGCCTGCTCGGACCGCATGTTTCGACGAACTTGCCACAATCGGTTAGTGCTGAATTAATATGCGCTCCAGGGCATCGATCTCTCTGCTCAGCAACTCAGCCGCAGCACCCAGTTGCTTCATCATATCGCCCGTAATTTTCTCGTGGTGCAATTGTGCTGTGGTTGTATCGAAGATGGCGGCAATCATCTTATGACGCTTCTCCATAGCCTCCCTAATCTGGGAGGGCGTAACATCGTCACGTATTTGCAGCGGAGAGCTGTCAATTTTTCTTAAATCAATCATTGGGATCCTCCTGGGTTTTACAATTCTCAAATTAGCTCGTTATAGCGAATTCGCCAGAGTACGCATCAGAAACTCGACCTTCAATCTATAGGCTCTGCTTTTGGTGGGTCCACGGAGCGCGCCCAAGCCTAAAGCCTGCGCTTTGTCAGCAAAAGTATATTGACTTTTCAGCTCAGTCGGTTCGGTATCCAACATAGTTCATCCGCCGAGCTATCTATGGCTTACCGCACAGGCAGCTCGGTGCCCCGTTTTCATACTAAGTCTGCACAAGTTTCGGAAGAAAACATGGCGCTCTGACCACTCACAGCAATCCACCCATTGGAGTAACTCAAGAAAAAAGATCAGGTAAACGGCCAGTAGAAGCAGACCAAAGGCACAATCAAGGGAGTGGCTGGCAAGATCATCGGTGACAAGAATTTGGAGAAGAGTTTATGAACCATGCAGCAAAAAAACCCCATTGATAGCAAGAATGTGGACAACGGCGCCGGTCCAGAAACCAGCAAAGGGCCCGGAATGGAACTGATGAGCGTTGAAACACTCGTTGGCAACGATGTCTATGATTTTCAGGGTGGGTACATGGTTGACATCGGAGACATGATGCTGGATATGCGCCGCGGCCGGGTAGACTATGTGGTTGTATCCTTCGCGGCTTTCCTCGGCATGGGCGAAAAGCTGTTTGCAGTGCCACGGGCTGCGCTGACATTCGATACTGAAAACAAGCGCCTTACCCTGAGCGCCGAGAAGGACCGCCTCAAGGAAGCGCCCGGATTTGATAAGCGCCATTGGCCGAATATGGCCGACCAGACATGGCGGAAAAGAGATTCATGACTTCTTTGGTGTCGCGGAACAGTAGCCCTCAAGGTGACTTCGTGCTGGCGCCTCTCTGACGCGGGTATCCGAAGCGCACACAACTAACGCATGAGTAAGTTTTTATCCGCGAAAATCGTGTGTGTTTTTCTCGCCCTTTTTTCAATCAGGTCCCTTATGGAGCCGGATACCAACGACCTCCCGGCTGCACTATCGCAAGACGTTCAGCGTCGGATTATTCAGCATCTGGAGTTAATGCCGCAGGCTTTGGGCGAGGTTCTGTATGAGTCGGGCGATAGCCTGTGCAATGTGTACTGGTCAATCGACATTATCGTTTCCCTGCTTTATGCCATGTGATGGAAAGCTAATAGGTATCGGTCCTTATCGGTAGCAGCGTAACTCCCGCTGGCTGTTGGAGCTGTGAGTTACGCACTGAATGGCTGATTTTCCGGGAATGGGTGGCTGAGTTGCTGATTTTACGCAGCGACATCTCCATCGTCACAACCTCGCGTCGCGCTTCCTCCACCAGGATGTTCGACGAAACGAAAAACTGATCCATTGACTTACCGAAGCTGTTATTGCAACCGAGGGCGATCCTGCCCTCTTGTACAAATCTCATGAGCACCTGCAACTCTAGCTGGCCCAAGTGGATGGTGGCGCCCTGAGCACTGTGGTGTATTAGCGTAATGATGTCTGTTTACTCCCGCTTAATGGCGCATGTATCGCCCGTCAGTGATTTGTGCATCTAGTTTAGGAGTGCAAGCGGGTCAGCGTCTGTGCGACAGTACACACAAGATGACCTATTGTAGCGCGTAGATATCGACACCTTGTGATAGAGGTCAACGCGCATCTTCATTTTTGCCTGGGTATCAGGTTATCCAGCGTTACTTCCGGGAGCGAATCACCCAGGATCATCGGGGCTAGCAAGAAAAATAGATCAGGCCAAGCGCTGACGTGGCAATCATCAGAATGCCGACAGAGAACAGGCATACGCCAAAACGTAATACACTCGTGAGGTCAGGGTCCACAGTATAGGCGTCAATAAGTGCTTTGAATGTTTTCACTCGTGGTATACCAGGCGGTGGATTGAGACAGGGCACCATCTTTTCCAGGCCCGACCAGGTTAGTCTGTGAGAATCTGGCGCGCCGCTAGTGGCCACTCCGCACGTCTTGAGTCTCTATCGCGATGCATAGGGAGCTAAGGCTGTAAGCCGCAACCTTTGCACGTGTCGTAATCATGAAGCCCTATCAAGTACGAGCGGGTCTGTGCGGTACCTAACACTATCTTGTACTTTCGCGATTAGAATTTTTGCATGGAAAAAAAACCACATGACGTTGGACTATCGCTTGGCCAGTCACGGCTGTGTGGCCAGGTAGTCTCTAAGTGCGTTGACGTACATACCAAACCAAATGATGGGAGTATGGTTAAGCCATACAGGCCAGTGCGCTCATGCTCAGGTGCCTGCGGAGCTAAACCTCGGACATCATCAAAGCGTATCTGCTAAGTAGTTCAGCGAATGACCGAAGGTAACTGAAATGATCGACAATACATACCAGGCCAACCGCGTGTTGGCGGCTATACCTGCAAACGAATATCGACGCTTGCGAGCGGGTCTTGAATTGGTCGATTTGAAGTTCAGCACAGTTCTGTACCTACCTGGAAAACCGATCAAGTACGTCTACTTTCCCATCAATTGCTTGATCTCGCTGCTGACCGCAGTAGATAAGCGACGATCACTGGAGGTTGGCATGGTGGGCAATGAAGGAATGGCGGGAATGCCATTCATCCTCGGTATGGGTGTCTCCGGCGTGCGCGCCATCGTCCAGGGTGAGGGCAGTGCGTTACGCATGCCCTCGGCGACGTTTCGCAAAGAGTTCGACCGCAACCCGTCCTTGCAGGACGCGCTGTTTCGATATACCTATGCGTTGATGGCGCAAATTTCGCAAACGGCCGCCTGTAACCGCTTTCACGAAGCGGAAGCGCGCCTGTGCCGTTGGCTCTTAATGACCCGGGACAGAGTTGGATCCGACGAGTTTCCACTTACTCACGAATTTCTGGCGCATATGCTGGGCATGCGGCGCGAAGGCGTCACTGAAGCGGCCACCACGCTAAAGAAACGCAAGCTGATCACCTATAGCAGGGGCAAGATACAAATATTGGACGTACGAGGACTCAAAAAGTCAGCTTGTTCGTGCTATCAGATCGTGAAAGTGGTGTTTCGACGCGCGCAGGGCTAATACAAAGGGAGACCCCCCGGCTCTGCCGGGGAGGCACCCAGAGTTGGACAGTTCCGCAAATGCCCTGGTAACGCCCAAGTGTGCGCCGCCAAGCGCAACACAAGGGAGAAACCATGAGACACGTGAACAGTTTAAATCACACCCGATGGGAGAGTGAGTACCACGCGCCGTGTCGATACCGAGC
>Ga0163150_10008335_pt1 | contig 11841 bp, 12 predicted proteins | sample OliLakLV19P2IB_FD_148628 | JGI IMG/M metagenome (GOLD analysis project Ga0163150, IMG submission 148628) | Freshwater microbial mat bacterial communities from Lake Vanda, McMurdo Dry Valleys, Antarctica - Oligotrophic Lake LV.19.P2.IB | ecosystem: Environmental > Aquatic > Freshwater > Lake >...
ATCAAGGCCTCATTACTTTTCCGGGCGGCGTTGTGATTAAAAACAAAGAAGGCGTCGTGATTGGCGCGATCGGTGTTTCCGGAAGCAGTGTTGAAAATGATCATGCCGTTGCTGAGGCGGGCGCGAAAGTTTTTGCATAAAGAATATGCCAGAGGTTAGCGAGCGCACGAAGGATTTTGGAGAGTCGGTGATTCGGCGCATGACGCGTGTTGCCAATCAAACCGGCGCGGTGAATCTTTCGCAAGGCTTCCCTGATTTTGATCCGCCACTTGAATTGTTAAATGCTTTGAAAGACGTCGCGCTCAAAGGCCCTCATCAATACGCGGTCACTTGGGGCGCGCCCAAATTTAGCGCCGCACTTGCGAAAAAACAAAGTCGTTTTATGGGGATTCCGATTGATCCCGAGCAGCATATGGTGGTGACTTGCGGCAGTACGGAAGCCATGATGGCAGCGATGATGGCGGTAACCAATCCCGGCGATAAGGTGATTGTGTTTTCGCCTTTTTATGAAAATTATGCAGCGGATGCAATTTTGACGGGCGCGATTCCAATTTATGTTTCGCTGCAAATTCCGACGTTTGATTTTGACCGCAAGGCCTTGCGCGCAGCTTTTGAGCAAAAACCCAAAGCCATTGTGATTTGTAATCCGGGTAATCCCACGGGCAAAGTTTTTAGCCGAGCCGAACTTTTAGAAATCGCCGCTCTCGCCGAAGAGTTTGATGTGTTTGTCATTACCGATGAAGTTTATGAGCATATTGTTTATCCGCCGCACAAACACACTTATTTTGCGGCCTTGCCCGGAATGTTTGACCGCACAATTACTTGCAGCTCGCTTTCGAAAACTTATTCCATTACGGGCTGGCGTTTGGGTTACATCATTGCACATCCCAAGGTGATTAGCGCCGCGCGCAAAGTGCATGATTTTTTAACGGTAGGCGCGGCCGCGCCTTTGCAAGAGGCGGCGGCAACAGCGCTTAATTTTCCTGATTCGTACTACACGGATCTGCTTGAACATTATCAACGCAACAAAGATTTGTTTTTGTCTTTGCTCGATAAAGCTCAGCTGAAATACACAAATCCACAAGGCGCCTATTATGTTTTAGTGGATATCAGCGAGTTTAACGCCAAGAACGATACCGCGTTTTGCGAATGGATGGCGAAAGAAGTCGGTGTGGCGGCGGTACCTTGTTCAAGTTTTTTTCGTGAAAATGTTCAGCATTATATCCGTCTGCATTTCGCCAAAAAAGAAGAGACGCTGCTTGAAGCCGGCAAACGTCTTTTGACTTTACGCTCCAAATGCGCAGAGCGACAGAAATAAAAAGTTATGGAAAAAAATGTTTTAGATTCAAAGCCGCGTTGCGGATGGGGATTGGGCGGCCCGCTTATGCTTCGTTATCACGACGAAGAATGGGGTTCGCCGATGAAGAACGACCGGGCGCAATTTGAATTTCTCGTGCTTGAAAGTGCGCAGGCAGGTTTGAGCTGGTCTTGCATTTTGAACAAACGTGAAAATTACCGCAGAGCTTTCGCGGGTTTTGATCCCAAGAAAGTTGCGAAGTTTGGCGCGGCGGATGTGAAGCGGCTTTTGAATGACGCGGGTATTGTCCGTAATCGCTTGAAAATTGAATCCGCAATTAATAATGCAAAGCCGTTTCTTAAAATTCAAAAAGAATGCGGTAGCTTTTGGAATTACATTTATCCGTTCGTTGCAAAAGTAAAACCCGCGAAGCTTAAAACTCTGAAAGATTTGCCCGCGCTGACTCCCGAATCCGAGACATTGGCTAAAGATATGAAAAAACGCGGCTTCAAATTTTTGGGAGCCACCGTGCTTTATTCGCACATGCAAGCGACGGGGCTCGTGAACGATCATCTAGTTTCTTGTTTTCGCCACAAAGAAGTCCGACAGCGATGACTGTAGAAATAAAAAAAATACTTTTAGCCGGCCTGAGTCTGAGCGTTTTATTTTTTAATACCGCCGCAGCGCCCGTTCAAAGCGATTTTAAAGCCGCCTGGTGGTGCAAAGGCGGCCACGCCCAGACAATCTGCGGCGCTCTTTTTCGTTCGGATGAAAAAATCGCTCTCGAACGCAGGCAAATTGAAACGCCGGACGGCGATTTCTTTTTTACCGACTGGCTGAAAACAAAAGCCCGCGCACCGCTTGTTGTTGTTTTGCATGGGCTGGGAAGCTCTTCAGATGCGAAATATGTGCAGGTTCTTCTGAAAGAAATACGCGGTATCGGCTGGCAGGCAGTGGTCGTCAATGCGCGCGGAACATTCGCGCTCAACCGCACGCGGGTCATGGACCATTCGGGCCGCACGGAAGACTTGAATCAAACTATTGAAATGGTAGTGAAACAAAATCTTGCCGATGATATTTATCTCGTTGGTTTTTCAGCGGGCGGCAACAAAGTCTTGAAATGGTTGGGCGAAAAAGGAAACGCGATCCCGCCGCAGGTGAAAAAGGCCGTGACGGTTTCTGCCGCGAGCGATCTCGCGAAAGCTGTGGGAAATCTTGACCGTGGTTTTGACAAGCTGCTTTATACGCGTATGCTGCTGAAAAATCTAAAAAATCAGGCCCTTGCGAAAAACGCACAATTCCCCGGCCTTTTTGACGAAGCGAAAATCAAACAGGCAGATACTTTTCGAATTTATGACCGCAAAGTGACCGCGCCGCTTGCGGGTTTTAAAGATGAAAAGGAATATTGGGATAAATCGAGTTCGTATTCATTTTTAAAAAATATTGAGCGCCCGACCCTCATGATTCACGCGCAAAATGATCCTTTTTTACACGGGGATGAGCTCGCGCTGGCGGAAATTGAACGGTCACCGTATTTACATTTACTCATGACGCAAGACGGCGGGCATGTGGGTTTTATATCGGGCAAAATACCCTTTCGATCCGACCGCTGGGTGGAGAAAAGAATCGTTGAATATTTTAAATCAGAGCAAGATCAATAAAACTGGAAAAAAATAGGTCATCAGTGGAAGTTGTTGAAAAAGGCTCGGCGGGAGTTATTTTGCACCACGCGCGTGGAGGCTCGCAGGCGGGCTATGAAGCCTAGTCTGATGAAATTGGGCCAGCCTGTAAAAATTATCTCGGCCATTTCGATTTGAAGGTTATCCGTCCGATTTTATTTCAAGCGGACTGGGATTATTCTTGATGGTTTCTGTCTGATGCTGCGGTATACCAAGCTTGCTCAAAGCGGGCTGTTTTACCAAAAATAATTTTAAAAACGACTTAGTAAAATATATAAGAAGTCTTTTTGAAATAAATCCGACCTTCCGCCCTTGATCTTTTACCTGAAATACGGGCACTCTTTAACATACGGAGCGTGTTCATGTCAAAAGAACAGAGCTGTTATTTAAATGATTTGAAGTCTGCGGCGAAAAACATGATACGTTTTTCGGGAAGCACGGATTTTGTTGATTGGGTTCCGCGCTATTTTGTGGATCGCATTCGAGCGCGGCATATCTCAGTTGCTTTGTATGATTCCGCCAAAAAGATTTTCCCCATACGGGCTTCTTCAGGCAAGGGGAAAATTCCACCGAGTTTAATCGCGTTTGATTCTTCCAGCCCGCTGGTGCAATGGTTTGCGGATAACCCCCGGCAAGAGACGATTTCTTCGGCAGCGCCGAAAAATACAGCGCGCAGCGAACATTTAAGCCAGTCTCAAACGCAGAAAGCGCGCGAGCAATTGCGGCGGTATCATGTGGATATTTGTTTTAAAATCGGCGGCCGAAACGCGATGACGGGATATCTTTTAGTCGGAGCAAGAGCGGATGAGACTTCTTTTGATAAAGCCGACAAAGCTTTTCTAAAAACAATCGCGGATGATATTACAGTTGAAATTGAAAAAGAAGAATTTCGCCACCGCTCACTTTTCGATCCGCTTACCGGGCTTTTGAACCGCGGAACATTTAACCTTCATTTGGCGAAGGTCACACAACACGAAAAAAGAACAGGCCTTGCCATGATTGATGTGGATAATTTTAAAAAAATAAACGACCAGCACGGACATCCTGCCGGCGACCAGGTTTTGAAAATTGTTGCGCAAAGAATTCGCTCAGGATTGCGTAAAAGCGACAAAGTTTTCCGTTATGGCGGGGAAGAGATTGCTGTTTTAATTGAAGAAAACAGCCGCAAGCCAGCTCAGCTATCAGCAGATTTACAACATTTTAAGAAAAAAGCTTTGAAAGTCATGGAGCGTGTGAGAAAAAAAATCGCGGGCAGGCCTTTTGTGTTTGACGATAAAGAGCTTTTTGTTTCAGTCAGTGTCGGCGTTAGCTTTTGCCCCGAAAACCGGCGCGGCGAGCCGGAAAAGCTCCTCAAAGAAGCCGACCAGGCCTTATATGCCTCCAAGCATAACGGCAAAAACCAAGTGACCGTGTTTTGCGCGAAGGCGTGAATCTGCGATCTGAGATATAATTTCCTCACTTAGTTTTTCTATGCCAGCCATGTTTGAGGTGAGCTTGTTTAAAATTTATGTCGATGCGGATGCTTGTTCGGTGAAGCAAGACGTATTGAAAGTCGCGCGACGGCATCATATCGCAGTAACGTTTGCAGCCAACTCGTATATGCGCATTCAAGATCAAGGTGACGCGCACCTTGAAATCATCGAAGGGCGCGACATCAACGCAGTGGATGATTGGATTGCCGAGCAAGTTGTCACAAATGACATTGTGGTGACGGCCGATATTCCGCTTGCAGATCGTTGCCTCAAAAAAGGCGCGCAAGTGTTGGATCAACGCGGCGGTGTTTTTACGACAGCCAATATTGTGAACATGCTCGCCGCGCGCGATTTAATGTCACAACTACGCGATGCCGGGGGTCAAAGCGGCGGTCCTCCACCCTTTTCACCGCAAGATCGTTCGCGCTTTTTACATACGCTTGATCGCGTGATTCATGCCATTCTAAAAACCTGTCAATAACCTGAAGTAAAACCTTACAATAGACCTGACGATGTGGATTAAAGTTGCAAAAGCGAAAGATGTGCCGACGAATACAGGCCTTGCGGTTGAAGCCGAAGGTCAGGCGATTGCTTTATTTAAAATCGACGGACAGGTTTACGCGATTGATGGGGTTTGTCCGCATGCGGGCGGCGCATTAGCGGAGGGAAGCTTGAATGGCTGTTTGATCATGTGTCCCTGGCATGGCTGGGAATTTGATGTGAAGACCGGAAAATGTGACTTTAATTCGGAAATTCAGACGAAAACTTTCCCTGTTAAAGAGGAAGGCAGCGAGATTTTTATTCAAATCTGATACCTTTCTCGTTGATCACCTGAAATTTCCCGATTATAATGCGCACTCTTATGTCACCCACAAACCTGAAAAATAAGCCATCGGTAGCCGAACTTCAAGTCATCGCCAAGCGTGTTCGTCGTCACATTGTTGAAATGACACATTGCGCCGGAAACGGTCATCCGGGCGGCTCTCTCTCCGTAACTGAAATTCTTGTCGCGCTTTATTTTCATGCCGCGCGCTTTGATCCTAAAAATCCGAGTTGGTCCGACCGCGACCGTATTATTTTAAGCAAAGGTCACGCCTGCCCCGCGCTTTACGCCGTCATGGCAGAATGCGGTTATTTTGACGTTTCGCTTTTAAAAACATTCCGCAAAATGGGTAGCCCGCTTCAAGGCCATCCGGATCGTCGCAAATTGCCCGGCATTGAAGCATCAACAGGTTCGCTTGGACAAGGACTTTCGATCGGTATCGGCCATGCGCTTGCCGCGAATCTCGATAAAAAAGATTATCTGACTTATTGTGTTATTTCTGACGGTGAATCCAACGAAGGCCAGATTTGGGAAGCTGCGATGATGGCAGCACATCGTAAAATGGGAAATTTAATCGGAATTCTTGATGCGAACGGATATCAGCTGGACGATTCGACTAAGTCGATTTGTGACATGGAACCTTTTACGGAAAAATGGAAAGCATTTCATTGGGAAGTGAAAGAAATTAACGGACATGACATGCAGCAGTTAGTGGATGCACTGGATTGGGCGAAAACCGTTAAAAAGAAACCTGTGATGATTGTGGCGCATACAACGAAGGGTCGTGGAGTTTCATTTATGGAAAATAATAATTGTTTTCATGGTGTTGCGCCGACGGACGAAGAACGCAAACGAGCATTAGAGGAATTAGCATGAGCAAGAGACCGTTAGGTAAAGCAACCCGCGACGCTTACGGGGAAACTCTTGTTGAGCTCGGTAAAGAGAATCCGAATATTATTGTTTTGGATGCGGATCTTTCAAAGTCGACTAAGACGCATAAGTTTGGCGATGCTTTCCCTGACCGTTTTTTTAACGTCGGTATTCAGGAAGCTAATTTAGTGAGCGTGGCTTCTGGCCTTGCCGCTTGTGGAAAGATTCCTTTCATTTCTTCTTTCGCGTCTTTTCTTGTTTGCAAAGGTTATGACCAAATACGCATGGGCGTCGCGTTTTCAGAATTGAATGTCAAGATGGTTGCTTCGCATGGCGGAATTTCCATCGGCGAAGACGGCGCGTCGCAAATGAGCATTGAAGACATCGCTTTGATGGCAACTTTGCCCGGTGTCGCAGTAATTAATCCCGCGGATGAGCTTTCCGCGCGTGCGTTGATTCGTTTAACTGCGGCGCATAACGGGCCTGTTTATGTTCGCACGGGTCGCCCCAAAGCTCCGGTAGTTTATACATCGCCGCGCAAATTTGAAATCGGCAAAGGCGAACTTGTACGCGAAGGCAAAGATTTAACGATCGTTGCCAACGGTCTTTTAGTTGCCGAAGCATTAGACGCCGCAGAAATTTTGGCCGCGCAGGGAATTCAAGCTGGCGTGATTGACATGCATACCGTGAAGCCTTTGGATCATGCCTTGCTTTTGCAAGAAGCAAAAAAAACGGGCAAAGTCGTTGTCGCTGAAGAACACTCGATCTGGGGCGGTCTTTGCGCCGCAGTTTCAACTTATCTCTCCTCGGTTCATCCGTGCAAAATGAGCTATGTTGCCATTCAAGACACCTACGCCGAAACAGCTACGCCCGATGAGCTTCTCGATAAATACGGAATGCGCGCGGTGGATGTTGTTGCCGCAGCCAAGAAGCTGCTCTAACTATTCCTTTCGAATTTCTCCACACATGGCTTTAAGTCAGGTTAAAGCTCAAAGGTTAAAGGTGAGAACCATAACCCAAAACCTTTTAACTTTTCGAGCAGCTTTTACTTTTAAGCCATGGTTTTTAGTTTTAGCCCTTAACCTTTTAGTTGCGTCAAATTTGTTTGCCGCCTCAGTCACATCCGAGTCTGCCATGGTCGTCACTCAGCATCCTCTCGCAACCGAAGCGGCGCTTGATATTTTAAAACACGGCGGCAATGCGGCTGACGCAGCGATTACTGCGCAGCTCGTGCTCAACGTTGTTGAGCCCCAGAGCTCAGGCCTCGGTGGCGGCGGATTTTTTCTTTATTACGATCATATTAAACGAAGCGTAACAAGTTACGATGGCAGAGAAACGGCTCCCGCAAGCGCTAAACCCGAAATGTTTTTACGTGCCGATGGGCAGCCGACGCCTTTTTTTCCAGACCGAATGACAGGCGGCCTTGCCGTCGGAGTGCCGGGCACACCCGCATTGATTCAAAAAATTTACGATAAGTTTGCGAGTGGAAAATTAACGCTCGCTGAACTTGCCGCGCCTGCAATTAAGCTTGCTGAAGAAGGCGCGCCCGTCTCCAAGTCTTTGGCATCAAAGCTCATTGATCATGCTGCGCGACTCAAGCAATTCCCCGAAACAAAAAAAGTTTTTTTTCATGACAATGGGTCACCCTTGCGAGTAGGTGAGAAATTAATCCAGCCGGATCTTGCAAAGACTTTGCGTTTGTTGGACGAAGACAATCAGAATATTTTTTATCACGGGAAAATTGCGAAAGCCATTGCGCGGGCTGTAACGCAAGCCCCCGCTCAGCCGGCATTGTTGAGCGAGAAGGATTTAAAAAACTATGTCGTTGTTGAGCGTGAGCCTGTTTATGGAAGCTATCGCGGCATCGATTTTTTTGCGCCCGGCTTGCCGACATCAGGGGGTATCACGCTGCTTGAATCTTTGAATATGCTCGAGTCTTTTGACATGCCCAGTTTGGGCTGGTATTCCCAGACGTTGCATTATATGAATGAAACGCAGAAAATTTCTTTTGGTGATCGGATTCATTTAGGGGATCCAAGCTTTTCTGAAATTCATACGGAGAAGTTAATTTCAAAAGATGAAGCTAAGGTGAAATCGAAAAAAATTCAGCCTGAAAAAGCACTTCGAATGAACAGCGCTGTGTCAGAGGATGGAAAGCAAACCACACATCTTTCAATTGTCGATCGCACAGGAAATTTGATGAGTTGGACCTCAACCATCGAAGCTCCGTTTGGCTCTGGAATCACAGTTCCTGGATATGGTTTTTTACTTAACAATGAATTAACCGATTTTGATCCTCAGCCGCGCGATGGCTCGGGTCGTCTCAAGGCGAATGCTGCCGGTCCCGGGAAAAGGCCTTTGAGTAGCATGACACCTGTTTTACTTTTTAATGCGGGCAAACCTTATATGGTTTTAGGCTCTCCTGGCGGCACAACCATCATTGGAACAGTTTTAAATGTGATCGTTAACCGCATTGATTTTGGCATGTCATGCGAAGAAGCCGTTGCCAAGCCGCGACTGATTAACCGCGGCGTAAAAATGGAAATGGAACCCGAGCTTTATCATCACCCGCTCATCAAACTGCAGCTTGATCTGTGGGGCCATGACACCCAAAAAGTCGAGAGCATTGGCAATGCCCAGGTCATTTGCTTTGACTCAACGCGTCAGGAAATTGTAGGCGTGAGTGATCCGCGCGGCGAAGGATCTGCCGCAGGATATTAAGTTAAATAACCTGCGCGGTTACCCGAAGGGGATCCACGTAGATTGTGAAGGTTAAAAAATGAACCCAAAAAACAAGATTAAAAAAACAGACAAACTATTGGGCGAAGGAAAGTTTCTTAAACTTTGGAATCGCGAGTCTTGGGAATTTGTGCAGCGCAAGGGGTGCACAGGCGTTGCAATCATTGTTGCGATGACGGATGATCAAAAAGTTATTTTGGTCGAGCAGTTTCGAGTTCCGGTGGGAAAGTATGTCATTGAGCTGCCCGCGGGAATTGTGGGCGATAAAGGGCGCGAGTCGATGACGAAAGGTGCTCAGCGCGAACTTTTTGAGGAGACCGGATGGTGGGCAAAAAAAGTTGAGGTTTTGATTAAAGGGCCTGCCGCGAGCGGTATGTCTTGCGAAGAGCTGACATTTTGTTTGGCTTCAAACTTGGTCAAAAAAGGTGCCGGCGGCGGCGATGAAATGGAAGATATTACGACGCATGAAGTGCCGCTGACCCAAGTCGAATCTTGGCTTAAGAAGCAGGGAAAAAAAGGCAAGCGGATTGATCCAAAGATTTTTTCAGGGCTGTATTTTTTGACTTCCAAAAGAAAGTCACTCCTGGTGAGCTAAGCGAGACCCGGAATCTAGGTCCCTCGGCACGATTACTTTTAGCAATGACTGGCAAACTGCCAAGCATTGTTTTTTAAATGTGGCGTGGCTGTCATTCCCGCGCAGGCGGGAATCCAGACTGGAGCCCCGATCAAGTCGGGTATGACAAGCACAACCGACAGCCTTTTAATTTTTTAGCTTAATTTTTAGATTTAGCCTTTAACTTTTAACCTCGGAATAAATAATGTCGAAGATTGTCATTTATCAAAAGCCCACCTGCACAACCTGCCGCCAAGTTTTTACAGCACTCAAAGAATCAGGCGTTGATTTTGACACGGTGAATTATTACGTCGACCCGATTCCGAAAACAAAACTGAAGGAGCTCGTGAAGAAGCTCGGCATTCCTGCGCGAGAACTCTTTCGCACCAAAGAAGAAATCTACAAAACGCTTAAGCTCGCGGGAAAAGAAGTTACAGACGAGATAGCCATTGATTTGATGGTGAAGCATCCCGATTTGATTCAGCGACCGATTGTTGAAAAGGGATCGAGGGCGATTCTCGCTAGACCCGCGGAGCGGTTAAAAGATTTGCTCTGAAAAGCAATGGGGACAGAGCGATCGCTCTGTCCCCAGCGGTGAATTAGTTTCTGCGGCCTTGCAGCTTCGAAAGCAAACGTAATATTTCGAGGTAAAGCCAAATCAGCGTCACCATCAAAGCAAAGGCGCCATACCATTCCATATATTTCGGCGCGCCATTTTTAACACCTTCTTCAATTCTCCCAAAATCAAGAATAAGATTGAGCGCAGCGATTCCCACGACCACGATGCTAAAAAGAATTCCGAAGGTTCCTGTCGAAGTCGAAAGCGGAATGCCTTTGCCGAAAAAACCTAAAATAAAATCGACAAGATAAATTCCAAGAATGGAAAACATCGCAATCGTCATAAATGAACGGAACTTTTCTGTTGGGCGAATAAGCCCCGTGCGAAAGACGACGAGCATGACAAATGCAGTAATGCCGGTGATGGTGACGGCCTGCATCGCAATTCCCGGATAGCGCGCGTCAAAGAAACTCGAAATTGTTCCGAGCAAAAGCCCCTCAACTCCGGCGTAGAGGGGGGTCGTGTAAGGCGCGACTTTAGGATTAAAGCAGGTGATAAGCGCCAAAACAAATCCGCCAACGGAACCCGCAATCATCCAAATACTTGCTGCGCTGGCGGGAACGACGCGCCACGACCAAACTGCGCCGACGAAAACAATCGCAAGACTGATGGCCGTTTTCCAGATGGTGCCATTCAAGGTCATCGCATCTTCGGAAATAATTGAAACGGTGTCGAAAGGCCTAAGTGTCGGATTGGATGTTTGCATTTGAATCTCCTTATAGATAAATTATTGCTTATGTTGCGAGTCGCATTTTGCTTTGACGAAGCACTAGTACGACTGTTGGGAAATTCATCCCGGATTTTTTTGTCATCCTCGCGAAGGCGAGGATCCAGTTTGCATAGACTAGATTCCCGCCTTCGCGGGAATGACAGGCCCCCAACGAATTTAATAAACAGCGTACTAGTATTTTACTACCAATACCACTTTTGTGTAAAATACGCCTGCTTTTTCTGAAACTGAATACTTAATCCTGAACACTGACGACTATAATATGATTGATGTGCAGTCGCTTTCAATGCGGTATGGAAAATTTCAAGCGCTTGAAAACGTCACTTTTCAGGCGCGCCCCGGCGAAATTCTTGGGCTTCTCGGCCCCAATGGTGCGGGCAAGACAACGCTCATGCGTCTTCTGACAACTTATCTTCATCCTTTTTCAGGAACCGCGAAAATCAGCGGGATTGATTTAGTTGAAAATCCAATCGAGGCTCGACGACGAATTGGATATTTGCCCGAAACGGCGCCTCTTTATCCGGATATGCGCGTCGATGATTATTTGAAATTTGTAGGCGAGGCCCGTGGCCTCAAAGCGCATCTTTTAAAAGATCGACTCGATTGGGTTCGTGGCGCTTGTCACTTAAAAAATTTCTGGAAACATTTTATTACCGAGCTTTCCAAGGGGACGAAGCAGCGCGTCGGACTCGCGCAAGCGCTTTTGCATGATCCCGAAGTTTTAATTTTGGATGAGCCGACTTCGGGGCTTGATCCGATTCAAATTCGTGAAATTCGTACGCTGATTTTGAGTCTCGCGCATCAAAAGACCATCGTCTTTTCAACGCATATTCTTCAGGAAGTTGAGGCGCTTGCTAGCCGTGTTGTTTTGATTAATCAGGGACATGTTGTTGCGCAGGGCACGATTAAAGAGTTGGGCTCGGGACTTTCAAATCCTCATCCTGAAAAACCACTCAGCCTGGAAGAAATTTTTATCCAGTTGCTTGAGCCCGCAGGGGG
>Ga0163150_10008338_pt1 | contig 11838 bp, 10 predicted proteins | sample OliLakLV19P2IB_FD_148628 | JGI IMG/M metagenome (GOLD analysis project Ga0163150, IMG submission 148628) | Freshwater microbial mat bacterial communities from Lake Vanda, McMurdo Dry Valleys, Antarctica - Oligotrophic Lake LV.19.P2.IB | ecosystem: Environmental > Aquatic > Freshwater > Lake >...
GCGTCCATTCGCCTTCGGCGGTAAGTCGGCGTCCTTTAGCGTCGGCCCGGCGGACCCGCTCGCCGAAGGGTTTTACCGTAGCGGCGCGCTCCAATACGTTGGCAAACGCTACCTGCGCTTCGCGGAAACAAAAAAGTGGTACATCAAAGGCGGCGCGGACAGCCCAGAGAACCTGCTCGCATTCACGGACTTCGATGCGACCAAGCCGCGCCACCGGTACGAACCGCATGCGCAGGACTTTCGCAACGGCGATCCCACCTGGCAGGGCGGCAAAGGAAAAAATCTTATCGGCGCGCTGAACTATCTCGCGGGCAAAAAAATGAACGCGGTCTACTTCCTCACAATGAACGTGAAGGGCGATGGCAAAGACGTATGGCCCTGGACCGGCGAAGAGGAACGCTTCCGCTTTGATTGCAGCAAACTCGATCAGTGGGAAATTGTGTTCCGGCACATGGACCGTCTCGGCCTGATGATGCACGTCGTGTTGCAGGAACAGGAGAATGATCAGTTGCTCGATGGCGGCGAACTCGGTCCGGAACGCCGGCTCTACCATCGCGAACTCATTGCGCGGTTCGCGCACCATCCCGCCCTCGTGTGGAACCTTGGCGAGGAAAACACCAACACCAACGAGCAGCGCCACGCGTTTGCCGCGCACACGCGCGCGCTCGATCCCTATGACCATCCCATTGTCATCCACACGTTCCCCAGCCAGCGCGATGAAGTCTATGCGGCGATGGCCGGAGACAAAAATATCGACGGCCCTTCAATGCAGTTTGGGCACATGGAAGAAACGTATGCGGACACCATTAAATGGATCGCGGCATCGCGCGACGCGGGCAAACAATGGTTTGTGTGCAACGACGAAATCGGGCCCGCGCGCGAAGGCGTCGTGCCGGACAGTGTCGATCCCGAACACAACGATGTCCGCAAACACGCGCTCTGGGGTAATTTGATGGCGGGTGGTTCGGGCGCGGAATGGTTGTTTGGCGTAAGCCATCCGAACGACGACATCGACTGCGAAGACTGGCGTTCACGGGACGCGATGTGGGACCAAACCCGGTTCGCGCTCGAGTTTTTCAAACGACTGCCGTTCTCGCAGATGGAAGTTGCGAATGACGTGGTCAATGGCGGTGACGCGTGGTGCCTCGCAAAACCCGGCGAAGCCTACGCGATCTACGCATTGCCCGCGACGGGTCTCACCGTAACGTTGCCGGACGGAAACTACCGCGCGCGCTGGTTCAACCCGCGCTCGGGCGGCGAACCCGTCAATGGAAACGACATCACCGGGGGTGCGCCACAACCCCTCGGGAATCCACCATCGGACACGGACAAGGACTGGGCGGTGATAATTAAGAAACGGTAGTATTCGGCTTCCGCGTCGCGGACCGCGACCGAGGCGACGCGAATTAGAGTACCTTCCATATCCTTGCCTATACGCTTCGGCAATAGCGCAGCATGCACCTTGACAAAAGACGTCCTGACGTCTAGCCTTTTGCATGCGCAGAAAACAGCAAAAGCTCGCACCGGGCCGCGTGCGCGATGCAATTGTGCAGGCGCTTTCAGAAAGCGCCACCGCACTGACTCCAAAACAAATCGGCCAGCTCATCAACGAAAAAATTGGCGACACGCCAATGTCTTCTGTTCGTTCCTATTTGCGATTAAATACCCCGGAGCTATTCGTCCGTGAAGAACGCGGAGTGTATCGCGTGCGCAAGAATGGCGTTTCCATTGCGCAACGCCAAATACCCGGCATCGATGCGAAGCACACGCCGTTCATCCATGGCCGCGCAACGTTGATTCATGCAGATTGTATGGAGTGGCTCGAAAGTCAAAAAGATTGCAGCATTCACGCAGTCGTCACCGATCCGCCATACGGACTGCACGAATATTCGGAGAATCAGCAATCCAAATTGAGAAACGGCAAGGGAGGTGTATGGCGAATTCCTCCTTCGTTTGACGGACATACACGTTCGCCTCTTCCACGGTTCACTACGCTAACGGACGCGCAACTCCGGGAATTGGAAACGTACTTTTTCTTGTGGGGAAAGGTGCTCTTGCAAAAACTCGTACCGGGCGCAAATGTAATTGTTGCTGCAAACCCGCTGCTTTCGTTCGTAGTCTCAAATGCCCTGGACAAAGCGGGCCTGGAACGCCGGGGAGAAATTGTCCGACTCGTGATGACCATGCGCGGCGGCGACAGGCCGAAAGCTGCGCATGAAGAGTTCTCCGGCGTGAGCGTTATGCCGCGTTCGATGTGGGAGCCGTGGATTTTATTTCGCAAGCCAATCGAGGGCCGGGTTCAAGACAACCTGAGAAAGTGGAAAGCCGGAGGATTCCGGAGACCATCAAAGGACAAACCGTTCGGGGACGTCATTAAATCGGCGCCGGCTCACGCCAAGGAACGTGCGCTTGCACCGCACCCGAGCCTGAAACCGCAAGCATTTCTTCGTGAAATCGTTCGTGGCGCGCTCCCGCTCGGCAAAGGGGTTATCGTTGATCCGTTCGCAGGCTCTGGTTCCACACTTGCCGCGGCGGATACCGTAGGCTACCAATCCATTGGAATCGAACGGGACGAAAAATACTTCTAACTGGCTTGCCGCGCGATTCCACTATTGGCGCGCTTTCCATTGTAGGACGCGAAGCTGGAGCTTCGCGTCTCTCGTTCCCAAGCGAGGAGCTTGGGAACGAGAGACGCGACAATAAATCTTTACCCCTTCAACTTCTCCAGCAGCGCCTTGCAGCGTTTGATCCCCTCCGGTTCGGACAGCCGCTCTCCCTCGTATTCGATGCCGATGAAGCCGTTGTACTTGTGTTTATCAACGACGATCTCGATCAGACGCTCGTAATCCTTCGTCGTTTCCTCGCCGGTGGTGTCGTCGAAATCGTGGCATTTTGCGCTGACGGCTTTCGCAAATTTCATGAGCCGGTCGATGCCGTCGTAGATGTCCACGCCTTTCGGGAAATTGCCGAAGTCCGGCAGGGTGCCGAAGCGTGGGTGATCGACCGCGGGCACGAGCTTTTCCATCGCCGCGGGATCGGACGACGCGCCGCCGTGGTTTTCGATGATGACATTGATGTTTTTCGTGTCGGCGTACTCGCAGAGCTTGTGGAAGTGCGGCACGGAACGTTTCACGAAACTATCCAGCGCGGCGGGGTCTTTTTCGACGCCTTGCGCGCCGCCGGCCCAATTCATGCGAATTGAATGGCAGCCGAGATACTCCGCGATGTCCACCCACTTCGAGTGGCGCTTCACCGCGTCCTCGCGCCCGTCTTTTTCTTCGCCACCGATGTTGCCTTCGCCATCGACCATGATCAGGAGAATCTTGACCTTGTGATCGGCGGCGTTTTTTGCCAGCGTGTCGAGATAAGGCTTCATATCCGGAAACGATTTCTCGTGCTCGGCGAGCATGCGGTTCACCAGCTCGATGGCTTCGATGTCCCATTCCTGCCGCGACATTTTCGGCATGTCGAGCATCGGCGTCTTGCCTTCGCCTTCACCGATGGTGCGGTGCAGCGACCACGCCGCAAGCGAGATTTTGTAATTCCGCGCGGCGTGCGCCGTTCCCGCGCCCAACGCCGCTGCCGTCGCGGCGGCCCCTGTGGTTTGCATAAACATTCTCCTGGAAATGCCGGTCTTCATGAATTGACTCCTTATGGCGCTGGTGCAGCCGATCATGGGTAGGCAGCGCCGGGTGATCTTGCAGGAGCAGGCAGTGGGAATCAACCTGGTGGACGAACACGGACGGGCACGGACACCACGGACGGATTGAAAATTCGGCGCGTCGCTTTGACGTGGTCAACCCGGCGCGGTGCGCCATCGTTAGGCTTGACAACAAGACTGGTGTCGTGGGGCCAATTGCATGCTATAGTGTTAGATTCATGCTGCGAATTACACCTTGGATAGCGCTGATGATTGCGTGCGGCTTGTTCGCGGGCTGCGGAAGCGGCGCGTCGCCGGTTGGTGAAGGTGCCGTTGCGCACGCGGAAGTATCTGCGTCCGCGGTGGAAATAGTTGCTCCGCCAGCGCCCGGACCATTGCTCGATAACCCTGCGCCAGCCACCGAACTGTCGCCTGTCGAGGAATTGAAAGCGCAGTTGCAAGAACTCGCCGACACGAAGATTGCGCGCGCTGAATCGGCCGCGCCATCCGTCGAAATCTCGAAAGGCGCTTCGCCGCTGCCGATGGAACCCGAACAGAGTGACGATGTAACAGCCTTGCGCACGGAAATCGCTGATTTGCGGCAAGACGTAGATCGGTTACAAGAAACGGTGGACGCCGCGCTCGCGTATCTCGTGGGTGAGCTTGGCCGCGAAAACCAAAAACTGCGCACCGACCTTGAGGACACCAATCACTCTGGTTCCGAAGAAATGGATGACACCACCGAGGTCTCAACGCCGGTTGAACCCGAACCGGTTGACGCGACGCCAGCCACACAACACGTTGACTACGGCGAAGCCGGCCACATCTCCATTAAAGAGTGGGGCCGCACTCCAGAACAGGCCGCCGAACTTGCCGCGAGCAAACCCGGCACAGCCGTGACATCATTGCGAGGCATGATCTGCGCGGTTTCGCCCGACATCAGCGACGACGAATTGAAAACCATCGGCAAAGCGATTCGCAATTCCTGCGAGGGCTACGACAACGTCAACATCGATATCTTCAACGACGAAGCCGCCGCCCGCGACTACGCCGACAACAACGTGCGCGGCGCGCATCTCGTGATGAACATCACGCGACACAAGGCGTCAGGACAGGATGTGATGGTGCGGATTCACGCCAACGGGACGCGTGACGTGGTTGTGGAGTAGCAATACCGCGCGACGGCCACATGATAATTCGCCAGCTCAATTCCTCCCTTCCTCGCGTTTAACGCGATTCCACGCCGCGATGGCCTCCTCCGGCGTTCGTGCCTTATTTTCGCCAAAAACATGATCATGCCGCCGGATCATTTTTTCGTGAACCCGTTCGAGTGCCGACTTTAGCGAGAAGCGCCCTTCGGCTTCGGCAGCGGCTACGGACGCGAGCAGGACGAACAGAGTGTCGCCCATTTCTTCTTCGGCATTGTCATTGTCGGCATTTTCGAGGGCTTCGACGAGCTCGTCGTTTTCCTTACGGGCGTACTGTGCGAAGCTGAGTGCAGTCTGTTCGCGGTCCCAGGGGCAACCGTCGGGGCCTCGGAGATAGCGGGCGAGGTTGATAAGCGACTCGAACCAGTCTAACTCGTTCTCGGGCGTGCGTTTCCAGTGCGGGTAAGTCATGTGTGCAAGTCCTTGCGGCTCAAGGTTTGGATGACTCCTGCCGATAACCATTTCCGGCGGAGGAGGATTTCGAGCATGACGGTACAATGCTGCAAATGCAAGCGCGTTCGCGGGGAAACCGGCTGGGCCGATGCGCCTCATGGTCATGGGCCGGAAGGCGGCGCTTCCCATACCTACTGTCCCGTCTGCGCGGACGAATGCCACATCGAATTATTTTGTACGCAAGCGAGCCGAGCCACCGCGGCACACGTGCAGACATTATTGGAACAACTCGAAGGAGTAGCATGAACGCGACATTGGGAATACCGCATACAAATATGGACGGACACCGACGAACCCACTAATTTCCCGCTTGCTCAGAATTTCAACCCCACGTTAGACTCTATCGTACCTCTGTCTAGCTTTCCCGTCTTCCTGCCTTCCCATCTTCCCGACTTCCTCTCTTCCCCTCGCTTCCGTGGAACTTAATCGCAATCCGGTGTATAACATAGCCGTACTCGATGGGGTGAAGCGGACACCTTTTTGGAATGCAGCACATCACTATGTGAGGGGGTTCCCATGAAGGGTGCGAATCGGTTTGCCATTTTCGTCGCGATGATTTTATTCACCATCGTGTCCATCTGGACGACGTATGTGAGCCTGAGCGATTCGATACTTCCCAATCCGACGTTCCCGATCACCATTTCGCCTGGCCGCGTACACGAGTTGTCCGTATTTGCGCTGGCGTTGTCGGTCGCAATTGGGCTGATGCTGTTCGCGCTAAAGTTGTCGATCATGGACGGACACAAGCGCCTGAACGTAGCGGGCCTGCTCGGTTTAACGATTGTCGCTTCGATTTCCATCGCATTTAACATGGACGTGCTATATCGGACCGCGGACCGGCAATTCTTTTTAAATTACTCCGAAACGAAAGTCCGTTCCGCCTACGAGGAATTTCTAGCGTCAGCGCAAACAAAGATGAACACCACCAAACAGGAGCTGGAACGGCAAGTCGCCAGGCAGGAAGGCGAACTCGAATCCGAAATCAAGGGATTGCGCGAACGCCCGGCAGGTTATGGAACCGAAGCCCGCCAGGAAGAGTACGAACTCACCCTGCTCGCGAAAACCGCGCAAGTGGAACTTCAGAACATTAACGCCGCGCTGGAAAAGAAAAAAGAGGCGGACACCATTCTGATGACGGCGTCGGCTGCCACTTTGGCGGACGTTACAAAGCTGCAAGATGATCTACGCGTTCAGATCAAAGACCTCGCTGCCCTGACGGGTACGCCAATGCCACCCGCGGTAAAACTGGATTCGCCGTTTTTCGCGGTGTTCCAGAAATTGTTTAACTTCCGCACCGCCGGTCCGCTCGAATATCTGATTCTGGCGCTGGCGTTCTTGCTCGATCTCGCGGACATCGTCGGCTACAGCCTGGTGCCGAATAAAAAGGAAGAGAAGAAAGCCCCACCCATTTGGGCGGCGGTGCCCGAACATTTGCCGGGCCCGGAAATGATCAGCGCGCCAACACCGTTGGCCGCGGTGATGGAATCGCTGGACATGGACGAAGATCCGCACTACATCGAAGCAACCGAATCCGAGATGCACGCGATTGCGTCCGGACCGCATCCAAGGCGAAAGCCATTCCGGTTCCGGAAATAGCTAGTCCCGCTCCGGCTTTGCGTCGCGCGTCATCAATGCAATAACGGCATCGCGCGCGTTCGCCCCTTCGTACAGCACGTTATAAACTTGTTCCGTGATGGGCATGTCGACGCAGTGTTTGCGCGCCAACGCCAATGCAGCGCGCGCAGTGCGCACACCTTCCGCCACCATGGGCGACGAACCGAGAATTTCTTCGAGCGTTTTGCCCGAGGCAATGTTCTCGCCGACGGCGCGGTTGCGCGAATGCCGGCTCTCGCATGTGACAATGAGATCGCCCATGCCGCTCAATCCCGAAAAGGTCAACGGGTCAGCACCGAGCGCTACGCCGAGCCTCGCCATTTCGGCTAGCCCCCGCGTAATCAGAGCAGCCTTCGCGTTGTCGCCCAAACCAAATCCATCGCATACGCCCGCGGCAATCGCGATGACGTTTTTTAACGCGCCGCCCAACGCAACGCCGACAATATCCGGATTCGTGTACACGCGGAACATGTTCGCGCCAAATGCTTGCTGCGCGCGGTCGCACGCGGCCATGTCGCGCCCCGCAACAACGAGCGATGCGGGCAAATCGCGTGCGACTTCCTCGGCATGGCTGGGGCCCGACAGAGTAACGACTGGACAAGGCGCGGCCACCTGCTCGATCACTTCGTGCATGCACAATAGCGTGTCGTTTTCAATGCCCTTCGCGACGTTTACAAGAATGGTTTCCGGCGAAAATCGTTGTTTGCTCGCAACCGCGCGCATCGCATGCGACGGCACGGCAAGAACGGCCAACTCGCTCAAGGGATCAACGCTGGCCGCAATCTCGATCGATTCGGGAATTTTGATTCCGGGAAGAAAATGCGGACTGCGCCGTTCGTTGCGCAGCATGTCCGGACCATCTTCCTCGCGGCAGGACAGGCGCACCGCATGACCATTCAGCGCGACAAGCCGCGCAAGCGCCAACCCCCAACTACCCGCTCCAACCACCTGAATTCGCATGATCCGGGAACCGCTCCTTAAACCAATGTGGCGTGCGGCTGCAGTCGCTGCCGCTATCACTTACCAAGCGCAATTGCCATGCTAGAAACACCGCGACTATTACCACTCCGGCTCCGCCGGAAGCAAAAGCGGTAGCGACGGCTACCAGACTCGATACTAGGATTCCTGATTCAGGAAACCGGTCAACGGCGAAGACGCCTCGGCCGTCGTGCGTTCGGGACCTAGACCCGCGTGATACGCAATCCTGCCCGCGCGCGTAGCGATTGCAAACGCCTCCGCCATCGCGCGATGGTCCCGCGCGTCCGCGAGCGCGGTGTTCACCAGTACGGCATCCGCGCCCAGTTCCATTGCTTCCGCAGCATGCGAGGGGGCGCCGATCCCCGCATCAACCACTACGGGCACAGTCGCCTGCTCGATAATAATCCGCAACATGTCCCGCGTTCGCAATCCCCGGTTGCTTCCAATCGGCGCGCCGAGCGGCATTACCGTCGCCGCGCCAACCTCTTCGAGTTTTTTTGCGAGGATGGGATCGGCCTGGATGTACGGCAGCACAACGAACCCTTCCTTAACCAAAATTTCGGCCGCGCGTAGCGTCTCGATCGGATCGGGCAGTAAGTACCGCGGTTCGGGCGTGAGCTCGAGTTTCACCCAGGGTTCGCACCCCATCGCGCGCGCCAGTTTCGCAAGCCGCACCGCTTCCTCCGCGGTCCGCGCGCCGGAAGTATTCGGAAGCAGCAAATGGCGCTTGGGATCGATGACCGAGAGAATGCTGTCGGCATTCGGGTTCGACAAGTCCGCGCGGCGCAACGCCACGGTAACGATCTCCGCGTCGCATCCCTCGAGTGATTCGCGCAATGCCTGCGGCGACGGAAATTTGCCGGTACCCACCATCATCCGCGAGCGGAATGTTCTTCCCGCGATGATGAACGGATCGGAGGGATCAGATGATGCAATCATTGACTTCAATCAACATGCTTAGGCGCGCGCCGGCGCTGGCCGCCCGCCACGAACCCGGCTGGACTGGGGATGAGAATGTCGCAGCCGTAGTGGATGCGCTGCTCGGATGTTAGTGGCACGATAGTATTCCCAGGGGAAACGACATCGTAGCAAACGCGGCGCGCCTGCTCAATTGGAGGGTAGCGGTTTTTCGCGGGCAGTGTTAAACTGCTGAATAGCTGAAAAACGGGGAATCATCGGGGAAGGGAAACCGTTCGGGCATGTCCACCACACTGCTTCCCGCGGGGCCAAAAGGGAAGTTTTTGATCGGGTCCGCGGATCGTATTTCAAAAGACCGCATCCATTTCCTCATGCACCTTCACCGCGAATACGGCGAGCTGTCGCGTTTCACGGTGTGGGGGCAGGAAATCTATTTGGTCACGCGGCCCGATCACGTGAAAGATATTCTGGTCACGAACCACAAGAATTTTCACAAAAGCAAAGCCCTTGAAGTCGCGAAATATATTCTGGGCGAAGGGCTGCTGACAAGCGAAGACGAACTCCACAAGCGGCAGCGCCGCATGATTCAGCCCGCGTTCCATTCGCAGCGAATCAACACCTATGGCGAGATCATGATCGAATATGCCGCGCGCCACGCGGACCGCTGGGAACAATCGGGCATCGACGGCCATCCCATCGACATGTGGCAGGAGATGATGCGGCTCACCCTGGCAATTGTCGCGAAGACGTTGTTTGACGCGGACGTCGAATCGGAGGCGTATGAAATCGGGGAGGCGCTGACCACCATCATCGGGTTGTTCGAGCGCGTGACACATCCCGCGGCGGCGCTACTGACCTTGATGCCGACGCCGCGCAACATAAAATTTCTTCGTGCGCGCGCCCGCATCGATAAAACAATTCTACGCATCATCAACGAGCGCCGCGCAACTGGCGAGGATCACGGCGACCTGCTCTCCATGCTGCTGAGAGCGCAGGACGAAGACGACGGCGGCACGATGAACAACAAGCAGGTGCGCGATGAAGTTGTCACCATCTTTCTCGCGGGCCACGAAACCACTGCGAACGCGCTGACCTTCGGATGGCATTTGTTGTCAGAAAGCCCTGATGCGGAAGCGAAGATGCACGCCGAGATTGACAGCGTGCTCGAAGGGCGCCTGCCTACGCCGGCGGACTTGCACAAACTCGAATACACGCGCCGCGTCTTCGCGGAAGTCATGCGCCTGTTCCCCCCCGCGTACTTGATCGGACGGACCGTGATCGACGATTACAAACTCGATCAATACATCATTCCCAAAGGGGCAATGATTCTGCTCAGTCCGTTTATCACTCACCGCGATGCCACCTATTTTCCAAACCCGGAAAAATTTGACCCGGACCGTTTCGCGCCTGAAGTGCAAGCCGGACGACACAAGTTTGCCTACTATCCGTTTGGCGGCGGGCCGCGAACGTGCATCGGTGAACCCTTTGCCTGGATGGAAGGCGTGTTCCTGCTGGCCGTGCTGGCGCAACGCTTTCAAATGCGGACGGTGCCGGGGCATCCAATGGATTTCGATCCCCAGATCACGTTGCGGCCAAAGCACGGCATGAGCATGATAGTCACCCGCCGGCAACCTCAATTCGCAGCGGCAGTCGGAAAATAGGAAAGGTCCACGCGAGGATTCTCATGGCGCACGAAATTGACTAACAGATTCACGGTGACGATATGCAACTGGTGGAAGTTGTTCCTGGCAACCGTCACGGGCTCCGGCCCCGTCGTGTTGCAAAGCCTTCCGTTTTCGCGTCTTGCAGACCGCATTATGGCCGCCGCGGGCGGACGCCGCGAGCAATCGAAAGGCGTGGTGGGAATTGGCGGGAACCTGCTCGGCGGAATTCTCGGCGGCGACAACAAGTTTTAGCGCGCCTATTCGGACTGCGGCGGCCCCAAAGGCGCCGCTTTGGCTGTTCATCACAGATGGTCTACGCTTGCTACGGTGCGTGCACGAAGTCCTCTCCCGTAAACAGCCAAAGCGGTGTCTGCGCTACCCGCTTCGCCACCGCAGTCCAAATAGTCCTCTACCGAAAACGATATTTTAGGAAGAAGCAGGATAGTCGTTGGCCCCGCCCTGTCATCGCGGCCGCGGACGTCCGGCGTTGGCGCAAATGGCATCGAACAGATCCGAAACCGGCTTGCATCCGTAATCCGTAAAATTCTTGGGGTTCGCCCAGAATTCCTTTAACCTGCCGCGGCCTTCTTTTTCATACATGCTGATTTTCAGCATCATTTGCGCCTTGTCGAGCGCGCGCACAAGCTTTGCTTCGGGCGATTGTGGATCGCAGAGATCGCGATGATATTCGCCATAGCGCGCCGGAAAGTCGCGCAGCATGCGCTCGAAGATGGCGTGCTCGACGCTGCGTTTGGCATCGCCGAACTCGCCGTCACACACAGGCATCGGGATATCCATGAGCATGGCCTCCGGCAGATCATGCAGCAAGGCCATTGTCAACGTACGTTCGCGATCAAACAGCGCGGGATATTCATCTACAAAGAGCAGCGCAAGCACCGCCACAAAATGGCTGTGCGCGGCGACGGATTCCGGATCGGTGACCCCGCGCAATACGTATCCGGCGCGGGCAACCCTGTCCAGCGGATGAATGTCTGCGAACAGTCTGACGACACGGTCTTCAAATGCGCCCATGACCGCGAAGTATGCCAGACCGTCGAAGCCGGGCGCCAGCATAGCGCTAAATTCCGGCTCAGCAATTTTCGCGAACACCCGCGATGTCAATCGTTATCGCGAATCACTCTATTCGCCGAGAATGCGGGCGTGCAGACCGCGATGTACTCCGCGCCATCGTCGCCGGGTGTGCTGTAGCGCACCCATTCGCCCGGCATCGTGATGATTCCCTGGCCGGCGTGGACCTCCATCGCATCGCCGAGTTCATGTTCCACGCGTAGCGTCCCGCGCAGCACAATCGTGTATTCGGTAAACTCGGGGCGTTGTCCGGGTTCCACCCATCCCCCTGGAC